>ERZ838577.3866-NODE-3866-length-13418-cov-2.559605_pt1 | contig 13418 bp, 12 predicted proteins | sample MGYA00519682_ERZ838577 | MGnify/ENA primary metagenome ERZ838577 (study PRJEB31850, sample SAMEA3708838) | human gut metagenome | biome: human gut; feature: human-associated habitat; material: faeces | place: China | collected 2014 ...
ATCAGAGATATCAGAGGAATCCACAAAAGTATCATTGCTTGACTTCTCACGCTCTTACTTCTAACTTCTTATTTCCCAATTTCTTATTTCTTCTTTTCTATTCTTGCTTGACTTCCCACGCTCTTACTTCTGACTTCTAATTTTATGGCAACCGGAGAATTGCAACATGAGCTACTTGGCAAGGTTATGGTGACAGTGCGCCATAACTCACGGCATGTATCTGCCAGATGGAAAAGCGGCCAAGTAAATATCAACGTACCACAGGGAATAAGACTCCCTGAACTGAAACGAATTCTTGACGATCTCACACCACGGCTTATGGCATCACGGCCTCTGGTAACATACCATCACGGCCAGGAACTGCTGTTCCCTTATGTGGATTTCGTGATAAGGCAGCAGACCTTCGCCCCATCAAAGATATTGGGCACTGCCTCCGTGCCGGTATCATATGTGGAGGTGGGGAGCGACTGGAACATGGATCTCGAATCCACTTCACGCGCCATAAGCGACATGCTGTGCAAGATAGCCCGCAAAGTGGCGCCGGAGGTACTTCTGCCCCGCGCCAAAGAAATTTCCGAGAGAATCGGGCGCCACCCTGTGGGATGGAAAATCTCTTCAGGACACAGAACCCTCGGACAGTGCTCCGGCCAAGGGATCATATCGCTCAGTTATGTGCTGATTTTTCTGCCGGAAGAACTTTCAGACTATGTGATCTACCACGAGCTTGCGCATCTGTCAGAGATGAACCACAGCGAGCGGTTCCATGATCTCCTCAACCATTATCTGGGCGGACGCGAGACAGAACTGCGCCGGAAGCTACAGGCTTACATCTGGCCGGTGCTGAGAAAATGACCATGATAATAAACTCTCTTCAAAATAACCTATCCCCATTTTATGAGACAACTGATTTTTAAAAGTCTGATGGCTATGTGCGCGATATCATCACCGGCGATAGCGTCCTCACATGCGCTTGCCCTCCCATCGGAGAAAAACGTGACGGCAAAAGCCGCTCCAACCAAAGTGACACACCCCGAGTGGAGCCGCGATGCCGTGATATACGAGGTAAACTGGCGTCAGATGACCCCTGAGGGCACCATTGCCGCCGTTGAGAAACAGATTCCCCGCCTGAAAGAGCTTGGAGTGGACATACTTTGGGTAATGCCCGTAAACCCCATTTCCAAAGAGGGACGCAAAGGGGAGCTTGGAAGCTACTATGCCTCTGCCGATTACAAGGCCCTCAATCCTGAACTCGGCACAATGGACGATTTCCGCCACTTCGTAAAGACAGCCCACGACAACGGCATGAAGGTGATAATAGACTGGGTGCCGAACCATACCGGCAACGACAACTGGTGGCTCGAATACCATCCTGATTTCTACAAACGCGACGCCTCAGGCGAACCGGTACACCCTTATGAATGGACCGACGTGAGCCAGCTCGACTATTCCAACCCGCAGATGCGCCGTTATATGATCGACGCCATGGCCCACTGGCTCTGCGACGCCGACATCGACGGTTTCCGCTGCGATGTGGCCTCCATGGTGCCTGTAGATTTCTGGAACGAGGCACGCCCGCAGCTTGAGGCCGTGAAACCAGGACTTTTCATGCTCGCCGAGGCATCCTCTCCCGACCTCCAGGCCGAGGGCTTCGACATGGGATACAACTGGCCTATGGCCTCCCTTTTCAAAGCCATAGCCAACAACGCCGGCCAATACACCATGCCCGACGATCCCGGCAAAAAGGAAGCCGTAGCCATAGACTCGCTCCTGGCATCACAGCAGGCGGAATACCCCGGGGACACATACCTGATGAACATGATCACCAACCACGATTTCAATTCGTGGGAAGGGACTGAGTTCCAGCGATTCGGCAATCTGGCCGACGCCATGGCGGTGCTCACCTACACACTCCCCGGCATGCCGCTGATATACACCGGCCAGGAGACCGGCCTTAACCGCGCCCTCGAGTTCTTCAAGAAAGATGATGCGCCCCTGTTTGAGCCGCGCAACAGTTATTTTGAATTCTACCAGAAACTCAACGCATTAAAACACAGCCAAAAAGCGCTACGCGCCGGCGCACCCGGCACACAGGGAGGCCACATAGTGCGCTACCCGACCAAAAGCCAGGATCTTTATATTTTCTCACGGCAGCTCGACGGGTCTGAAGTGCTTGTAATGACAAATCTCGGATCCAAAACCCGGAAAATAAAATATCAGGGTGAGGCACCTCTGGCCAACGACATGATCAACTATTTCACAGGTAAACATGAGAAATATCCCTCATCGCTGAAACCTGGCGAATACCGTGTGTATATACGTCCGAAATATACATCCAACAAACCGATGTAACCCCGCCACAAAGCCCATAATGCCATTTTGGCGACAATTTTGCATATTAATTATGCAATCATACAACTTTGCCGTTACATCTGTAACATCTCGGACCAATGTAAGAAATTGCTGACCCAAAGTTTATACAAAGAGGTTACCGACTTGGACTCGGTAACCTCTTTGCTTACTTTTGAGATAATAAAAAACACCTGCCCGGGAATGAAGGCACTCCCCCAGCCAGCTCTGTTAAGATACCTAACATTAATATTATCAGCCTTCATTGTTCCACGATGCCGATCAATTCAGAAAATAACAAACAAACCCTACGCGGCCGTATCATCGTAGTTGACAGCGACACGCACATAGGCGAGCTAATACATGCCCATTTCAGCCCGGAAGGATATCAGGTGAACGTGTGCTCCTCCATCTCCGAACTATACAGCATAGACCTCTCCGAATATTCCCTGATGATCATAGATCTGAATATCGACGACAATTCGGGTCTTGATATAGTGGAACAGGTGAAACAGCGTCGCGACACAGCGTCGCTCGGCGTGATAACCTGTTCAGTGAACATGTCGCCGACCACCATTATCAACGCTCTCAATGCGGGTGCAGACGACTATCTGCTCAAACCGTTCTCCCTTCGCGAACTGATGGCGAGGGTGCGTTCAGTCCTGCGCCGTCAGATGGCCTGAGAACCAATACCATATTAATAATTTCCTCATATGAGATTTTTTGTATCAGTATTCGTGGCGTTGGCGAGCCTTGTGGCAGTCGCCGGCGAGATACCACGTAAAGAGTATCCGCGTCCGCAATTCGAGCGCGACCAGTGGCAAAACCTTAACGGCCAATGGGACTATACATTTGATTTCGCCGGATCCGGACTGGAGCAAGGCTATCCTGCCGCCACGACATTCGAAGGAAAAATCACAGTGCCATTCTGCCCCGAGAGCAAACTTTCAGGTGTGGAACACAAGGATTTCATCAACAATATCTGGTATCACCGCGAAATCGAGATACCGCAGGAGTGGGAAGGGAAAAATATCCTTCTTAATTTCGGCGCGGTATACTACAATGCCGAGATATTCATCGACGGCACCCTCGCAGGGCGCCACTTCGGAGGCAGCTCGTCGTTCAGCCAGGACATCACCCCTTACGTGAAACCGGGAAGCAAACACAATCTCGTGGTGCACGCATCGAGCGATCTCCGCTCAGGCAAACAGGGCGCGGGCAAACAGAACCTCCAGTATGCCTCATATGGTTGCAACTATACCCGCACCACCGGCATCTGGCAGACAGTGTGGATGGAAGCGGTCTCTCCGGGGGGAATGGAATCGGCACAGGTGCTTACCGACATAGACCAGAACCAGATAGTCATAATGCCTAAATTCTACGGCAACGGAGGGGGCAAACTCACTGTTGCCCTCAAGGAGGGGGACAAAACAGTGGCAAAAGCCACCGTACCGGCCACCAACAGCTCTGTAGTTGTGCTTCCGGTAAAGAAGCCTAAACTCTGGTCACCGGAATCGCCCTTCCTCTATGACCTGGAATACACGGTGACAGACAGTGAAGGCAATGTGACAGACGAGGTGGACTCATACGTAGGCATGCGCAAAATCCATATCGACGGCAACCGCATCTACCTCAACAACGAGCCGTGTTACCAGCGCCTTGTGCTTGACCAGGGATTCTATCCCGACGGCATATGGACAGCTCCCTCCGACGAGGCACTCAAACATGACATAGAACTCTCTATGGCAGCCGGCTTCAACGGAGCGCGCCTGCATCAGAAGGCATTCGAGGAGCGTTTCTACTACTGGGCCGACAAACTCGGCTACCTCACATGGGGTGAGGCCCCGAGCTGGGGTATGGATGCCAATGATCCTGAAGTGGCACGCAACTTCCTGAAGGAATGGTCGGAACTCGTGACACGCGACCGCAACCATCCGTCGCTTGTGATCTGGACACCGATGAACGAGGAGTGGTGGCCCGACCGCGTGCAGTATCCCCGTTTCGCCACAGATCTCTATGACCTGACCAAGACACTCGATCCCACCCGCCCGGTGAACGATGCAAGCGGCGGCTGCCATATAAAAACCGATATCTGGACCATCCACAATTACGAGCAGGATCCCGCCCGGCTCAAACAGATACTCATAGACGCAAGTACAAATCCCGGCCCGGTGGATTATCCCGACTTCGGGATGCCCCAGAAAAACATCGGTTTCAACGGACTGCGCCATAACAACAGTTACAATTTCCCCCGTTACGACAAAAAGATGCCGTTCCTGATCGATGAAGTCGGTGGCATAAAATGGGTGAAAGGGCAGGACAAGGCCAATTCCGACACCCAGTCGTGGGGTTACGGCGAACCGCCGAAATCCGAGGCAGAATTCCTTAACCGTCTTGAAGGCCAGATAGATGCCATTATAGATGTCAACGGAAATGTATGGGGATACTGCTACACCCAGCTTACCGATGTGGAACAGGAGCAGAACGGTATCTATTATTACGACCGCACTCCCAAATTCGACACCAAACTCATCCACGCCATATTCAGCAAGACACCGCTGAAAGGGGAGGAAGCCAAGAAATAACATCTGTCAAGACGTTTAACTCCATTTCAAATGGGGAATGAGCCTGACAACGGGCATCATTCCCCATTTGTCATTTTTATTACGATATAGCCTCGGTAAGTAGTGAAAAATCACTAACTTTGCTGTTGCTAACCCACATCGTGAAAATAAACAGCACTTCAATGCAGAAAGATATTACCGGCAGCCTGAAGGAAATACCAGCCAATCTGATACGTCTTTGCCGCCGTCCACAGTTCTACGGCTTTTTCATAAGCCTTTTCGCAGCCGCCCTTCTGGCACTCGCATATTTCTATCCCGACGCCACTATGGGCAACCAGCTACGTCAGCACGACATGCAGCAGGGAGCGGCCATAGGGCAGGAGGTCAAAGCCTATGTGGAAGCCACCGGGGCAGAGGCACCACGCTGGACAAACTCACTGTTTTCCGGCATGCCTACATTCCAGATCTCCCCTACTTACCCGAGTGACAGCCTTTTCTCATGGATAACCACCGTCTACGGGCTGGGGCTCCCCTCCCCTTCCAACCTCCTGTTCATGATGATGGCAGGCTTCATAATCCTTATGGCGGCCATGAGAGTGCGGTGGTATTACGGACTGATAGGAGCTGTGGCATGGGGGTTCTCCACCTACTTCATCATCATAATCGGCGCCGGCCACATATGGAAATTCGTGACACTGGCTTACGTTCCCCCCACAATCGCAGGGGTCATAATGGCATACCGCGGGCGGTGGTTCACAGGAAGCGCCATCGCGGCCCTGTTCGCCATGATGCAGATACAGAGCAACCATGTGCAGATGAGCTACTATTTCATGTTCGTGATTCTCGGCCTGTCGCTGGCATATCTCTGGCAATCGGCACGCAAAAAAGAACTTAAACGCTGGATCAAAGCCACATGTGCCCTGGCGGTAGCAGCCATACTGGCTGTGACAGCCAATCTACCGAGCCTTTACAACACCTACGAATACTCCAAAGAGACCATGCGCGGGGGGCATTCCGAACTTTCCGCCGCCACCGAGGAGGCCGGAGCCGAAAAGACTTCCGGTCTTGACAGGGACTATATCACCCAGTACAGCTACGGACGTGCCGAAACCTTCACCCTGCTTATCCCCGACGTGAAAGGGGGTGCCTCCGCAAAACCTGTGGCAGGAAGCATGCGTCCCACTTCCCTGCTCGATCTCGACAACGCCGACGAAATACTCTCCGGAGCGCACCTCAACGAAGCTGAAACGGGGTACATAGGCAACTATGTCAGCCGCTATTTCGGCGAGCCGGAAGGCACAAACGGTCCGGTATATGTAGGTGCCCTCATATTCACCCTGTTCCTGCTCGGCTGCTTCATCGTGCGCGGCCCGGTGAAATGGGCGCTGCTGTGTGTCACAGTGCTTTCGGTGATGCTTGCACTCGGACGCAATCTCCAGTGGTTCACAGACCTGTTTATCGACTATGTGCCGATGTACTCGAAATTCCGCACAGTCGAAAGCATTCTGGTCATCGCCGAGTTCGCCATCCCCCTGCTTGCAATCCTGGGGCTGCAGAAACTGCTTGTGACACCTGCCGCAGAGGTGCGTCAGCGCTATATGAAAGCGATATACTGCTCTTTCGGGATCACCACACTGTTCTGCCTGACGGGATGGCTTTTCCCCGGCATATACGGCTCCGCCATCACTGCCGGAGACCAGCAGATCTCACAGATGATCGGCTATCAGCTCGCGCAACAGGGATATCCTGAAAATGCCATAAGCATGTTCTCGATTGACAACCCGTCGATCGCTGCGGCGGTGACCGAGCTGCGCTACTCGATGGTAAGCTCCGACTCGCTGCGCTCGCTTATTTTCATCCTACTCGGTTTCGGAGCCATAATGCTATGTGTCAGCGGGAAAGCAAAACCGTGGATGGGAGCCGTAATGGTAGGATTACTCGTATGCGTGGACCTCTACAGTGTAAACAAGCGTTATCTCGACCATGAGAGTTTCTGCTCTCCCGAGGTCAGCTCCACAGAGATGTTCCCCCTCACGGCCAACGACCGCACAATCCTGGCGGATACGGCCATGAACTACCGCGTGATGAATATTCCGGAATTCTACCAGGCCGCCCCGTCATACCGCCACAAAGCCATCGGCGGCTACCATGCCGCGAAACTCAGCCGTTACCAGGATCTCATCGACCGCCATCTGGGCAACTTCACACGCGGAGTGCCGACAGAGGCCGACTTCCGCGTGCTGAACATGCTGAACGCCAAATATATTATCGGTCCTGACGGCAATCTGGCCGTAAACCCCGATGCAATGGGCAACGCATGGTTCGTGGACAGGATCAGCTATGTGGATACCCCCGACGCCGAAATGGAAGCCCTCTCCACACTGTCGCCCGACACAGAAGCGGTGGCAGACAGGAAGTTTGCAACGGTTCTGGGCAAGGATTTCGCTCCAAAAAATGCGGGCGACACTATTTTCGAGACCTCATATGCCCCGGGAACCCTCACATATAGCGCCACAAGCGCGCAGGGAGGACTTGCAATCTTCTCAGAGGTATATTTCCCCTGGGGATGGGAAGCCACAATCGACGACAAACCGGTTGAAATAGGCCGTGTCAATTACATTCTGCGGGCACTTTCAGTACAGGCCGGACATCATACCATAAAATTCACATTCAAACCGTCATCGGTAAGCCGCACGGTAACCGCCGCCAAGACAGCGGTCGTAGCGATATACGTCCTTCTGTTCATCGCGCTTGTCTTCAACCTGAGCCGCACGACCGGAAAACAGGATGACAACGCTACCGGAAAACCCTGAGTACCGACGACCGACAAAAGATTATTGAACATGAGAGCGCTTAAAAGACTGATGAATTATCCCATGATGTGGCGTACGAGCCACGGATATGGCGTGCACTCCCCTTTCGCGTTCAATTTCATAACCAAAGTAATAGGTGAAAAAGATGCGGAATATTACGCTTATGCGGAAATAGCGGCTTTCTGCCCGCGGGCACGCAAAGCCGGCTTCAACGAGATCTTCGCCGGGCAGGACATGTCGGTGCCTGAAGCGTGGATGCTCTTCCGCGTACTGTGCCACTTCCATCCTGAAAACCTGCTCGAAGTGGGACACGGACATGAAGTGACAAACATCATCTTCAACCGCGCCGTCCCGAAAACCAAGATACATGTCTGGCATCCCGACCGCCATCCCGATCCCGCGTTACTGGGCAAGACAGAGCCGTTTGTGCTTATCAACCAGTTCCATACCTCTTACGAGCACATACTTGAAAAATACATAAGCCAGTTGCTCGAAAAGGGTGAATCGATATATTTCGTGCGCAACCTGGACATCCTGCCCAAAATGGCCCAACTGTGGAAATTCATAACGTCAATGACCGATTTCGGTATGGGATTCACCGACGGATATACCGGCATTTTTGTCGCCCGCAGGGGTCTCCCCCACCAGATACATAAACTTCTGATGTGAGAAACATACCAGACATACCTTCGCTGCTTCGGGAATTCAGAGGTTATCTGGCACTGCAACGCGGCCTGTCGTCAAACACCGTGGAGTCTTATATCTTCGATGTAGAGAAACTTGTGGATTATCTCACCGACGAAGGTACTTCGCTGCGTGATGTAGACTATACGAGACTCCAGAATTTCGCCGCGGCTCTGTATGATCTCGGGATTGCCGATGCCTCCCGCAAACGTGTGATTTCAGGAACCAAATCGTTTTTCCATTATCTCAAGACAGAGGGGTATATAGAGACCGATCCGGCACTACTGCTCGAGACACCACGGCTTGGGCGCCACCTGCCCGAAGTGCTGAGTGTGGATGAGATAAACTCGCTTATCGAGGCCATCGACCCGGATATGGCGGAGTCTGAGCGCAACCATGCCATAATCGAGACCATGTATGGCTGCGGGCTGCGCGTCAGCGAGCTTGTGAACCTGGAGATATCACGCATCAATTTCGACGAGTTCTATCTGGTGGTGCACGGCAAGGGCAACAAGGAGCGGATGGTGCCCATGTCTCCGGTATCGGTGGAATGCATCCAAAGCTACATCCACAACTCCCGGTGCATGCTGAAAATAGACCGCGGCGAAGAGAACATACTGTTTCTGAACCGGCGCGGCCACAGGCTCACCCGCCAGATGATCTTCACCATGATACGGCGCCTGGCAGACGCAGCGGGTATACAGCGCCAGATATCACCGCATACATTGCGCCACAGCTTCGCCACCCATCTGCTCGAAGGGGGCGCCAACCTGCGCGCCATTCAGCAGATGCTCGGCCACGAGAGCATCGCCACAACGGAGATCTATATCCACCTGGATACCACCCGCCTGCGCGAAGAGATACTACAGCACCACCCGAGAAACATAAGTAAGCCATGAAAATTATTACGCATAAAAAAATCTAACCAGGCTTTATATTCTCTGCGGCATTCTTTCAGATAATATAAAATAATTTTCACGACTTACTTAAAACAACTCTGAACATCTTCCGGTATCTCCTGTTCCTCCTGTCACACAATAAAATGGTGAAAAAGGAGTTATACTCTTAGATAATCTCCCAAGTGAGCTGCAACAGAAGAAAATGAATAAGAACAGAAATATATATCGGCATAGTGTCTGCGGCCTCGCTGCCGCACTGGCAATCGGTTCATCCGCCCCCTCGCTCCATGCCGACGACAATATAAAAAACGAGTTCAACCCTGTGCAGACAGGTGTAACATCGCTTAGTATCGCTCCCGACGCCCGTGGAGCGTCTATGGGCGACCTCGGCGCTGCGACCGATCCCGACGTGAACTCCCAGTTCTGGAATCCATCCAAGTATGCCTTCGCGTATTCACAGGGATCGATCGGCCTGAGCTACACCCCCTGGCTCCGCAAACTTGTAAACGACATATTTCTCGCAGATCTGGCAGGTTACTGGAAACTCGGCTCACAGGACAATCAGGCGTTGAGCGCATCTTTACGCTATTTCTCTCTGGGAGAGGTAAGTACCACAGACGTTGCCGGTGTGACCAACAGCATCAACCCTTATGAAATGGCCATCGACGTGGGCTATTCCCGCAAACTGTCGGAGAAATTCTCGATGGGCGTGGTTTTCAGGTACATCTACTCAGACCTCGCCTACAACACCTCTGACGTAGGCGACAATTCCACAGGCGCGTCAGCTTTTGCCGCCGACCTTTCCGGCTATTATACCACCTATCCCATCATAGGACAGAACGAATGCCAGTGGTCATGGGGTTTCAATATCTCCAACATCGGCTCCAAGGTGGCATATGACAACGGCAACAATCCGGCATTCCTCCCGACCAACCTGCGTCTGGGTACCACATTCATGTTCCCTCTCGCAGATTACCACACGCTTGCTTTCAGCCTTGACCTGAACAAACTTCTGGTGCCCACCCGTCCGCGTCAGCAGGATTATCTCAATGCCGACGGCCAGGAGGACCAGGAAGCATACCAGAAAGCTCTCGACGACTGGAAAGACATGTCGCCTATCTCAGGCATATTCAAGTCGTTCAGCGACGCCCCCGGAGGCACCAAAGAGGAAATTCGTGAGATAAACTACTCAATAGGAGCCGAATACAGCTACAACCAGCAGTTCTTCCTCCGCGCGGGTTATTACCACGAAAGCGAGTTCAAGGGTAACCGACAGTATTTCGGTTTCGGTGCCGGCTTCTCGCTCAATGTAGTCCGTCTTGATGCATCATACATGCTTGCGACCGCACAGACCTCGCCACTCGACCAGACCCTGCGCTTCACTCTCTCTTTCGACATGGATGGTCTCAAGAGCCTTCTCGGCCGCAAGTGATCCACACCGCGAATATAGAAGTCATTTAAACTTTTTCTTTAATGGCTTCATAATCCCTTACCGCTAATCAACATATTTCTCTTACCAGATGGAATTCCGCACCGGCAACGGTTTCGACGTGCACCGCTTCTCAGAGGGGCGGCGCCTCGTCATATGCGGGGTTGAGATACCCCACGAACTCGGTCTTCTGGGGCACAGCGATGCCGATGTGGCGCTCCATGCCCTCTGCGACGCTATTCTCGGAGCGGCCGCCCTGCGCGACATAGGTTACCATTTTCCCGACAGCGACGAGCGCTACCGCGGAGCCGATTCCAGGATGCTTCTGCGTGAGACAGCCCGTCTGGCAGGGGAGCGGGGCTTCCGTATCGGCAATGTGGATGTGACGATAATCGCCCAGGTGCCTAAAATGTCGCCGTACATAGAGCAGATGCGCTCCAATGTGGCGGAAGATCTGTGTCTGCCTCTTGACGCCGTATCAGTAAAGGCCACCACCACAGAGCGTCTCGGTTTCACAGGCCGCGGAGAGGGGATAGCCTCGATGGCCACCGCCAGTCTGCTGCGTGACTGACAGTTATGCGGAATACTGATTGGTATTTGTTTCTTAAAATGTGGTAAAAAAGTCATATATCCGGAATATCGTTCCGGATATTTTGTTATAATCCTACAACGGGGACATTCCTTAAGCATCCCCGCATACTTTGATTAATTAATCTCGGGCATACAGATGCCCGAGGATCAACGTTTCAAAAAAGGGATTATAATGAAGACTTATATCAGGGAATATCTTATCGTGGCAATCATTTGCCTGATAGCATCCTCCTCAGCTTTCAATGCGGCGGGGGAGACGGTAGAGCCTATAAAATATGGCGACATGGAGCATTGGGTGATCCGTCATATCAAAGAATCGAAAATCATCGGAGGGAAATCCAAGACACTTTACGCCATAGGTCCTACCCAGACAATAGATGGATCAGTGCCATACACCAACCGCGGCGGTTCCCCCTGGGCCACCTCAAACGTGATGGCAAAGGTAGCGGGAATAGTAAAGGGGAGCAATGCGGTGTTTCCCGACACACGCGATACCGGAGGCCGCTGCTGCAAGCTCTCCACCCTTATGGAGCAATGCAAAGCCCTGGGAGTGGTGAACATTGAGGTGCTTGTTCCCGGATCAATATTTCTGGGGAGCATGCTCGAACCGGTAAAATCCACAAAAAATCCTTATGCAAAAATGGAGATGGGCATACCGTTTGCCAAACGTCCCAAAGCGCTCCAGTTCGATTACCGCCTTGAGATGCCCGCCAAATCAGACCGCATATACGCACCGGGATTCGGCTCACAGAAAACTATTCCCGGCCATGACAACTCGGAGGTATACATAATCCTCCAGCGCCGGTGGGAAGACGAGAACGGCAACATATATGCAAAGCGGGTGGGTACAGGCCGCGAGCATTATAGCAAGTCTACCGGCGGATGGGTCAACGGCCACCGCATTCCGGTAAAATACGGAGACATATCAAAAGACCCTGATTTCAAGAGCTATATGGGACTTATACCGGAAGAGAAGAGCTACTATGCCCGCAACTCTAAAGGCAAGATGGTGCCTGTGAAGGAGATAGGTTGGGATTCGCCCGACGCAACCCCAACCCATCTGCTTGTAATGGCTTCGGCGGGAAGCGGCGACGCATATGTGGGCACACCCGGTCTTACCCTGTGGGTAGACAACTTCGCACTCGTATATTAGTAACTGTTCAAAATTATTTTATCTACCGGCCAGTTGCTTAGTTGCGGTTATATATGAACCGTGCCAGTCCGAAAATATACCGTCTGAAGCCCGGATTGTAGGCAAGCAAACGGTCAAACCATGCTATGCGCGGGGTGATGAACCTCACCACAAGCCCCACATACACCATAGCGAAAAGTGTGCCTATGCCTATCACATTCCACATCCATGCGCCGAAGAAGAGATAGCACGAAGCCACCGCAAGCACCACAAGGGTGGTATCCACTATGATTTTCACTTTGGCGAAAGGCTTTCCTGAAACCTGGCTCAAAACGATTGAAATGCCTTCTCCGGGCATGGTTACCGAGCCGCATTTCACTTCAAAAGCTATGCCGATGCCCATCACCGTGCATCCGGCAAACTGCGCCAGGGCCTGCGCCAATATAGTGTCGCAGGCCAGTCCGGATGTAAGCGTCATGTTCACATCTATGAGCCATCCGAAAACAAAGCCTATGGCAAGCTGAAACAGCTGCATGGGGTCAAATTTACTCCTCAATACCAGGATCTGGCAGAACACCAGAATGAAATTCATTATTATGGTATAGCTCCCTATGGTAAGGGCAGGAGCCTTTCCCGCCTCTCCGGCAAGTGAAAAAACAAATGGCAGCGACGATATCACGCTACTGCCAAGAGAGGATTTCACACACAAGGCCACTCCAAGGGTCATAAGATAAAGCGAGGCCAGAAGTAAAATATGTTGCCAGACAAACGATACTATTCTTTCTTTTCTGCTACTTGTCAATGCTATAGACATATCCAATATAAAAATAAACTGTCAATGAGGTTTAAAACAGGCACACGGATGCTGTGGCCGTGAGCTATTAAAACATTCAGCGAGGCACAAATACCGGTTCGAGTATTTCCAGTTCAAGCGCAGTTTCTATTTTTGAAATTGTCTCA
>ERZ838577.3873-NODE-3873-length-13387-cov-40.160816_pt1 | contig 13387 bp, 10 predicted proteins | sample MGYA00519682_ERZ838577 | MGnify/ENA primary metagenome ERZ838577 (study PRJEB31850, sample SAMEA3708838) | human gut metagenome | biome: human gut; feature: human-associated habitat; material: faeces | place: China | collected 2014 ...
GTTACCGCAGGCTGCGCGGGCGCATATAGAATGCGCCCCTGCGGAGGCAAACAAAAAGCCCCAGCTTGCAAATAAGCTGGGACAACTTTCGGTTTTATTCTGCAAAGCAGGCGTTTTCCGCCTTGGCGATCAGCTCCACAAAGCGGTGGGGGTTGCTGGCTGTGCGCAGGCTTTCCACAAGGTCGCTGCGGCTCATAAGGTTTACGAGCCGCGCCAGGATCTGCAGATGCAGGCTCTCACTGCCCGGCGGAACAGCGATCATGAACACAAGATCCACAGGTTTCCCGTCCGGTGCGCCCCAGTCAACACCGCGGCGCAGCAGCAGCGCCGAGATGCCCGGTGCGGACACGCCCGCGTTGCAGGCGTGGGGCAGCGCAATGCCGCCCCCGATGGCCGTTGTGCCGCCGAACGTTTCCCGGTAGCTGACCGCATTGTAGTAGGCATTGCCGTTGGTGATAACGCCGATGCCCTCCTGCAGCTCGACCAGAATGCCGAGCGCGTCGGCAGAGTTATCGATCTTTGCATAGAGCAGTACGCCCTTGGGGTTCATCAGTTCGCTGACCTTCATCGTCAAACCTCACGTCCTTCGGCCCTGCCGATCAGGCTGTACAGATACTCCCCCACTGCGCCCTCGGCGCAGGTGCAGGTCGTCACATGATCGGCGGCAGCCTTGACCTCTGCCGGTGCGTTGGCGACAGCCACGGCGTAGCCGGCCTCCCGCATGATCTCCAGGTCATTGTAGTAATCACCGATAACGACGGTGTTCTTCATGGATTTGCTCATGAGAGCGCACAGGTCATGCAGACCGCTGGCCTTGCTGACGCCGCTGGGCATGATCTCTAAGTAAATGCTGTTCGTGGCCAGGAAGTAGTTTTCCCGCCCGTAGTACCGCGTCTTGGCGTACTGGCCCAGTTTGCGGATGCTCTCCGGGTCGGAGGCAAAGACGACCTTGACCCAGCCGTCAGGCACGCTCTCCACCGGGCAGGCAATGCTGCCGAGGTGCTCGTCCACCTGATGGGCGTGGGTCACCTCATTGGCATGGATGACGAACATCTCGCCGTTTCCGGCCATGACCTCCACGCCTATATGCGGAAACTTGTTCAGGATGTCAAGGATGGCCGTCGTCGCCTGCTCGCGGTTCAGCGTCGAGCGGTGCAGCACCGACTCGGCGGAGAAATCATACAGCAGCGCCCCGTTGCAGGAGATGGCCGGCAGCGACAGGCGGATGTTCCCCAGCGCCGCGCGGATGGACTCCGGCGGGCGGCCCGTTGCCACCGTGAAAAGCCCCCCCATGCCGGTGTACAGCTGGATGACCGCGCGGTTGCAGGCGGGGATGCCCTCCTTGGCCGTCAGCAGCGTATTATCCATATCACAGATCACAAGGGTATCGCTTAGGGGTGGTTTCATGCGCGATGTTCCTTTCTTAACCGTGTCAGAAACTCTGTAAAATAGGGCGGCAGGGGCGAATCAAACTGCATCCACTCCCCTGTCCGCGGGTGGACAAAGCCCAGTTCCTTGGCGTGCAGGCACTGGCCATTCAGCGATTTGATGCAGTTTTTGGGGCCGTACACAGCATCCCCTGCCAACGGATGCCCCGTCGAGGCCATGTGTACACGAATCTGATGGGTGCGCCCGGTCTTTAATTTGCACGCAATGTACGTGAAATTGCCGCAGCGTTCCAGCACCTGCCAGCCCGTGTAGGCATACTTGGCCCCCGCCGCGTTCTCGGCCAGGACGGCCATTTTCTTGCGGTCCCGCGGGTCGCGTCCGAGCCACTTTTCCACAAAGCCCTCGTCCTCCTTGAGGTTGCCGTACACCACGGCATGGTAGACGCGGTGGATGCTGTGTACGCTCATCTGGGCGCTGAGCGCCTGATGGGCGGCATCGTTTTTGGCAACGACGAGAAGGCCGCTCGTGTCCTTGTCAATGCGGTGGACGATGCCCGGGCGGATGGCCCCGCCGATGCCCGACAGCTGCCCCGCGCAGTGGTAAAGCAGCGCGTTGACGAGCGTGCCGTCCGGGTTGCCGGGGGCCGGGTGCACGACCATGCCCTTAGGCTTGTTGACAACGAGCAGGTCGTCGTCCTCGTACACAATGTCCAGCGGGATGTTCTGGGGCCGGGCCTCGATGGGCTGCGGGTCAGGCAGATCGATGGCGTAGACTTTGCCGGGCGCCACCTTATCCTTTTTGTTGACGGGCGCGCCGCCGCAGGTCACAAGCCCCTGCTCGATCAGATTTTGCAGCGCACTGCGGGACAGCGTCGGGCACTGCCCGGCCAGCCAGGCGTCCAGGCGTCCGCTGTCGCCGGGGGCTGCGGTAAGCTCAAGCCGCTCCATCTTCGTCCGCCTTTGGCTCTGCGGTCTTATCCTTTTTGAAAGAGTCCAGCAGCACGGCGAGCATCAGCAGGCCGACACCGACACAGACGCAGATGTCCGCAAAATTGAAGATGGCAAACCGCATGAACAGCACGTTGATGTAGTCCACGACCACACCGTTGAGCACGCGGTCAATGAGGTTGCCCACGCCGCCACCCAGTACCAGCGTCCAGGCTGCGCGCTCTGTCAGCGGCATTTTGCGCACGAACAGCATGATAAGGACAGCCAGCAGCATGACCGACGTCATGCCGATGAGCAGTCCCTGCTTACCGGCCAGCATCGAAAACGCCATGCCGTCATTCAGGCAGTAGCGCAGCTCCACAACGCCGGGCAGCACATCCATGCTGCCCACCGGCAGCAGCGCCGCCGTGGCCCAGTGCTTGATGAGCTGGTCAATGACGACCAGAATGGCCGCTCCTGCCAGCGATAACAAACCAGAAATCATACAACACCTTATCCGAAAAAATCAGCGGTGCTTAAACGTATAAGCACCGCTGACGGTAGAGTAAATTTACTGCTTCAAGACCTTAGCGCAGCGCGGGCAGAGGCCGTCCTCACCGACGGTGGTCTCGTACTTCCAGCAGCGCAGGCACTTGTTGCCGGCCGCATGGGCAGCGCTGACGCCGAGACCCTCGACCAGGCCCTTGACGCCGCCCTCGCCCTCGACAAGGTCAACGTGGGAGACGATGAACAGGTCAGCCAACTCATCCATCGGGATGGCGTTCAGGAAGTCGTAGACCTCCTTGCTGCAGTACAGCGTCAGACCGGCCTCCAGCGCAGAGCCGATGACCTTATCGGCACGGGCCTGCTCCAGCACCTTCTTGACGTCGTCGCGGATGGCCATGATGCGGTCCCACTTAGCTTCAAACGCCTCATCGGCGGCAGCCTTGGCCTCGGGCATCTGCTCAAAGACAACATAGTCCTTCATGCCGTCCAGCTTCGGGATGTAGCTCCAGATCTCCTGGCTGGTGAAGCACAGGATGGGTGCCAGCAGCTTGGTGAAGTCGACCAGGATGCGGTACAGCGCGGTCTGGGCACAGCGGCGTGCGTGGTCATCTGCGCAGTACAGACGATCCTTGATGACGTCCATGTAGAAGTTGGACATATCAATGACGCAGAAGTTGTACAGCGCGTGGTAGGCACGGCTGAAGTCGTAGTGCTCGTAGGCATCGCGCATGGTGGCGGTCAGCTTGTTGCAGGCCTCGAGTGCCCAGCGGTCGATCTCGAACAGCTGGTCATCATCGACCATATCCTTCGCGGGATCAAAGTCGTTGATGTTGCCCAGCATGAAGCGGGCCGTGTTGCGCATCTTGCGGTACGCCTCGGACAGCTGGCGGAAAATTTCCTTACCGGCGCGGACGTCGACGGTGTAATCGCTGGAAGCGACCCACAGACGGATGATGTCAGCACCGTAGTCGCGGATGATCTCACTGGGCTCCATGCCGTTGCCGGCGGACTTGTGCATCTGCTTGCCCTGGGCATCGACGACCCAGCCGTGGCACAGGACCTCGCGGTACGGGGCCACACCCTGGGTGGCGACGCTGGTCAGCAGGCTGGACTGGAACCAGCCGCGGAACTGGTCGGCACCCTCCATATACATATCAACGGGCCAGCGCAGCTCGGGGCGCTCACGGCAGACAGCGCTCCAGGTGGAGCCGGAGTCGAACCAGACGTCCATGATGTCGGGATCCTTCTCCCAGTCGGAGGCACCGCACTCGCAGACCTCGGTCTTGGGCAGGATGTCGTTGGCATCGTACTTGTACCAGGCGTCGCTGCCCTCCTTGCGGAACAGGTCGGACACAGCCTTGATGGAGGCATCGGTGATATGGTACTTGCCGCACTTCTTGCAGTAGAATACCGGGATGGGCACGCCCCAGACGCGCTGGCGGCTGATGCACCAGTCACTGCGGTCACGGACCATACCGGCCATGCGGTCATGGCCCCACGCCGGCTGCCAGTGCACGCTGTCAATGGCCTTGTAGACGTCCTCCTTGAAGGCGTCGATGGAGCAGAACCACTGCTCGGTAGCACGGAAGATGATGGGATGATGGCAGCGCCAGCAATGCGGGTACTGGTGGGTGATGTGCTGCACACCCATCAGATGGCCGCTCTCCTTGATGTGCTCCAGAATGACCTTGTTGGCGTCCCAGACCTTGAGACCGGCAAACTTCTCGCCCGCCTCGGCGGTCAGGCGGCCCGCGTCGTCCACGGGAACGACAACGGGAACCTGCGGATAGTGATTGACGCAGACCTCAAAGTCCTCAACACCATGGCCGGGAGCGGTGTGGACGCAGCCCGTGCCGCCTTCCAGCGTGACGTGGTCGCCCAGAACGACCAGACCCTTGCGGTCAAGGAACGGATGCTGATACTGCATGAGCTCGAGCTCACTGCCGAGAACAGTCTCGGGCAGGACCTCGTACTCGTCGATATGGCAGCCCTTCATCGTGGACTCAACGAGCTCGCGGGCCATGATGTGGTAGGCGTCACCGATCTTGACGAAGGCATATTCCAGATTGGGGTTCAGGCAGGTCGCGACGTTGGCGGGCAGTGTCCAGGTGGTGGTCGTCCAGATGACGATCCATGCCTTGTCCAGCGGGATGTTATGCTTGGCCAGCACGCCGTTGGGGTCGTCGGTCAGCTTGAAGCGGACATAGATGGAATCGCACTCGTCCTCGGCGTACTCGATCTCAGCCTCGGCCAGGGCGGTGCGGTCCTCGGGGCACCAGTACACAGCCTTCATGCCCTTGTAGATGTAGCCCTTCTTGGCCATCTCGCCGAAGATCTCGACCTGGCGGGCCTCAAACTCGGGGCGCAGGGTCAGGTAGGGGTTCTCAAAGTCGCCCTGCACGCCCAGACGCTTGAACTGCTCGTTCATGACGCCGATGTGCTCGGTGGCAAACTCCTTGCAGATCTGGCGCAGCTCCAGCTTGGAGACACCGGCCTTCTTGTCGCCGAGGGAGCTCAGCGCTTTCAGCTCGATGGGCAGGCCGTGGGTGTCATAGCCGGGCACGTAGGGTGCCTGGAAGCCGGACATGTTCTTATAGCGGATGATGATGTCCTTGATGATCTTGTTCAGCGCCGTACCCATGTGGATATTGCCGTTGGCATACGGAGGGCCGTCGTGTAGGATGTACTGCGGCTTGCCCTCGTTGTTCTTAATCATCTGCTCATAGACATGGTTCTGCTCCCAGTCCTCGAGCATTTTGGGTTCCTTCTTCGGCAGACCGGCCCGCATTTCAAACGGGGTCTGCATCTTATGGATGGTGTCGTTGTAGTTCTGCGCCAAAGTTTCCTACTCTCCTCTATTTATTGGATTCTTTAGTTATATCACATCGGGCGTCAACTGTCAAAGTCAACGCCTTCAAAGTTATCGAACGCCGGGGAATTCAGCTCCTCCTGCGGTTCGTCACTTGCCTTTTTGCGGGTCGTGCGCCTGGTCGTACCGGCCTTGCGGCGGCGGGCAGGCTTGGCCTCCGGCTCGTCATACAGGCCGGAGACATCCTGGAGCCGCGTCTCGTCGATGGCGGGCTCCTCCACGGGGATCGGGGCGGGCTCGGCTTCCTCCGGCTCCTCCGGGTGCGGCGCGATGGCAAATTCCACCGTGTCTACCTTTTCGCCCTGAGCCCGGGTACTTTCCGTCGGCTCCGGCACGGGCTGGGCTGTGGGCGGCTCATAGTAGGCCGTCTCCTGCATGGCGGGCATCTGGGCTGCCTGCTGTACCGGGGCCGGCTCCTGCACAGGCTGGGCTGCGGGGGTCGTGTAGACCGGGGCCTGCACAGCGGGCTGCGGCTCTGCCGCAGGGGCAGCGGCCTGCTCCGGGGCCGGGGACGGCGGCGGAACGGGTTCATCCTCGGGCCGTCTGGTATAATCGGGCAGTTTATTGATAAGGTTGATATGCTTGCGGTACATCTCGATCAGCGAACGCTTAAAGCTGTCTGCCTCACCCTTGAGCGTGACGATCTCCTGCTTGGCCAGCTCGACGTCATCGCGGGCGCGCTGCTCGCGGTCCTCCGCCTTGATGTTGGCCGAGCGGATGATCTCCGCCGCTTTCTGCTTGGACTCGCGGATAATACTGTCCCCCATGCGCTGGGCGTTGATCATCGACGTACTCAGGGAGTTTTCCATCGTTCGGTATTTTTCAATGCGCTGGGCCAGCATGACGAGCTTTTTCTGCAAATCATCATTCTGGGCAGCCAGGTCGTCCATTGCCTGGGCGACCTGCTTGAGATAATCATCCACATCCTCACGGCGATAGCCCTGGAACGCTTTGTCAAATGTGACGTGGCGGACATCCTCGGAAGAGATCATGACGGCTTTCCTCCTGTATGCGGGGCACACGGCCCCGTTATTCCCTGCCCGCAGCGCTGCGGGCGATCCTGCGCTCAATATTGGTAAAAGGATATGAACAGACGATTCTTGCGGCTTTTGCCGCCGATGGCCGCCAGCTTGAAGCGCCCCACGCCGCGCACTGTGAAAATATCCGCGGCGTAGGCGGTCTCGTGGGCGGCCTTCAACGGCAGGTGGTTGATCTCCACACGGCCCGCGGCGATATATTCTGCCGCGCGGGTACGGGAGGTGTGCAGCATGGCTGCCAGCACCGCGTCCGCACGCAGGGACGGCACGGTAGCCTCCTGCAGGGTGCGCTCGCGGCTTTCGGCCAGACGGGCGGGCAGTGCGTCGATGCACGCAGTATGCACGGTGCAGTGCCCTGCGCCGGTCAGCTCCGCGTTTATAAATTCCTGCTTGTCGGCGAGGATCACCGCGTAAAATGTGTCCTCACGCTCGGGGTCTGCCAGCAGGTCCCCCACGCAGCTGCGCTCAAGGCCAAGGCCCAGAATCGCACCGAGATAATCCCGGTGGGTCGGCAGCTTATCCCCGTAAGCGGTGCATTGCAGGTAGGCCAGCGGTTCTTCCCGCCAGGCGTCGGGCGGCTCAATACAGAGCACCCGGCGTTCTGCCGCGTCAAAGCCGCCCCAAAAGCGGATGCAGCTGCACCCGGCCTTGTTGCAGGCGGCCTGCGCCAGGCTCTGCTCCCGGTCCGAGAGAAAACCCGTATAACGCGGGATGCCGCGGCTTACCGCAACGCGGCACAGCTCCTCGACACGGCGCATCAGGCGGCGCTCGTCGTCATTCTGCGGCGGCACAAAGCCGCGCACCGCATTGGCGGTATCAGAAGAAGACGCCATTGTTTTCCAGCTCGTCGAGCAGGTCACCCATAATATCAACGTTGTACGGCGTAATAATGAAGGTGCTGGTCGCCACGCGCTTGATCTGGCCGTTGTTGGCATACGCTACACCGGACAGGAAGTCGATCAGACGACGGGAGACCTCTTTGCTGGCAGACTCCAGATTCAGCACCACAGTATGCTTGGCGTTGAGCTGGTCCGCAATGCTGGACGCATCGTCAAAGCGCTCCGGTTTGACCAGAACGACCTGCAGCTGGGTCGTCGCGTTGATGTTCACGACCTTATTGCTGTGCTGTTTGATCTCCTGCTGCTGGGTATACTCCTGCGCAGCTGCAGCCCCCTGCCCGCCGGGGAAAACATTCTCTTCAGTGTCATCTACATAGGAATCTGCATCGGGGTCGATACCGAGCTTGCTTCTCAAACTGTCAAGCATGGACATGGTCGTAAAACTCCTTTGATTAGAAAGCGCCGTTTACGTCAGCGCGTCATTACAGCGATATACATTAAATATTATCTTCTTTTTTGGCAGTCTTGTCAATACAAACGGCGTATTTTCGTTACAATAGTTTGCCATCCTCCAAATTTGTGCCCTGCACGATGATCTCATCATAGAGGCGCACCTCATTTGCACTGCCGAGCTTGCCGTCCTCCGGGACAAGAATGTAGCTGTCATTCTCATACAGCGTTGTGATCTTCAAAAAGCGCTGCAGGTTGCCGTACTTAACATAGACACCGCGCTGGCCGTTCACGATATGCAGCGCCGCCTTGTCGATGCGGATGCCCTCGTAGGTTTTTAAATCGACCTGCACGGTCTCGCAGCCCAGGCCCAGGACCTCGGCGCTGATGGTCTGGCATTGCAGCACGATCTTGGCAATGCCGTTGTCCTTGTCCTCGGTGACTTCCTCCACCGTGGCGGAAAGCGGGGTGTTCTGCTTGCCGGGTACGCTGATTTTCACCGTGGACAGGCCGTCGAACCGTGCGGCGGTATCCAAATCGCAGACCGCGTAGAATTTCCAGCTGAAGCCCGTCGCGATCTGTCCGGCGCGGTTTGTATCCGCTGCCGGGAAGCCGTCTGTCAGCATTTTTTGCAGCGTGGCCGGGTCGGCATCGGCCAGCGCCCGGCAGTCCGTCCGGATGGCGGGCGAGGCCTCCGTGCGGCTGAAATAGCCGTTCGTTGTGGCGGTGACGGTCTGCAGCGTGTCGAGCTGTGCCTTGATGCCGTCGTACTCGGTCTGCAGCGCTGCGATGGACTGGGAGAAATCCGCCGTCTGCCCGGTGCTGATCTGCAGACGGTTCTGGGCCAGCAGAAAGCTGTCCTGCGCGTCGGAGATGCCGGTATACTGGGCAGTGTCCAGCTTATCCAGCAGGTTGTACAACGCCTGCTTCGTCTGGTTTGTCAGCACCGAAAGCTCACTGCCGGCAGAATTCTGCGACTTCGTAAGCAGCGTGATGGAGCGCTCGAGCCGGTCCAGACGCTCACGCTGCAGGCCCTGGGTGTCATCGGTATAGCATTCGGCTACCACGGTGCCGTTCGTCACGCGCTCGCCATCCTGCACAAGATAGCCGAGATTGCCGCTGCCCGGCACATCCACAGCGTCAAATGCCACAACGCCGGTCAGGTTCAGGCTTTCGGCCAGCGTGTAGCGGATGGCGGTCTCGGTCTTGTAGGACCGATGGAAGATCAGCACGAACTGGACGGCAACATACAGCAGGAAGAGTGCCAGTGCCAGCAGACCCAGCGCGTGTAAAAGTTTTTTTGCCAGCGGGCGGTCCTGCCGGTTGCTCACGGTGCACCCTCCTTTCCGTTATTCTTCGTTGTGCAAAAAGGCCCGCACCAGCGTGCAGGCGCGCTCGGTGACATCCTCCTCATCCAGATAGAGCCACACCGCGTCGTTCTGACGGCGGAACCAGGTCAGCTGGCGCTTGGCGTAGTTGCGCGTTGCCTGCTTGAGACGCTCGGTGCATTCGGTCAGATTGGCCGTGCCCTCAAAGTACGGGAAGAATTCCTTGTAGCCGATGGCCTGCGCTGCCGTGCGGTAAGCATCGCGGTGGTCGTAGACCTGCCTTGCTTCGTCCAGCACACCGTTTTCGACCATTTCGTCCACGCGGCGGTCAATGCGGCTGTACAGCACTGCGCGGTCCCGGCAGGTCAGGCAGAGGCAGAGCGCATGGTAGGGTGCCTCGGCGGGCCTGGCCTCGCGGCGCTGGTCGCTCATGCGGCGGCCTGTGGCTTCAAACAGCTCCAGTGCGCGGATGACGCGCGGCAGGTTGTTTGGGTGGACCTGAGCGGCGTAGTCGGGGTCGATCCTTTGCAGCTCGGCGTAAAGTGCCGCACCGCCCTCGGTGTCCGCCCGCGCCTGTAATCGGGCGCGGATGGCGGGGTCGGTCTTTTCCGGGGCAAACGCCATACCGCTCAAAAGACTGGTGATATACAGCCCCGTGCCGCCCACGACGAGGGGCAGTCTGCCGCGGGCCGTGATGTCCCGTATCAGCGGGTCAGCGGCGGCGGTGAAGTCCGCCACGCTGTAGGGGGTCTCCGGCGACAGAAAGTCCAAAAGATAATGCGGTATCCCCTGCCGCTCCTCCGCACTCGGCTTCGCCGTGCCTACGTCGAGATTTTTGTAAATCTGCATCGAGTCGGCGTTGATGATCTCGCCGTCAAAGGCTCTGGCCAGCGCGACGGAAAGTGCGGTCTTGCCGCTGGCCGTCGGCCCGCCGACGGCGACGACGCGGGGTTTAGACAAGTCGGCCAAACTGCTTTTCCAGCTCCTTCCGGGTGATTTTCAATACGCAGGGCCGCCCGTGCGGGCAGAACGGCGGGACCGTGCCGTCCATGATGCGCTGGGCCAGCGCGAGCATCTCGGCGGCGTTCGTGCGGTCCCCCGCTTTGATGGCCGCGCGGCAGGCGATGGAATGCAGCACCCACTCGGTCTTTTCACGCAGGGCGTCGCGTCCGCCGTCGGCGAGCTTTGCCGCCAGCTCCACGATCATATCCTCTACATCGTCCACCGGCACGTCCGCAGGCACGGCGCGCACGACAACAGTCGAGCCGCCGAAGTCCTCGGCCTCGATGCCGGCATCGGTCAGAAGGTCAAGGTTCTGCAAAACGGCCTGCTTTTCCGCGGCGGTCAGATTGACCTGCACAGGGACGAGCAGCATCTGGGACGGCACGCTGCCGTAGTCCCTGGCCAGCTGTTCAAACAGAATGCGCTCATGCGCAGCGTGCTTGTCGATAAGGCAAAGCTCACTGCCGCGCTCGGTGATGATATAGGTCTTGAACACCTCGCCGACAAGGCGCAGCGGCTCGCTTGCAGGCGGCGGGGTCAGCGTCGTCTGCTCGGGACGTGTGCTGACCATGTCGGGCAGGGCGCTTAAAGCATGCGGGTCATTCCGAACGTAATCCGTCTCGTGGTCTGCTGCGGGGGCCTCGTCGGGCAGCTCCGGCAGGATGTCCAGCACCGTGTCATCGCTGACGGCGTGGGGCATCGGCTGCGGGGCGGGAATCGTTACGGGCTCCGACGCGGGCGTTTCAACCGCCGTCACCGGCGTGACCGGGGTCAGCGGTCTCGGTGCAGGTCCCGCCGTGTAGGCGGGCTTCGGGGACTGTGCCTCCAGCACGCCCGGGACAGGCTGTGTGCGCTGTGCATTCTGAACGCCTTGCGCCGTCGGCAGCGGGCGCACAGGCACGGGCGCGGTCAGGCCGTTCAAAGCGCGGTATTCTGCCGCGGACAGCGTCGTGAAGCCGCCCTTTTTCGGCTGGGCTGCAGCGGGCCGCGCGGCAGGTGCCGGGGCGGCGGGCTGCATCACGGTCTGCCCGGGCTTTTCTTCGGGCGCGGTGTGGCCCATCTCAAAGCGACACTCGCCGCTGCCGGGCGTTGCCAGCGCGGCGCGAACAGCGCGGTAGACAGCGTCAAAGACGTCACTCTCTTTCGCAAAGCGAATTTCGGTTTTCGCCGGGTGGACGTTGACATCGACCATGTCGGGCGGCAGCTCCAGCATGAGCACCGCGCCCGGGAACTTGCCCTGCATCATCGTGCCCTTGTAGGCGTTTTCGAGCGCCGCCATCATTGTGCGGTTTTTGACGTAGCGGCCATTAACAAAGAAATGCTGCGCACCGCGGCTGGCGCGGCAGGCACGCGGCGGCGTGACCAGGCCGGTCACATGGTACAGCTCGCTGCCGCCGTCCACGGGCAGCAGGTCGCGGGCAAATTCACGGCCCAGGACCGCGTAGACCGCACTGCGCAGGTCGCCGTCGCCGGGGGTCACATACTGCTGCTTGCCGTCGCGCAGATAGCGGAAGCTGATCTCCGGGTGGGACAGCGCCGCGTGCAGGACGGTCTCAGCCACAAACGTGCCCTCGCTGGCGTCCTTTTTCAAAAACTTCATGCGGGCGGGCGTGTTGTAAAACAGGTCACTGACCGTGATGGTCGTGCCGACGGGGCGTGCGCCGGGCTCCATCCCACGCTCCTCGCCGCCTTCGATGCGGTAGCAGCAGGCGTACTCGTCGGCCTCTGTGCGGGTCAGTACCTCGACGCGGGCAACGCTGGCAATGGAGGCAAGTGCCTCGCCGCGGAAGCCCAAGGTATGGATGTGCCCGAGATCCTCCGCCGTCGCGATCTTGCTGGTGGCATGGCGGATAAACGCTTTATCGATATATTCTGCTTCTATGCCTGAACCGTTATCTACGATTTGCAGCTGCTGGATGCCGCCGCGCACCGCCGACAGCGTGATCTGCGTCGCGCCTGCGTCGATGGCATTTTCCAGCAGCTCCTTCGCCACGGAGGCGGGCCGTTCGACGACCTCGCCCGCTGCGATCAGCTCTGCGGTATGCTTGTCCAATACACGAATTTCCGCCATGGTTTTCACCTGCCTTTAGTCTTTGTCCAGTGTATTTTTCAGCTCGTACAGGAAGTTCAGCGCCTCCAGCGGGGTCAGTGTCTCAATGTCTACATTGTGGAGCTTTTCGACGACCTCGCTGGGTACGCTGGGGTTGTTGTAAGCCTCGACGGTGTCAAAATCGAGCTGCATCGTGTTATTGCGCCCCGGTGCGCTTGCCTCCAGCTGGCGCAGCACGGCGTGGGCGCGCTTTGTCACGCTGCCGGGCAGACCCGCGAGCTTCGCGACCTCGATGCCGTAGCTGTCGTCGGCGGGGCCTGCCACAATGCGGCGCAAAAACGTGATGTCCTCGCCGCGCTTTTTGACGGCGATATTATAGTTTTTGACGCCGTGAATATCCTGCTCCATGCTCGTCAGCTCGTGGTAGTGCGTGGCGAACAGCGTCTTGCAGCCGATGTTCTCGCAGATAAATTCTACCACACTGCGCGCAATGCTCATGCCGTCAAACGTCGAAGTGCCGCGGCCAATTTCATCCAGAATCACTAAGCTGTCCTTCGTCGCGTTTTTCAGGATCTCCGCAACCTCGGTCATCTCGACCATGAAGGTCGACTGCCCGGCGGCGAGGTCATCCGACGCGCCGACGCGGGTGAAGATGGCATCCACCACGCCGATATGCGCCGCGGCGGCAGGCACAAAGCTGCCGATCTGCGCCATCAGGGCAATCAGCGCATTCTGACGCATGTACGTAGATTTACCGGCCATGTTCGGGCCGGTGATGAGCAGCATCCGGTTCTCGTCCTCGTCGAGCATCGTATCGTTGGGTACAAACAGACTGCCCTTGAGCATCTGTTCAATGACCGGGTGGCGGCCCTCCTTGATCTCCATAACGCCGCTCTCATCCACGTTTGGCATGACGTAGTTGTTTTGCAGCGCCGCCTCGGCAAAGCCTGCCAGCACATCGAGCTGGGCCACAGCCGATGCCGTGCGCTG
>ERZ838577.3881-NODE-3881-length-13362-cov-32.678966_pt1 | contig 13362 bp, 10 predicted proteins | sample MGYA00519682_ERZ838577 | MGnify/ENA primary metagenome ERZ838577 (study PRJEB31850, sample SAMEA3708838) | human gut metagenome | biome: human gut; feature: human-associated habitat; material: faeces | place: China | collected 2014 ...
CTCGCGGGCGGCATGATCCTGAACCTCGTGCCGCAGCTCTTGAAGTAAGGAGGAAGAGAATATGACTGCTCTCGAAGCCGCCCTCACGATTCTGTGGCAGGAGGATCTATGCAATGAAAAGCCTTAAGAAAATCGCGACAGCACGGTTGCTCGTGATCATACTGCTACTCGCCGTATGTATGGCGGGCTGCGCCGCACCGGCAGAGCCAAACAGCGGCGTCCCTTCTGAAACGGACGCCCCGGCGGAGTCCGACGGCTCCGGCGCGCCGGCCGATGCGCCGCAGGCGCTGACGCTCCCCATTCTGGACGAGATCGACGCGGACGTTGCGGTCGGAACGGCAGGTTCCTCGCTGCTGGCCGTGCAGGCCACAGCCAAGCTGCTGGACTGGGGCGTGAATACGGGCCTTGACACGGATGAGATCGGCACTGCCGCCTCCGTATGGCTGAGCGCAAAGAACGAGGACCGGACCGAGTGCCTGCAGAAGCTGGAGCTGGTGGACGATGCCTATCAAAAGCTGCTGACCGATGAAGCGCGGGAGCTGCTGGACGACGCCGGGTGCGCGGAGGTGGAGATCACCTGGGGCAGCGAGCCGGTCGAGCCCGTGGAAGCTATCATGCGCTCGGCGGGGCTGCGGGATGCCGACAGCGGCGATGACGCCGCGTGGGACGTAGCCGGGTTTGAAAAAAGCCTGCTGGAAAATTACGGTGTCACGCCGCATCACTATGAGGATCTGGGCGACGGCGTTTATCAGGTCTATGTAGAGATCGACGGCGAGATCATTCCCTTTGTCACGGTCGATTCCGCGACCGGCGACTATCACGGGTGATCGCCCGGCCCGTTTCCGGCGGAGGGCGGATGGGACGGAAAAGCCCCGCGGTCAGGCCCCGCTGCCCCAAATAGACTGAAGGGACCGTTCTCTGCGGAAGAGAACGGTCCCTTTTGCGGTGTTATTTGCTCACCAGCAGCTTTTTCATGCCGCGCTCGAGCCCATCCACGCTCAGCGGGTACATATCAATGAGCCGCGCGATGTGGCCGTAGCTCTGACCCCAATAGCCGCCGTAGCGCGGCGGCTCCTCGGGATTGAGCCAGATGAGATGGTCGTACTGTTCTTTGAAGCGCTTGAGCCAGTCCATGCCGGAGAGTGAGCTGCTGCCGGCGAAATAGTCGTAACGCTTTTCCGTCAGCTCGTACATATCCATCAGCGCGTCGCCGACGAAAATGACCTTGTACTCGCTGCCGAAATTCTTCAGCAGCCACTCGGTCGAAACGCCGTGCTCGCGGTACATCCGCGGGTCAGTGTAGACGCGCGAGTGGACGCAGTTGTGGAAGTAGTAGACGTGCAGCTCCTTGAAGTGGTTGGACTGCCGCGCCGCCTGAAAGAGCATCGAGCAGAGCTGAGAGTAGTAGCTCATCGAGCCGCCCGAGTCCATCAGCATCAGCACCTTGACGGTGTTGCGCCGCGGGCGTTTCCAGCGCACCTTGAGCGTGCCCGCGTTGTCGCAGGTGTCGCGGATGGTGCCATCCACGTCGAACTCCGTCTTGTCGCCGAGCGACTGGTCGGAATACTGCCGCAGCAGGCGGAAAGCCATCTGGAACTGGCGGATATCGAGCGTGTTGTCGCGGCGGAAATCGCGGTACTTCCGCTCGCCCGCGACCTGAAAGGCGCGGCGGTAGATGCTCTCGCCGCCGACGCGGATGCCCTGCGGGCTGTGGCCGGCGTTGCCGAAGTTGGAGTAGCCGCCCGTGCCGATCCAGTACGAGCCGCCGTTGTGCTCCTCCTTCTGTTCCTTGAGGCGTTCTTCAAACATCTTCAAGATTTCGTCGATGCTCTTTTCCGTGTAGCCCTGCTCGCGCAGAAAGGCGCGGAACTCCTCAAGCGCGTTTTTCGGGTGGTTGAGCCAGTCCATTAACTCGTCCGGCAGCAGCTCCTCGGGGAAGGGCACGTCCTTGAAATACTCCAAAAACGCGGCGTCAAACTTGTCGTAGTCCGCCTCGCTCTTGACGAGCACGGCGCGGCAGAGGTCGTAAAAGCCCGTCAGCGTCGAGCGGTGCAGCCCGAGCAGCAGCCCCTCCATGAGCGTCATCCACTCGTTGAGTGAAACGCCGAAGCCGCGCTGACGCAGAAGGTAGAAAAATCCGACAAACATGGGCTTACCGCATACGGCGCTGCATCGCCGCGATGTCCTTGTCCTTTTTGAGCAGTACGCCGGCAAAGGGGATCTCGCGCGTGATGCGCGCGGGATCGACGCCGCCGAGCTCGAGCGCGCGGAGCCAGTCGACCAGCTCGCTCGTGGAGGGCTTTTTCTCGATGCTGTCGATCGAGCGCAGCCAATAGAAGGCCTGCATCGCCTGTGCGAGCAGCGTTTCGTCGAGCTTTTCAAAGTGGACGCGGATGATCTTCTCCATCTGCTCCTGCGTGGGGAAGGCGATGTAGTGGAAGATGCAGCGGCGCAGGAAGGCGTCGGGCAGCTCCTTTTCCGCGTTGGACGTGATGATGACGATGGGGCGCTGCTTCGCCTTGACCGTTTCCTTCGTCTCGGGAATGTAGAACTCCATCTTGTCCAGCTCCCAGAGGAGGTCGTTGGGGAACTCAAGATCGGCCTTGTCCACCTCGTCGATGAGCAGCACCACCTGCTCGTCGGAGGAGAATGCTTCGCCGAGCTTGCCGAGCTTGATGTATTTTGCGATGTCGTCCACGCCGGCGGAGCCGAACTGGCTGTCGTAGAGACGCTGGACGACGTCGTAGACGTACAGACCGTCCTGCGCTTTGGTGGTGGATTTCACGTTCCAGATGATGAGCTTCTTGCCCAGCGCGTCGGCGACGGCCTGCGCCAGCATGGTCTTGCCTGTGCCGGGCTCGCCCTTGATGAGCAGCGGCTTTTGCAGCGCCACGGCGATGTCCACCGCGCCCATCAGCTCGGGCGAGGCGACGTAGTTTTCGGTCCCGCGGAAGGAAACAGACATAGAAATACCTCGTTACATAAAAGTTTGATCCTATTTTACATAGCCGCGCCGCCGGTGTCAATGCGGAGCGGGGGAGAAAAAATACCAAAAAAACACTCAAACGGTCGTTGCATTCCTGAAGCTGCTGTGCTATAATACAAAAAAGAATCCGATAAGGAGGCAGCGGACCATGAAAAAACTGACCAAAATGCAGCAGAAGGTCTACGATTACATCGCCCAATTCATGACCAAGTGGGGCTATCCGCCCTCTGTGCGCGAGATCTGTGCAGAGCTGAATTTCAAGTCCCCGTCCACCGCGCATTTCCATATCCTGAATCTGGAGAAAAAGGGCTATCTGGAGCATGACGCCGGCAAGGGCCGCGCCATCCGGCTCAAGGGCGAGGCGCAGACCGCGCCTGCCGTGCCCGCCGCCCCTGCGGCGCCGTCGAACGCCGTTGACTTCATGGAGGAGCGGGACGCGCGGGAGAACCGCATCCCCATCGTCGGCAACGTCGCCGCCGGCAGCCCCATCCTTGCGCAGGAGTGCGTGGAGGATTACCTGACCTTTGATACCGGCAGCCGCAGCGGCGAGTTCTTTGCCCTGCGCGTGCGCGGCGAATCTATGCTGGGCGTCGGCATCCTGCCGGACGATCTGGTCGTCGTCCGCCGCCAGCAGACCGCCAACAACGGGGAGATCGTCGTCGCCCTCATCGGGGACGAGGCCACGGTCAAGACCTTCAAAAAGCAGAACGGCGAGATCTGGCTCCTGCCCGCGAACCCCGACTACCAGCCCATCGACGGGCGGGAGTGCGAGGTGCTCGGCAAGGTCGTTGCCGTCGTGCGCCAGTATTGAGCCGGAAACCGACCCTGTATATTGAAAAAGCGTTCCACGACCGAAAGCAGGTCGCGGAACGCTTTTTTATTGTTGGGAGAAACGCTCAGCTCTCCGAGCCGGAGAGGTGGAAGCTCCAATCCGCGAAGCCGTAAAACGGATCGGAAGCCGTTGGGGTCATGCCGTCCACGAGACCGGATGGCGTGAGCACCGTTTTGGACTTGAAGAGCAGCGGCGCAAAGGGCGTTTCCTCGGCAAAGCCCTTGACATACCGCTCGGCGGAGGCGTTCCCGCCGAGCAGGAAGGCGTCGTTCAGGCCGGAGAGCTGCTCGCTCGCAAAGCCGCCGTAGTTCAGCGCGCCGCCGGCGTCGAGCAGTGCGCCCGCGTCCCAGTCGGCAGTCAGACGCACCTCGCCGAGGTAGAGGTCGAAGTCGCCGCCCTCCAGCGCGGCGGCGTATTCCCCCCACGGCAATTCGCGCACCGTGACCGTCAGCGCGGCGGTCGTGAGCTGGGCGCAGAGGCTTTCGGCGACCGCGCATCGGAAGGCATTCTCCTTGTTCACCAGCAGCGTCAGGCTGCGCGGACGCGCGGCGGTCACGCCGGCAGTCTCCAGCGCGGCGGCGTACTCCTCCGCTGTGGTGCGGTACTCGTATGTCTTTGGATAGTCCGCGTCCTGCGGCGCGATGGGAAGCTGCGCCGCCGTGCCGTGCCCGGAGAGTAGGGAGGAGACAAGCGTGCCGCGGTCGATCACGCCGCTCATCGCGCGGCGCACCGCGGCGTCGCCGAGCGGAGCACGGCTCAGGTTGAAGCCGAGGTACTGCATCGCCGCGGTCGGCACGTCGGTGGACTCCACCGCGCCGCCGACCGTCCGTGCGCCGGTGCCGGTCGGATCGAGGCAGAGGAAGTGGACGCTGCGGGAGGCGAACCGGCTCAGCGCGGTGTCGTTGTCCTTGACCGCGGCAAGCGTGATGCGCTCGAGCGGCAGCGGGCTGCCTTGCCAATGGGGATTTACGGTCAGCGCCGCGCCGTCGGCTGCTGTTGTGTAGACGTAGGGGCCGGTGCCGAGCGGAACGAGGTCGTTCTCCGTGCCGGCCTTGACGATGGGAATGTCCAGCAGGGCGGGGAAGCTGCCGTTTGCTTGCGTCAGCGTGACGATCAGCGTATGCGCGTCCTGCGCCTTCATCGAGGCGACGTTCGCAAAGCGCGCGCCGTAGCGCGCGGACTCCGCCGCGCGGCGGTAGGCCGCGAGCACGTCGTTCGCGGTGAGGGCTGTGCCGTCGGAAAAGACTGCGCTGCGCAGCGCAAAGGTCCACGTCAGCGTTTCGGCGTCGCAGCTGCTGCGTTCGCACAGCACAGGCTGCGGCGTGAACGAAGCGTCGAGCGTGAAGAGCGACTCGTAGAGCAGCGCGCCGACGGTCTGCTGCACGCCGTCGATGCAGGTCACGGGGTCAAAGGTCTGGCCCGAGAGATAGGGCAGGGTGAAGTCGGAGATCTGCGCCGGCTCGCGCTGCGATGTCTCCTGCTCCTCCGGCGGCAGCTCGTCGCCCCAGAAGTCGTCCGGCTCCGGCTCCGCCTCCCAGCAGCCGGTCAGGGAGAGCGCAAGGACCAGCGCGAGCGCGAGCGCTGTCAGCCGCCGCGTCACAGGGCATCCTCCGTCAGGACGATGACCGCCGCCATGCCGCCGCGCTCGCCGCCCATGCCGCGGTGCGACCAGTAGCGGTCGGGGCGGCATTTGGTGCAGTCGGGGTGTACGTCGATGCGCGAGGGGTCCAGTCCACTGCGCAGCAGCCACAGACGGTTGATGGATTTGAGGTCGATGTGGTACTTGTCGCCGCGGCGCTCGATGCGCTCGTCCACGGCGGGGTCCATGAGCTCATGGAAGGCATCCGCCACGTCGCGGTCGGTCTCAAAGCAGCACTTGCCGATGGCGGGGCCGATGGCCGCGCGCATCGTGTAGGGGTCCGCGCCGTAAAGGCTCATCATCGTGACGAGCGCCTTGAGCACGATGCCGCTCGCCGTGCCGCGCCAGCCGGCGTGGATGGCGGCGATGGAGCGCGAGGTCGGGTCGTAGACCGTGATCATGCAGCAGTCCGTTCCGTAGGCAAAGAGCGGCAGGTTCGGCACGTTCGTGATGAGCGCGTCGGCGTCGTAGGGCCGCTCGTCCCAGCGGAGCTTGCCGGCGTCCTCCTCCCGCGCGACGCGCACGAGGTCGGAGTGGATCTGGCGGCAGCCGACGGCGCGCGAGGCGTCGAAGCCGACGGCGGCGCCGAGGCGGCGGTAGTTTTCGAGGATGTTCCCCTCACGGTCGCCGCGGTTGCTCGCAAGGTTGAGCGAGTCGAACGGCGCGGGACTCACGCCGCCGTGACGGGTGGTGAAGGCGTGGCGCACGCCGCCGACGGAGAGCGTGCCGGCGGTGTCGAAGATCACGCCGTTGACGTTGTGCTCGGTAAAGGACATAAGGGACCTCCTTTCGCGCCTGCGGCGCGGGGAAATTTGCCGCGCACGGCGCGGCGGAGCTGCGGTGAATGGAAAGCTATTGCTGCTTTTTCAATAAATGAAAAGCGATATGGCAGATCAGATATACAAGGCTTTGTATCCCCCAAAAACAGGCAGTGACCAATATTGCTCCGAACCATACCGGAAAACTGATAAATCCACCTGTTTGGAGAAATAAATGGGTATGTTTAAGGCCGCACAGCTCGTAGATGGGAAAGTAGAGTAAAAAATAAAGGGGGATATTCAACAATGTATACCGCCAAGAAACGAACTTGTAAAATAACAACGGCAAACCGATCAGGCTTACCCAGAAAACATAATGCCCGATCTGACTCCGTGCGGGAGGGGAATTTAGTCCCAATAAATCATCGGAAACGATCAGGCAGAGCAGAATGGTTAAAATTCCCATTACTCCGGCCCAAAGCCACTTTTTGAAAATCCCTTGCTGATTCATTCACACCCCTCCAATGATCCTGGCTTGCCCGATCACCTCACAGGGTTTCCTCACCGCCGCATTCCAATGTTTCGCGAACGAAATGTGCCTGCAGATGACTTTCGGTGACCAGAACGGACTCCTGATGGAAGAAAGCACACAGGTCCTTGGCGATATCCTTCACAACGGCCTTGTCAACGTCGATCAGGGTGAGGACCAGACTGGTCTCCCGGGCGTATTCTCCGCTTTCGTAAATATACCCACCCTCCTGCACCTGAAAGGAAAAAGGCACTTTGTAGGAATAGCATACATTACGAAGCACCCTGATATACTTTTCGTTTTCAAAGAGCTGTGTGTTCGTCGACAGATCGTTCAGCCCAATGTAGATTTTTGACTCGACCATATTCAGCGCCCCCTGTGTGCCTGACCGATGCGAATTTATTTGCGTGACGTCCTCCGGCAGACCGTCCTGCCGGAGGCGAGAGCCCCCTGGACCGGCGCGCCTTCGTGCCGAAAAGGGGTATTCTCTTTCGGAAAGAGAATACCCCTTTTTGTTGTTACCGTCCGCAGCACTGCTTATTTTCCGCGCTGCCGCGCAGCGCAAAAAATGCCGGATGGCAGCTCGCTCGCCGCTGGCGCGGCAGCCGCTCGTATGCCGCGTATCAGCAGGCTGCGTCCGTTACCGTCCGCAGCACTGCTTATACTTTTTTCCGCTGCCGCAGGGGCAGGGGTCGTTGCGGCCGATCTTCTGTACCTTGCGCGGCTGCTTTTTCACGCTGCCGTCGCCCGCGGTGGTGGCGACGATGCCCTCGGCCACGCGCTCGCGCTTGACCTCGGCCTCGCTCTTGATGCGGGCGGAGAAGATGCGGCGCACGGTCTCGTCCTGAATGGCGGAGATCATCTCCTCGAACATCTCGAGGGATTCCTTCTTGTAGGCGTCGATGGGGTTGACCTGCGCGTAGGCGCGCAGGCGGATGCCCTGACGCAGCTCCTGCATGGCGTCGATATGGTCCATCCAGTATTCGTCGACCACGCGCAGCAGCACCACGCGCTCAAGCTCGCGCATGATGGGGGAGGTGACGGCCTCCTCCTTGCGCTCGTAGGTGGTGACGGCGGCGTTGAAGAACAGCTCCGTCAGCTCGTCCTCGCCCATGGCGGCAAGCTCAGCGGGTGTTTCGGTGACCATGCCGCGCGGGAAGTACATACCCTCGAGGCTGCCGAGGATCTCGCGCACGCCGTCCTCGTCGAGCTTACCGTGCTCGCCGGAGTGGAGCGTGACCTGATTGGAAATGCCGCTGCGGATCATGCCGAAGATGGTATCCTTGAGGTTGCGGCCGTCGAGCACCTGCTTGCGCTGCCCGTAGATGATCTCGCGCTGCTTGTTCATCACGTCGTCGTATTCAAGCGTCGCCTTACGGGACTGGAAGTTGCGGGACTCGACGCTGGTCTGTGCGTTCTCGATGGACTTCGAGAGCATCTTGTTCTCGATGGGCGTGTCCTCGTCGAGGTTCATGCGGTCCATGAGGTTCGTGATGCGCTCGCCGCCGAACAGGCGCAGCAGATCGTCCTCGAGCGAGAGGTAGAAGCGCGTCTCGCCCGGGTCGCCCTGACGGCCGGCACGGCCGCGGAGCTGATTGTCAATGCGGCGGGAGTCGTGGCGCTCGGTGCCGATGATGAACAGACCGCCGGCCTCGCGCACGCGGTCGGCCTCGCCCGCGATCTCGGCCTTGTGCCTGGCGAGCGCTTCGGCGAACAGCGCGCGGGCATCGAGGATCTCCTGATCGTCGGTCTCGGCGTAGCCGGTCGCCTCGGCGATCAGCTCATCGGAGAGCCCGGCCTTGCGCAGATCGTTCTTGGCCATGTATTCGGCGTTGCCGCCGAGCATGATGTCGGTGCCGCGGCCCGCCATGTTGGTGGCGACCGTCACCGCGCCGAGCTTACCGGCCTGCGCGACGATCTCGGCTTCCTTCTCGTGGTTCTTCGCGTTGAGCAGGTTATGCTTGATGCCCTCGCGGGAGAGCAGGTAGGACAGGTGCTCGTTCTTCTCGATGGACACCGTGCCGACCAGCACGGGCTGGCCCTTGGCGTGGCATTCCTTGACCTGCGCGATGACCGCGCGGTACTTTGCCGCCTCGGTCTTGTACACCACGTCGGGATCGTCGATACGCGCGATGGGGCGGTTGGTGGGGATCTCGATGATGTCGAGGTTGTAGATGGTGCCGAATTCCTCCTCCTCGGTCAGCGCTGTACCGGTCATACCGGAGAGCTTCTTGTAAAGGCGGAAGTAATTCTGGAAGGTGATGGTCGCGAGCGTCTTGCTCTCGCGGGCGACGGTGACATGCTCCTTGGCCTCGATGGCCTGATGCAGACCCTCGCTGTAGCGGCGGCCGAACATCAGTCGGCCCGTGAACTCGTCGACGATGACGACCTCGCCGTCCTTGACGACGTAGTCGATGTCGCGCTTCATCGTGCCGTGCGCCTTGATGGCCTGGTTGATGTGGTGGGCGATGGTGGAGTTCTCGGGATCGGAGAGGTTCTCGATCTCGAAATACTGCTCGGCCTTGGCGATGCCGCGGGCGGTGAGCGTCGCGGTCTTGGCCTTTTCGTCCACGATGTAGTCGGCGTCGACGTTGACGTCCTCTTCCTCCTTTTCGTCCGTCTCCGCGATGACCTTCTTGCGGAAGCGGGCGACGAGCGCCTCGGTGCGGCTGTACATCTCCGTGGACTTCTGTCCGATGCCGGAGATGATGAGCGGCGTGCGCGCCTCGTCGATGAGGATGGAGTCCACCTCGTCCACGATGGCGAAGGCGTGGCCGCGCTGCACCAGCTCGGAGGAGAAGAGCGCCATGTTGTCGCGCAGGTAGTCGAAGCCCATCTCATTGTTGGTGCCGTAGGTGATGTCGGCGGCGTAGGCCGCGCGGCGCTCGTCGCTCGTGAGGTCATGGACGATCAGGCCCACGCTCAGGCCGAGGAAGCGGTGCACCTTGCCCATCCACTCGCTGTCGCGCTTGGCAAGGTAGTCGTTCACGGTGACGATGTGCACACCGTTGCCGGTGAGCGCGTTGAGGTAAGCGGGGAGTGTGGCGACGAGCGTTTTGCCCTCGCCGGTCTTCATCTCGGCGATGCGCCCCTGATGGAGCACGATGCCGCCGATGAGCTGCACGCGGTAGGGATAAAGCCCGAGCACGCGGCCCGCGGCCTCGCGCACAGCGGCGAAGGCTTCGGGCAGAATGTCGTCGAGCGTTTCGCCGTTGGCGAGCCGCGCCTTGAATTCCGGCGTCTTGGCGCGCAGCTCCTCGTCCGTCAGAGCGCGGTACTCGTCCGCCATCGCCTCGATCTTATCGACGATCGGATAAATGCTCTTGAGCTCCCGCTCGGAGTAGGTGCCGAAGAGCTTGGTGATCAGTCCCATATCAAAAACTTCCTTTCACGGAAAATCGAAATACTTTTGCAAAAAAGCATAAAAATACTTCTATAGTATAGCACGCCCTGTCCGGATATGCAAAGGAAAAATGCGCGGGAATGTGAACGGACGGTAAATTTCCGCACAATATGACGCCTGTGCGCCTTGCAAGCGGGTGCGGCGTGTGTTAAGATAGAGATATCATGAAGCAAAAGAACCACAGCGAAGGACAACGGAGGATCTTACGATGAAACTGCATTTTTACGGCGCGGACCGCTGCGTGACCGGCTCGTGCCACTGTCTGGAGATCAACGGCAAGCGCATCCTGGTGGACTGCGGCTTACAGCAGGGGCGCGACGAGCTGGACAACGCCATGTTCGCCTTCAACCCCGGCGACATCGACATCCTGCTCGTCACCCACGCGCACATCGACCATACGGGGCGTATCCCCCTAATGGTCAAGCGCGGCTTTACCGGACGCATCCTGACCACCCGTGTGACCGCCGACCTCATGCGCATCATGCTGCTCGACTCCGCCCACATTCAGGAGAGCGACGCCGAGTATCAGAACCGTAAGGGCGAGCGCGCGGGCCGCGAGCCGGTCGAGCCGCTCTACACCGCCGAGGACGCGATGAATGTCTTTAAGTTCCTCACCGTCTGCGAATACGGCCAGAGCGTCGAGCTGTGCGAGGGCGTGAGCGCAGTCTTTACCGACGCGGGGCATCTGCTCGGCAGCGCGAGCATCACGCTCGAGCTTGACGAGGGCGGCGTGCACAAGACGCTCGTTTTCTCCGGCGATATCGGCAACGTCGACCAGCCCATCATCCGCGACCCGCAGCTTTTGAAGAAGGCGGACTATGTGGTGATGGAGTCCACCTACGGCGACCGCAACCACACCGAGGTGTGGAGCTACACCGACGAGCTGGCAGAGATCATCGACGAAACGCTTGGCAAGGGCGGCAACGTCGTCATCCCGTCCTTCGCCGTGGGCCGCACGCAGGAGCTTTTGTACTTCATCCGTGAGATCAAGGATCAGGGGCTCGTGAAGTCCGTGCCCGATTTCCCGGTCTATATCGACTCGCCGCTCGCCAAGGCGGCGACCACGGTGTTCTGCGGCGACCTGCACGGCTATCTGGACGAGGCCGCGCTCGAGCTGGTGAAGGACGGCACGCATATGTTCTCGTTCCCGAACCTGCATTTGGTCGAGACGACCGAGGAATCCAGAATGCTCAACCTCGACAAAACACCCAAGATCATCATTTCTGCCTCCGGTATGTGCGACGCGGGGCGCATCCGCCACCATCTCAAGCACAACCTCTGGCGCAGAGACAGCGCAGTGGTGTTCGTCGGCTTCCAGTCGCCCGGCACGCTGGGCCGCAGGCTGCTCGACGGCGCGGAGAGCGTGAAGCTCTTCGGCGAGGAGATCGCCGTCAAGGCGAAGGTCATGAATTTCCAGGGCCTTTCCTCCCACGCCGACCACGACCATCTGATCGAGTGGATCAAGGCGTTCGATCCGAAGCCCGCGCACGTCTTTGTCGTCCACGGCGACGCGGACGTGGCACCCGCGTTCGCGGACGAGCTGTGCTCCCTCGGCTTCTCCGCTCACGCGGCGAAGTTCACCGAGAGCTACGACCTCGCTGCCGGCGTGATGCTCAGCGAGGGCTACATCTCCGAGCGCAAGCGCACGATGCGGGCCAGCCGCGCGGACAACCTCTACGGCAAGCTCCTTGCCGCGGGCGAGTCTCTGCTTGAGCTGATCCGTAAGAGCAAGGGGATGCCGAATAAGGATGTCATCTCCTTCACCGGCCAGATCCTCTCGCTCATCAACAAATACAAATAAGGGAAAGGGCGCGGTGCTCCGCGCCCTTTTTTGAGGGAAAACGCTATGGCGATCATGAAAAATCAGGAGTATACCGTCACCGTTGAGGGCTATTCGGGTGAGGGAGCGGGTGTCGCCCGCATCGAGGGCTTTGTCGTCTTTGTGTCCGGCGCGCTGCGCGGCGAGGTCTGCCGTATTCTTATTCTGAAGGTGCTGAAGTCCGCGGCCTTCGCCAAGGTGCTCGAGGTGCTTGCGCCTTCGCCGCACCGCATCGCGCCGGACTGCCCGTACTTTCCGCGCTGCGGCGGCTGTACCTACCGCCACATGGACTATGCCGAGGAGCTTGCCCTCAAGCGCCGGCGCGTGCAGGATAATCTTGCGCGCATCGGTGGGAGCGAGGTCGAGGTGGAGGAGATCCTCGGCGCGGCGGAGACGCGGCGCTACCGCAACAAGGCGCAGTATCCCGTCTCGCCGGACGGCAGAGTGGGGTTCTACCGCGCCCGCACGCACGAGGTCATCGACACGCGGGAATGTCTGCTGGTGAAGCCGGAGGCGGACGCCGCGGCGGAGGCCGTGCGGCAGTATATGCGCGATTTCCGCGTGGCGGGCTACGACGAGCGGACGGGGCGCGGCCTTCTGCGCCATGTCTATGTCCGCTCGAACACAAGGGGCGAGTGTCTGATCTGCCTGCTGGTGAACGGCAAGCGACTGCCGCATGAGGCGGAGCTGGTCGAGCGGCTGCGCCGCGCCTGCCCAAAGGCGGTGGGCATCGTGCTCGGCGAGAACACGCGGCGGGACAATGTGATCCTCGGCGAGCGCTACCGCACGCTTTGGGGGGCCGACCGGCTGGAGGATGTGCTCTGCGGGAGAGTGTTCCGGCTGAGCGTGCCGTCGTTCTATCAGGTCAACCACGAACAGGCCGAGCGGCTCTACGCCAAGGCCATCGAGTATGCGCAGCTCACGGGGGAGGAGACGGTGCTCGACCTCTACTGCGGCGCGGGGACCATCACGCTTGCGCTCGCGTCCCACGCGAAGCGCGTCCTCGGCGCGGAGATCGTGCCGGAGGCCATCGACGACGCGCGGGAGAACGCCGCGCGCAGCGGTGTGGAAAACGCCGAATTCTTCTGCGGTGACGCCTCCGACGTGGCAAAAAAACTCGCGCAGGAGAATCTGCGGCCCGACATCATCACGGTCGATCCGCCGCGCAAGGGGCTGGCGGAGGACGTGGTGGAAAGCATCGCGCGGATGCAGCCGGAGCGCGTGGTGTATGTCTCCTGCGACAGCGCGACGATGGCGCGCGATGTGAAGCGCTTCGCCGCCCTCGGCTACCGCGCCGTGCGCGCCTGCGCGGTCGACCTCTTCCCCCGCGCCGACCATGTCGAGACGGTTGTCTTGCTTTCCAAGGGTGAGGTCGACTCGAAAAAGATTCGGGTTG
>ERZ838577.3885-NODE-3885-length-13354-cov-30.748026_pt1 | contig 13354 bp, 7 predicted proteins | sample MGYA00519682_ERZ838577 | MGnify/ENA primary metagenome ERZ838577 (study PRJEB31850, sample SAMEA3708838) | human gut metagenome | biome: human gut; feature: human-associated habitat; material: faeces | place: China | collected 2014 ...
GGCGGTATGACCGCTGGTGGTCACAGTTTGCTTTCCGGCAGGGCTGATAGACCAGTTGCCGCCCTCGATGCTGCCGGATTTGGTTGTAGGTTCGATTTCAATCGTTGCACCGTCCACTTTTTCCAGTGTGGCAGTCTGAATCTTGTCGGTGCGCACACCGTAGGAAAAATCGAAACTGCCGCTGGCGGTCTGGGCGGGTGCCTCCCAACTGGCGTAGTATTCCTGCACAACAGGTTCCGGCTCAGGTTCCCCCTCACCGATCTCAGGTCCGATCAGGGCAACGGTCTGCCATCCTGCGCGACCGGGATTATAGATGTAGGTGTAGTAACCGCGGGCAGAGGCGTAGGTTTCCACGCCGTTCAGCAGCTCATCGGCAGAGGCAAGATAAATTTCCGCGGTGGTGCTTTCGGGGAAGTTTTCGATGATATACATCTGTACATCGTCATAAATTGATGCACAGAAATCCAAAAGAGAGATTTCTTCACCCTCGTCAGCGGAAAAAACAGCGGGCAGATCGTCCGCATCGCCCAAAGAAAGCTGGTTCAAGCCGCCCCAGATGCGAATCTGGTTGCCGTAGTGGTCACCGGGGATGCACTGGTCTGCGTTGACCGTGGAAGTGTTCACATAGGTGTATGTCGGGCATCCTGCAGGCTGACCGTTGGCACCGTGGGTGCAGCAGTAGGCGGGTTCGCCGTTGAACCAAATCAGCCAAGTGCCGTTGACCTTGGCAACCTTGGTGATTTTGCCGCTTGTCACCGCAGGGGTGGGGCGCTCGGCAAAGGCGGCAATTTCGCTGTCAGGGAAAGGATACTCGGCAGTCACATTGCGGTCGATGGTCACCTGCAAGGTTTTGGTCAGGCAGCTGCCGTCCGGCGCGGTATAAACCAGCTGCGCGGTAAAATCCGCATCCGCCTGCACATACACGCCCAGCACCGCAGCGGAAGTTTCGCTGTACTCATTGTGCAGCAGGCTTTCTGCGTTTTCAGCGGGTGCGCCGTAGTAGTCCAGCAGGGTCACTCCGTCCGGCAAAATTAGATCAAGGGTACTGCCATCGGCAGGGTACTCCACCTGCGCCAGAATCGGCACAATGGCGTAGTCGGTATCTTCCAGCAAAGGTGTAGTCAGTGTCAGGTTGTCACTGTCCAGCGCCTCGGCGCTCAGATAACTATCCTGCTCTAAATCGGCATCCCACGCGCTAAGCCCGATTTTGATTTCACCGGTCGCTACTGGCAAACCGTAGCTGCCGATGTAGGAGCCTGTGGGGGCGTCCGGCATATCCGCGTAGAGGATTTCACCGTCAAAGGTGTAAGGCTCGTTTTCTTCAGCAGGCTCATCCGTGGTTGGTGCTGCGCTTTCCTCGGTAGTTGCTCCGGGGTCGGGGTTGCTGGCATCGGTCTGCCCGTTGTCGGTTTCGGTTTCATCGGTCTGTTGTTCCTCAGTGGCGACCGTGCTTTCCTGCGGCAAGGGCGTTTCGGCAAACGCGCCGACCGGGAACACGGAGCAGCACATCACGGCTGCCAAAGCCAGCGCCAGAAGGCGGTGGCTCCATTTTGTTTTTCGATTCATGGGTAAACACCTCTTTTATCTTTCGGGGGCTGTTTTCTCGCGCTCCAGCTGACGCAGACGCGAAGTAAAAATATCGATCAACCCGGCATGAGATTGCAAATTGGCGTAATACACCGCCTTGTCATACCCATCCGCATTGATGTCTTGAATTGTTCGCACAGAATCCGCCCATCTTCGATTCTGCGGGGAAATTCGCGCATCGCCATCCCGCACTTGGATGGCTGCTGCAACAATATAGCGGGTGCGCTCTGCGCCGTATCCTGCCAATACCTGCTGCACGGCACCGTCATCCAAGCACAAGCCGTTATAGTTGTAAGAAATGGCGTCATCAATTTCATCGCGGCATTCCTCGTTCAACTTCATGGAGGCGCGGTATTGCGGCAGTTCCTCGTGTTCGCGGGCGTATCGACCGGTCTGATAGTAAACGGGCGGCCAGTTCTTTTTCGTGCTTTCCATCAGGTCGATGTCGGCGCGATCCGCTATGCACAAGGTCATAACATCCAGTGTGTTGGTATCGCAATCGCGGTAGTCTTTGTAAATGTCCGCCAGCGGTGCTTGGGATTCCAACAAAGCGCGCAGCTGTGCAGGACGCAGCGAAGCATTTTCAAGAGCGATGAGGATATCCTCACGGGAGCTGTACTCATACGCGTGGTTCAAAATTTCTTCGGGCGGCTGTGCAAGCAGCCACGCACGGTATTCGTTTTGCTCCTGCTGCATTTTGTTGTACAGCTTAGCGACAAGGGGATCGTTTTTCACATCGCATCACCGTCCGTATTGTGCAGAATTCTTTCCCAGAAATTCCGCTTTTCAGGCTCGGAAAGACTGCGATAGGCGGTTTCGATCACCGCATTCACGACCTGCTCGGCGGCATCCTGCGCGATATGCAACTGTTTTGCCGCATTTTTCCCCATCGCAAGACGGTGCAGCAGATTCTCTAAAACCGTTATTTTTTGCTTTTGCAGCGCGTTTTTTGTGCTTTCGTCTATGTCGAGCGCAGCAACAGGGGTGTCGTATACGCTTTCCGGCACACGAAATACCAACTCGCTGCGTTCTCGATTGGGGGCAATGTCATTCAGCACGACCATGCAGCCGTTTTGCTCGGCTTTTCTAAGTAAAGTTTCAATGTCCATAGAATTCCTCCAATAAAAAAGCGCCCACAAATGTGAGCGCTTAAGTAAGATATTCAGTTACAGAGACTCAATCAGTTCAGAGATTTCCTTGACAGTTTCCAAGGTCTGCCCAAATGTAATAGCTGCTGCATAGGAATTGCTCATGCCGTAGCTATCCCATAACTGTTGCATAGACGAATCATCCCTTAGGTCATCCAAAATTTCTTTCCAATCGGCAAGATCTTCCAGAGATTCTCGCTTTTCAGCCGTATGCAGAACAGCATCCTTTAAGACTTGCGGGCGAATTTCTGACTTTCTGGTGCGATACAGCGTGTAAAGGTCATAAAAATCGCGCGCTCTTGTGGTGGTTGCACCGCGGCGGATAATGGTTTCATACTTTTCAGCAAGTATCGTTTCTATCGTATAAGCCATGATAGGAATTTTCTTTTCGGAATCAAAGCAGGGAAACTCATATTGTACCGCAGCAGGGGTGATTTTGTCGCCGGTGGTGATGTCGATTTTCATGGGTGTGTTGATTTTCCCATACAGAACATCAATATGGGCGCGGAAGTTGTTGTATGCATCAATTTCACGGATCGGTGCAATGGAACGATATTCAAAGCGGATACCGTCACCAACATCAACTGCCAAAATGGTTTTGAGGGCAGAAACGATTTCCTCTTCTTCCATATGGATACCGCGCACGGTGGTATCCATATCCATCGTAGTTCGACCCTCAAGCCCAACCATTGAGGAAATCAGAAGTCCTCCCTTGAGAATGAAATTTTTCTGATACGGAGAAGCCGCCAGTCGTTCCAGCAGACGTTCAAACATAAACATCTGCAAAATTTCCTGAGCGCGCAGATGCTTTTCGGCAGCAACATTGCGCGCCCAGCCTTTTAATTGTTCTGGTGATCTCACATCAGCACCTCCATGTAGGTACGCAATTTATCGTCAACCCCAAACTGTTTTCCATACTTTAGAAGTTTTCTGGGATTTGGTCTTGACGCAAAGTAGATCTTCAGTCCATGTGTAAACAGTTGCTTGTCGATTGCATTTCTGTCGCGCACCAAGTCGCAAATGCAGCGTTCACGGTCATACAGGATAACATTTCCGCCTTGTGGAGATCTGCAAGTGGTTTTGCCTATACCGTGAAGACTTCCTTTAACATAGTGAAACCGAATATTGGGATCGCGTTCTTTGATGCGACTGGTGTTATATCCTTGCGGCACACTGAATTCAAAAATGTGTGGCGTTCGGTCTGACAGTCCCCAAAAGTACATGGCACTGCCGTAAGAGTAGACAAGATTCTCGCTTCCGCTTTGCAAAAGCGTAAACTCGTCTGGAACAAATCCGGTCATTGTATATTGTCCGCGGGCAATGCGCGTCAGAACACCTTTGTCTGCGTATCGTTTTAATGTGACACGGTTTGTGCCTGCTCGCAATGCTTCTTCTGTAGTAACAATGCCGCCGTTCGCATCAGCTATCGTTTTCAATACAGCTATCGTAGCATTCACTCCACACACCGCCTTTCAAAAAGTTACTACTGTGCTTTAATTATAACATAATAAAGCACAACTGTAAACGGGCTTGTGGGAGATTTTCGTGGGAACTAGTTAAAGGTCACGACCCAATAGGTATATTGCCCCTCTGCCGTCTGGCAAAACCAGCAGCCGACACCCATGCTGGTAAAACTCGGCTCCATAATGTTGGCACAATGGGCGGGGCTGCCCTGCCAGCCTGTGCAAACGGCGCTGGCAGAACTCAGCGGACCGGCGGCGCAGATCTCGCTGCGGGTGGTCATACCGCTGTGATCAAAGGGCGCACCTGCCACAAAACTCTCACATCGGGCATCGGCAGCGGCGCTCAAACCGCTGTCCATCGTCAGCGGTGCCAGCCCACCGGCTGCGCGCATCGCGTTGATGTTTTCCTGCACCGCCCAATAAGCGGAATCCGAGCTGTCGATGCTCCACCACTGATCGGTGCCTGACGCCAAATCAAAGGGCACAGCACCATAGCTCATACTGACCTGCGCCGGGGCAGGTTCTGCCGTCGGCGCTGCCGTGGGTTCCGGCGTAGGGGCAGGAGTCGGCGCGGGGGTAGCGGCAGGTGTTGCCGAAGGTGTCGGCGCGGGTGTGGCGGTAGGTTCCGGGGTTGCTGTCGGCTCGGCAGTTGAAATCGGTGCAGGTGTTTCTTCGGCGTCTGCACTTTCGGATGTCGCTGCCGACAGCTCCGTCAATTCAGCGGATTCCGGTTCCGGTGTCTGTGCGCAGGCTGTCAATGCGGACAGCATTGCAAGCATTACGATCCATTTTTTCATCTTGAAAACTCCTTGCGGGGGCCATCTCTGACCCGGTTGCTTCTTCTTTCCTTCATCTTAAAACCTTCTACCTTTCTTGTCCACGCTGTCGATTGTCCGAACGACACTGTTGCTCTTCGTCCGGCACGGTATCCAGCACGATATCCTTTTCGTTCAGGTTCAAAAGTGCCTCCAACTCGGCAAGGCGCTTGCTCTTTTCAGCCAGCTCGTCCGCCTGGACAAAGGGCTGCGCCAGCTGTTCCTTGGCGTTTTCCAGCTGCTTTTGCAGCTGCACCAATTTGGATTCAAGGTCGGTCACGCTCTGCGGCAGGTTATGCAGGCAGTTGTCCAGGCGTACCGTGTTGCCGACCGCATCCGCGCCCAGCTGCACCGGGTTGATACCGCTGCCCACAAGATACGCCAGATACATTTTGTCCATCGCAAAATAGGCGATCTGCAAATCAAAGCCCTTGTATCGCCCGATGGAAACCGGCTCGGTGCGGTTCATCGCCATACCCAGCAGCCCCAGCAGGGCTTTGCCCGCGTCCTCGCGCTTGGTGTAAACCGTGTCCATCAATGAGATGGCGAAAACATCCTTGTCGTCCGCATCGCGCTTGGTATTTTGCTGTAGCAGCGCTGTGTCCGCTTTGGCGTTTTCCAACTGCTGGGCGGTCTTACGCATTTCTGCGGGGAATCCTTGTGTAATCGCATCTTCCAGCCGGTAATGCTCGTTGTTGTAGGCGGTTTTCAGGGTTTTGAGCCGCGACACCTGAATATCCAGATCCATTTTCTCTTTGATCATCGGATTGCCCGCTGCCAGCGCCTTGACCTCGGCATAAGACAGCGCTGCATCGTCCAAATCATCCGCACTGCGGGCAGGGCTTTTGCTCGTCATAATTTGCCCGATGAACTTCTGTTTGGTTTCCAAAAGCTGCCACATATAGCTGTCGAAGGAAGCTTCTGTGACGTAACGATACTCATATACTTCGGCATTGGTGTTGCCTTGGCGAATCATACGCCCGTTGCGCTGCTCAATGTCAGAGGGTTTCCACCCGCAGTCCAGATGATGCGTGGCCACCAGCAGCCGCTGCACATTGGTGCCTGCGCCCATCTTACCGGTGCTGCCCATCAGCACGCGCACATCACCGCTGCGCACCTTGGCAAACAGCTCGGCCTTTTTCACCTCGGTGTTGGCGCTGTGGATGAACTGCACCTCGTTTTCGGGGATGCCCATAGAAATCAGCAGATTGCGCAAATCATCGTACACATTAAATCCGTCCGGTTTCGGGGTGGACAAGTCGCAAAACACCAGCTGGGTCAATTTCTTGTCTTTCGTTTCACTCCAGATGCGGTACACATTCTCGGCGCAGGCGTGAACTTTATCGTTGGGGTTTTCGGGCAGATTGGGGTCGATCAGCCGCTGATCCAGCGCCAGCTTTCTGCCGTCGTTGGTCACCTTGAGCATATTGTCCTCGGTGGGGTCTACATTTCCGGCGCGAATTTCTTCGGCGCGGTCGGCAAGGTCAGCCACCATCTGCTTTTGCTGGGGGCTTGGCGGCAGCGCCACATTGATGGGTTTGCCGCCCACCAGTTTAGGCACCGGCAGGTTGAGCATATCCGCCGTCTGCACATCCGCCACCTGCTTGAACATACTCATCAATTCCGGCAGATTATAGAATTTGGAAAATCTTGTTTTTGTGCGGTAGCCGGTGCCTTCCGGCGCAAGCTCCACGGCTGTCACGGTTTCTCCAAATGTGGATGCCCACGCATCAAAGGAGGAAAGCCCGTGCTGCTCCAAGGTTTCCCGCTGCAAATACCGCTGCATGGTGAACAGCTCCGCCATAGAGTTGCTGATGGGCGTACCCGTGGCAAACACCACGCCGCGGCTGCCGGTGATTTCGTCAAGGTAGCGGCATTTCATATACAGGTCGCTGGCGCGCTGGCTCTCGGTTTGGGATATGCCAGCCACGTTGCGCATTTTGGAAAGCACCGCAAGATTCTTGAAAGCGTGGGCTTCGTCCACCATCAGGCTGTCCACGCCAAGCTGTTCAAAGGTCACCACATCGTCCTTGCGGGACTGGTCGTTGAGCTTATCCAGCTTTTTCTCCAGCTGCTTGCGCATACGCTCCATCTGCTTGACGGTGAAATTCTCGGCGCGTTCTTCTTTCAGCTGTGCCACTTGGCTGATCACATTGTGGATCTGGCTTTGCAGGTATTCGACCTGCCGTTCCTGTGACAGCGGGATGCGCTCAAACTGGCTGTGCCCGATCACGATGATGTCATAATTGCCGGTTGCGATTTTGGCGCAGAACCGTTTGCGGTTGGCTTTTTCAAAATCTGTCCTGCGGGCTACAAGAATATTTGCGTTGGGGTACAGCTGCAAAGCCTCTCCGGCAAGCTGCTCGGTCAGGTGGTTGGGTACACAGATCAGGGTCTTGGAGCAAAGCCCAAGACGTTTCTTTTCCATCGCCGCAGCGACCATTTCGTAGGTTTTTCCGGCGCCCACCACGTGCGCCAGCAGCGTATTGCCGCCATACAGAATGTGCGCAATGGCGTTTTTCTGGTGGGGGCGCAGCGTGATTTCAGGTGACATACCGTGAAACAGGATATGGCTGCCATCGTATTCGCGGGGGCGCAGGGAGTTGAACCGTTCGTTGTATTCCTTTACCAGCATCTGGCGGCGGGTCGGGTCTTTCCAGATCCAGTCCTTGAAAGCGTCCTCGATCTGCTGCTGTTTCATCTGGGCTTCCTGCGTGGCAGCGGCGTTCAGAACGCGGATTTTGTTGCCTTGCATATCCTCCTTGGTGTCAAAAACGCGCACATCCCGCAGGTTCAGGCTTTCTTCTAAGATGTGGTAGAAGTTGGCGCGCTGTGTGCCGTAGGTCACGGTGGCTTTAATGTTGCCGCCCGTAAAGCTCTTGTTGGTCACATTCCAGACGCCGGTCAGTGGGATGTACAACACCTTCACGCGGTCCCGCACATAGTAAGGCGCGTCCACCAATTCATCGGCAAACTGCTTGATGAGTTCAGGAGCCAGCCAAGTAGCACCCAGACGCACGGCAATTTCGCTGGCTTCCAAGTCCTTCGGCTGCACGGTTTCCAGTGCCTGCACATTCACAGCAAAAGCGGGGTTGTTTTGTGCCGCCAGCTTTGCTACCTGTAATTTGTGGCGCACATCGCCGGAAAGATATTCATCGGCGGTATAGTAGCGCGGTTCACCATCAGAATTCTTTTCCAAGGGGTCGGCAAAGATAACGCCTTGCAGGTCGTTCACCAATGTATCTTTGTCCTTGCCGGTCAGCTGCTGCATATACCCAAAGTCGATGCCCGCGCGCTCACCGACACTCAGCGCCAGCGCCTCGCTGGCGGTTTCCACGCGCTCGGCAGGGCGGGCAGCCCGGATGGTGCGCTTTGAAAACATATCCGACTTGCCGATGAAATTGCCCTCGCTGTCGAGGTTTTCCAAGGAGCACAGCAGAAAATATCCACTGTCATCCCGCATATCCAACGATGCACCACGGCTGTTGATGAGTCCAAACTTACTGTGGTAGTGGTCGTACTGGCGGTTGAGTTTGGCTTGCAGCTCCGTGATGACTTCATCCGGCATATCTTCCAGCTGGGCTTGGATCAAGTCCCGTGTGGTGTCCCGCAGTTCGATCAACTGCCGCATACGCGCCGCGGAGGTAGCACCAAGGGAAACCTCGCGCATAATGGCGTTCTCGCGGTAATAGAATTTTCCGTTACGGATACAAAAGCTGAAATTGCGCACATCGGGTTCGGCGGGGATGCTGGCATCCACAGCGCCGGATTCCTGCAGCTCGATGTCCTGAAAGTGAAATTCAGCGTGCAGGTGGGACATGGCCTCTTGCAGCACATCGGGAAGGGGCTTATCGGCAAACGCCTCGCAGGTCAGGGTCGGGCCATACGGACCGCTGACGGTTTTCAGTGTGCCGCAGACCATTTCGGGGTGTTCGGCAAAATAGCTGTTGAGGGAAAGCCCGTCCTCCGTCTGGGTGGTGTGCAGCCAGCTCGCGTCCTGCTCCAGAATGCGGTCACGCTTTTGCAGGAAGATGATGTCCGCCATCGCCTTGGTTCCGGCTGACTTAAAGGTGGAATCCGGCAGGCGCACGGCACCGATAAAGTCGCATCGGGCGTTGATGTACCTGCGCACTTCCTCGCTCTTTTTGTCCAGCGTGCCACTGGTGGTGATAAAGGCGATGATGCCGCCCGTGCGCAGCTTGTCGATGGATTTGGCAAAAAAGTAATCGTGAATCTTGAAGTGCAGCCGGTTATACTGCGGGTCAACCACACTGTAATCCCCAAACGGCACATTGCCGATGACCACATCGAAAAAGCTGTCGGGCAGGTCGGCTTTCTCAAAGCCGGTGATTTGGATGTTTGCTTTCTGGTACAGCTGGCGGGCAATTCTGCCGGTCAGACTGTCCAGCTCCACACCAAACAATCTGGTGGTCGGCTCATACAAATAGCTGTGGCTTTGCCCAAAAAACGCGCCCGCACCCATACTGGGTTCCAGAATCGTTCCGGCACCCACGCCCATTTTGCGCAGGGTGGTGTACATTGCGTCAATGACTTCGGGCGGGGTGTAAAAGGCGGTCAGGGTGCTGCTGCGGGCAGCGGCGTATTCCTCCTCTGTCAGCAGGCTTTTCAGCTCGGTATATTCGCTGTGCCAGCTGTCTTTGTTGGGTTCAAAGGCATCGGACAAACCGCCCCAGCCGGAGTATTGGGCTAAGATTTCCTGCTCCTCACCGTTTGCGTGGGGACCGCCGTCCGCCATACGCTTTTCGATGGATTTCAGGGTGCGGATGGCGGTGATGTTGGCTGCAAACTTTTCGCGTGGTGTGCGCGGGGGTACAGGGTCCTGCGGCGGGATATAGTTGTTCGGCTCATAGGCTTCCTTGAGAGCAATGAGTTCCGCCGCCTGCAAGACCTGCTCGCCAAAACCACCAGATGATTCTTCTGCGGGTTCTAAGACTTCACCCTCAACAACCTCTGCCGCCTCACCGGCGTCCGGTAGATTGGGTAATTCTGGTGCCGCCAGCGCATTGTTTTTAGGGTTCGCCGCCAGCAGCCTTGCAAACTCCCCGCGGTTGACGGCGCGCCCGATCAGCGGGAAATCCTCATCGCGCAGATGCACATCAAAGATGCCGATTTCCTCCACCGTAAAGGGGTGGTCGTTTTCCAGATAAACGGTATCTCCGGTAGCCAGCGGGCGCTTTTCCACGGGCTTAGGCTTGTAGCGCTCCTGATATGCTTCATACGCTGCTTCCGCATCGTCAATGAACTGCGAAAATTCAACGTCCTCAATGCCTTCCTTGGCAAGCGCCCTTGTGCTGTCGAAGCGCGCACTGTCCACAAAGGAGCCGTCAACTAGATACACAATCTCATTGCGCAAGAAGTTGGCGTACACCTGAATTTCGTGTTCGCCGTCCCCGGTGGTGGAATAGGCAAGGTCGATGTGCGTAAGGTCCGAATAATCCGGTGCACCCAGCCCTTCGCGTTCACAAAAATCCGCGATGGTTTTCTCCGCATAGTCTATCTCGGCTTGACGGGCGTCGCGTTTGGCTTTCTGTTCCGCTTCCCATTTTTCATATCCCTGCTTGTTGTTTTCATCCAGATATTTGTCGTTGTGGACCAGCAGATGCAAACGGCGGGCAACCTCGTTCCACGGCAGCAAGCGGAAATGATCCGGAGCGTTATCGGATGCATAGCGCTTGATTCTCAGCCCCTTGGCATCATAATCCAGAAACCCTCTTTCGCCATCTCGGAAATCCCAAGTGCGCCCGCCGATACCGTATTCTTTTTTCAGCCAGTCGGCTTGCTCCTTTACTGTAGGCAATACTGTGGCAGAGAAAAATTCCTGTATGCGAAAACGCCCCTCACAAAAACCGCTGTCCATGACAAGAACATCGACAATGTCCTGCTCGTCGATATGGGTGCCATCATCCTTGATGGGCGGCTGCCAGCTTGCGCGGTGCTGTAATTGGCGGATGGTTTCTTGCTGCTGTTCAGGTGCGGGCAGACCGATTGCGGCGGCAGTTTCCTCGGCAAGGTTGCCGCGCCCCACGCTTTCCGGCAGTTCAATCTCATCGGAAACAGAAACAGCGGAGGGCGATAGCTCGCTCTCCGCTGTTGTGGGTTCGGTATTTACAGGCTCGTCACGATGGGCATCGCCAATTCCGCTGCCTGCGCTTGCAGACTGTTCATGTGCGCCGTCCAGCCCAATGGGTCGTTGTTCTTGTCCGGTGCCGGGTTGCTGACCAGCAGCTTCGTGATGGTCTGCTCCACCTGCTCCCAATAGCGCTGCTCGGTCTGTTTCAGGTCGCTGTACAGCGTCCCGTCCAGCAGCATCTTGTCGTACAGCAGGGAGTGGTTCTCTTGCAGGAACTTCTCCCGCTGCAGACCGATTCTCCCGACCGGCGGTCTGTGCGTTTCCTTCATTGCCATCTTGGGCACCAGATACCCGTTCAGATTCGTCATATCCATGATCCTGCACCTCCTGTTGGTTCGTCTTGCTTACATTCTCATCATACTGTTTCGGCTGGGTCTTTGCAACACTGTCGATGCTCTTGACGACAGCGCCGATTTCGGCAAACATCTGCCGCCCCGCGCGGTTGACGGCATTGCCCAGCGCCAAAACTGCGGATTCGGTATCAAAGCGGTCAATGTCCGCAAAGGCGTCCTGCGGCACGGCGCTGTCGCCCAAACCGCAGCGCACTGCCGCCATATAGACGGCACTCTGCGTGATGAGGTTGGCAAAAATCGCCGTTTGCTCCTGCGGCTTTGCCCATTCCAGCGTACTGCCGATCACGGCATTCTGTAAATCGGCGTCCAGCTGTTTGCCGTGCTGTGCCACAAACAAGGCTGCCTGCAGACCAAAGATTTCCGGCAGGCTCTCGGCATTGTGCTTTTCCTGCAAGGCTTGCAGGGTCGGATAGCGGTTGGCATCGGTGATTTGCCAGCCCAATGGTTTGGCGGCTTTGCCGGCAGGGTGGGTGTCCTTGATGTCAAACAGATACCGCACATTGCCTGCCATATTACCGGTGCCAAGGGACGCTACGCCGCGCGCACCGCGGTTGACCCAGCGCCCGGCAGCACGGTTCCAAGTGTCGATGTCCGCCAGCATGGTGGCACCGGGGCGCTGACTGTAAATAAGCGCCTGATTCGGGAAAGCGTAATGCGTTGTATACGCGGCTGAACGCAAAAACGCCCGCCAGCTGTCGGCATTGTCTGCTACATCGGCAATCGCCTGATGTGCCTGCCGTAAAATATTTTGGTAATTCGCCAATCGGTTTCATCTCCTTTGCGGTAATAAAAAAGCCCTGCACATGGCTGTGCAGAGCTTATCCATTCGAGTAATTTAATTTTATGCGGGGCGGTTGTTACTGCGTTCGCTGCGTTTGATGCCCATAAACGGGGGAACCGAGGAACGGTTCAGCCCTTTTTCGTGCGCTTGTTTCATGGAAAATTCGTGTGCTGCAACCGCATCGATGAACGCACGCTGTTTTTCAGTGGCGTGGTAGTAATCAACCTTATACCGTTTGCATACGGCAAAAAAGACATCCAGATACTGAATGTTTTCCTTAGTCATTCGCGTGACCTCAAGCTCGGTTTTATCCTTTTGCATAAGCGTTCCTCCTTTATGAAAGATAGGTGCTGAAAATCTCCTGTGCGCTTTCGTCAGCAATCATTAACAACTTAGGTATTATATCGAATTACCATAAAAAATCAACAAACGAAATGTGAATGATTTCATGATAGAAAAACCAACAAAGAAAATCCAATTCATTTATGGGTGTATTTTCCTTTGCTGAGCTGGTTTTGTTATCGTTCTTCGCGTACAACGCTGCGTTTCTTGGTTTGTTCCAGCCCCGGCAGCAAGTCATCCACCTGTTTATATCCAATCGGCTCCACATAATAGGCGTGTGCCTCACCGCCCTCATGCGTTACAATAATATCACTGACAGACAAAGAGCGCATCTTTCTGCCGTTGGGGCGGTTTTCCTGATTGTGCAGGCAGTAAAGGCTGTCCAGTGTCTGCCAGCATTCCATCTGCCCGCGGTACACCAGCTTATAGGATGCAGCATTTATATGATCTTTGGTGTAGTCATACCGTAAAAACGCAATCTCACGGTTGTTGGTCTGGTAGATTTCATACGGCAGCAGCTCGTACTTCTTTCTTCGCAATCCCCACGGAAAAATGGTGCCCTTTTCAAAGAGAAGAGGCTGGCTCAGATTCTCCGGAAACAAAACCGGAATGATGGGTTCGCCACAATACAAAGAAGCGTAAATTCTGGTTTTGAATTTCTCTGCATCGACATACGGAATGCGCTCCCGAACGCATCCGTTGCAGTCAAGATAT
>ERZ838577.3890-NODE-3890-length-13346-cov-60.256640_pt1 | contig 13346 bp, 19 predicted proteins | sample MGYA00519682_ERZ838577 | MGnify/ENA primary metagenome ERZ838577 (study PRJEB31850, sample SAMEA3708838) | human gut metagenome | biome: human gut; feature: human-associated habitat; material: faeces | place: China | collected 2014 ...
ATAGTCAGACTTGACATTTTACGTCAATTGGAATAAAATGTGATTAACAAATAAATCAGGAGGGAAAAGGAGAATGAATGACAAGTACAATTTAATTAATTTACTCTATCAGGTAACTAGACAGACAAATTCATGGACTATTTTTAATTGTATTTCCGGAACTGTAGAGGTTCATTTAACACGTGTCTTATTTAGTGGTTATATCTTAAAAGAGTTATTTTTGGGAAATGAAACTGTAGAGGTTCATTTAACACATGTCTTATTTAGTGAATTTGCAACTATTCAAGAAGTAGAAAACTATTTATTGAAAAATTATGATTTTGTATAATAAAAAGACTACCAGATAATTATCTGGTAGTCTCATATCTACACTCTTGAAGTATAGATTGAACCATTGTAAAGCAAATCAATTCGGCTTACACCGTTCACAGGCTTTTGAAAATTAGCTCCATCCGCTTGCAGAATTACTTTTGCATATATTTTGTTATCAACTAATGACACAACGCAAGGATATACACCTATTGGGTAAGGATTTGCATCCATCAGTCGACACTGCATCATGCAACAGTTCTGTCCTGCATCTTCGCCAAGATCAAGAGAATCATTTAATACACCGATTAAATACTGATTTGATCCGTTGATATTTATGTTTTCTGTCAAATTACAATGAATGCCATCGCCTGCGTTATAACCTCCAGCTATTGCAGTTGAGCAACCATCATTAGTAGCAAATTGATAAACGTTAAAAGGATTATGAGAAAAGTTACTGACAATCCCTGCGGCAGTTGGTACAGTTCTTTTATATGCGTTTCCCTGATAGAAACCAGTTTTAAAAGCATTTACGATTGCATCTGCAAGTTCTAAGCAACCTTTTTCGTTTGGATGAACGTTATCGCTCTGAAAATTTCCGTTGTTTTTCATAACAAAATCTACACCATTAAGAAAAACAGCTTTGTACTTTACACACTTTTTGTAGATGTTTTTTGTTATGAACATTTTTTCGTGATTTGAAAAACTATTTTTAAAATTTCCAATACATCCAACATAAATTGTAGCGTTTGGAAAACTTGCTTTTGCCCTTGTGATAAAGGTAGAAATTGCATTTTCAAGAGTTGATGCAGTGATTCCATTGTCATTACAACCCCCACAAACAATGATGCTTTTTATTGCTTCTTTATTAGTTATATCTGCAATAGCTTTGTTTAAGTAAGTCAAAAATGTGTTTGAAGTAATTCCCACAAAACCAATAGAACCTTGAGAATATTTGTGGCATGTTATTCCTGTGTAATTTTCAAATAAATCCTGCCAGCTATAACCCGTTCCAACTACTGAACTAACAGCGTATGAATCACCGATTAAAATACATTCATTTGCATGATCTGTATTTAACACTGAATTAATGGTATTGATTGATTTTTCTACGTCATTTAATCTGTTACGAGATTCTGAATCTTTGATGTAAATTTTTTCTGATGAGTCTTTGAATTCAAAATTCGATACATATTTCATGCTTAATTCTCTCCTTTACTTAATGTTCATTGTCATTTCACTTTCGTTATACGTGATTAATGCTTTACTATCAGCAGTTTTCTGTGCCTCATTTGCTTTCGATAATGCACTATCAGCAGTTTTCTTTACCTCATTTGCTTTCGATAAAGCACTATCAGCAGTTTCACGTGCAGTTGTATCTGCGATTTCAAGTAAAGTTCCATTTAAATTAATATTTTTTAATAATGACATATTTTTTCTACCTTTCTATAATTGACATTGTTGAGTCATCATCACTATATACATGTACATCAAAATTGGTCATTGCCGTAAATAGGTAAATCGACTCGTCCGGTTCATTGTAAAAAGCTGATAAAATTAATCTTGCATAATTTTCTTTAATCCATTGGTTTACAATAGATTCTGTCTGCTTTTCAATGCCTTTTAATACGTTGTTACTTTCTTTTGAAATTTTGATAAGCCAATCCAGATTCATGTCCTGCATACTTGTTTGAGGGTAATTGTTAAACATGTACATTCCTCCTTTTTAATAAACTAAAAGCAACAAATCATTTGCAAATAATCCTGTGCAGTAGTCAATAAATGATTGCTTTCTCAAGCTCATTTCGCTTTCCATCATTTGCTGTGTGGTAGTCACACCGATGTTTCCATGAATACGTCCAGAATGTTCTGTGTTACCTTTTTCTGTGTTTACATCTTTTCGTCCATATGAGAATTCGTTTGTATTTGCTCCGGAGGTGGTAACTTGTGTCTGGTTTCCATATGTCATGATGTCCTGTTCACTAGGATCATACCCAGAAGAATTGAACGCACTGACTTTCTGCTCATTGGTGTCTGTGCCTGTCTGCTTTGTTGTGCTTCCCTGTCCTGCCGTTTGTTTATTGCTGTCAGTTCCTGATAGTTGTGTTTCTCTTGTAATGTTTGGAGAGTCAGTCCAGTTTTCTTGTCGATCATAATTTTCAACTGGGTTGTACTCTAATTTTTCCAGAAGATCATACACTTTTTCTATGCTGTTTTTCCACTTTCTGCTCCATGCGGGTATTGCACTGTTTTTCATAAAATCCCAGTCCGGATATAAAGGCTCACATGATCCATAAGACAAAATTAGTGAATCAATGAAATTCTGTTTGTCTGCATTTTTTGGAAAATCCATAGCATCAAACAAGGTATCATCCCAGTTGTACAACCCTGCAATGGTCATGGTATAATTAGCCATTTTCATTCACCACCTTGACTGTGTTATAATTTTTTAATTTAATTGACAAGTTTAATGTTGGGTATAAACGATTTGCTTCATCTACACCCTGTTGCAATGTTTCCAACCAAGTGGTAAGTCTTGTCACGCTCTCAACGTCATTTTTTTCCGTTTCAAGTACATTCAGTCGTTCTTTTTTGTCACTTCCTACCGAAGGGATGCCAACTTCTGTATCAAACTGATCCAAAAGTTTTTCAAACGTTTCAATCAGTTCTGGTGCAATAAAGTTGTTTTTCAAATCTTTATTAAAAGAATCCCACAATTCACTTTTTCCGGTCTTAAGATCATCTGATTTTATGCTTGCATCATAAGCAACAGCTGGTTTGCCTGCCTGTACATCATCATAGATTTTTTTCAACGTCTGTGCTCCTGCTTTGTTTTTAGCTGCCATGAGGAATGCAAGTTTTGAGTTGAAAATGTTCATGTCGAAAGCACTTGCTACTAATGCAAGTTTGTATGAATAGTAACCAATTATGTCAAAAATTCCGCATCTGGTAGGTTTCAAATATAAAACAGCACAATCTTTTCCAATTTGCATACCGTCTTTTTCAAGTGAACCAGAATCAGCAAAAGAATGAATTTCTGCCATTGTAGGCTTACAATAAATGTTGTACCCGTATAAAGTGCAAATTTGAGCTACTAAACCATATAAATCAGTGTTAGTAATACAGATAAATCCGGCACCCAGTAAAACATACTTGAAATAGTCAATGTCAAATGTGGCATTGTACTTTATATCAAATACCGATGCCACACGTTCATAGAGCATGCGGTCAAATATGTCGGTATATCTGCTGTCAGCTTTAATTCCGGCAGGTTGCCAGTAATTTTGTATTAAATTAATTTTTTCCATGCCTTGCGGTGTCCACATTTTTTACCTCCTATTCATAATAAAAACCATTGTTTAAGAAATTGTTTACCATATCCTGATCACCAGAATAACCATTAATAGCCACAGATGCATTTCTGCATTTTAGGTACCCTGATAAAGTGTTTATTTTTCTCCTATTCCCATCCGCATAACCCTCTGTTGGTGGGTATGGTACGATGGAAGAACAAGTGTAAGTATATTGAGCTGCATCTTTACTACTAAGTATTGCAGTAATGGATCCATTTGAACCAATTATAGATGAATCAGGAGTAAGTCCTCCTTTAATGCTTTCTAATCCACTTGTTGTAGCACCAATCACATTTCCAGTCATCAACTGTAATCCTGTATTAGCTACTCCGTTTAAAATGTTTGATGGATTATTAGTAGCAAATCCAATCTGAATTGGTACTGATAATTTAGTTTGAAAATGAGCTAAATCATTTTGCCCAGAACGCAACCAAACTTCGCACAATCCCGACACTGCATCGTAATAGTAATCTGCTGTCAATTGGTCATTAGCGGTTTTTGTAATGTCAATTTGTATCACCCCCACAAATGGAAGCTTGACAAAATATCGGCTAAAATTGCTGTTCCAATACTGAAACTGATATTTATTGTATCTCGAATTTGTGATCCCTATGTCATAAGAAAAATTAACTGATGGAGCATTAATACCGCCTATTATCGCACCACTAACTTTTGAGTCCCAAAATCCAAGTTTTACTGTAGATGAAAGATGGATAAAATTATCAATACGAATAGGGCACCAGTCTATACTCAAAATATATTTAAACGGATCAAAAAAAAGTTTTGTGAATGCATCTTTCAATGCATCACCCCAACTTCCGTCTGACCACATAAATGATAAAAGATCATCAAGTTCTTCCTGTGTCATGTAATAGAGTGTAATACCATCGGATGAAGTTGTTCGTACAATAAAATTGCCGCTATAGCCTTTTGGAAATAAACCAACAGGTTCGGCAATGATGGTTGCATCTTTTTTCCAACTATCATCTGGCAAATACATTGCATCTGGATATAGCAATGATTGATGGCTTGAGCGTTCAATCACACATGTATAATTTCCGATCTCTTCCTTATAAGTAGCAAGTACATCCTCCGTGCATGACACCTCAATTTGTGATGCATTAATGGATGTCACATTATTGATAAAATAATAATGATCGTTCCATTTGCAATAGTTGAATGATAGAAAATCGTTCATATCATACCGGATTAAAAAAGAGGGAGACTGGAAAGTAGTCTCCCTTTTTAACTCACAAGAGATTACAGTACCATTGTTTGGTCTTGCTGTTGAGTTGGATTTTTTCGAAAAATTATAGAATTCAATCTCAATCAATGTAAATCTCTCCTTTTGCTGTCTTGGCACATACCCATCCGGATGGAATCCGAAGCCATGTTGCACCGTCTCTTTTCTTCACTTCTTTACACGTCACACTTGTACCAGATTTCAAACAACCATCAGAATAGGCATGTTTCATACCGTCACTTGTCAACTGATTGTACTTTTTAATAATTCCCATCGGTGAAAATCTTACATGCAGATGATCAACTCTTGTGACATACTCACTATTTTCCTTGTAGTGAACACTTTCTGATTCTGTCCAGTAACGTCTTACAATTGTTAAATCGGAACGTCTTCTGACCTCAGAAATGCATACCCCTTTACCTGGGTTATGCTTCGTATTTGAGGAATTTCCTCTGCTTTCAATCATCCATCCACTACCAATGTAGATTGCACAATGTCGTACCGGGTTCCCAAAGAAAAGAAAATCCCCGGATTTCATTTTGTTCTTTGGAATGTTCTCCCCCAGCTTAGAAAATCCTGATGCAGTCAATCTTAATGCATTGTAACCAGATTTTTTCAGTAATGCATACAGAAAACCGGAGCAGTCATAACCACCCTCTGCATCTGATTCACCACCCCATACATAAGGCTTGCCGATAAAAAGCTTTGCGTTTCGAATTAAATCATCTGCTGTCATTTCTCTAACCTCTCAATCAGTGTGTTCATTTTCTCAAGTGCAATCGTATTATTTTTGATTACTTCACTGAGCGTATCAACTTCATTCTTATGCTGATCATTCAGCCTATCAACTCTTGCGTTTGTCTGATCGTACATATATTTAACAAAGTATGCCATCGCACAAGTACATACAATGGGGAATACATAGTTCCCCAAAATTGTTAAAAAGGTGTCAGTCATAGCTTATACCCCCTCTCCCATTACATACAGAATGCCATTGTGTGTAAAGTTGTTCCAATAATTTTTTCTGGAATGTACATACATATTGTAGTAGCCTCCGGCACTGTTAAATGGCGTTGTGCTTGCGTAGTCAAATTGGAAGTTGATACCCATTGCACGACGATCATATAGACAACCAAGAACATAAGGGATGCTTACTTCTGCTTCTGCCTCTTTTGCGTTTCCTGTTGAAACATCCAAAATAGACGGTGTTACCTGAATTGCTGATGGTTCCTGTGCTGACTGCCACCAGTTAATCAGCTCTTTTCCATCCAATTTCAGATTCTCGTCATTGAACACTTCTGGTAATACCTGTGTTTCGCTGTCAATCCAAAATTCAGAGAAAAGAAGCAATCTCTGGTATGCTTTCGGAGTAAAGCGCATGATCGGATTGTAACCTGTAATGTTTGCATGATACAGTGATGTTCTTTCTTCCAGCTTTAATGAATCCAGCTTGATTCTGGCAACTGCAAATTTCATAAAGTCAGCTTTATGCTCTGTGAGTAGCTGGGTTCTCTTGTATTTGGTTCCATATTTTTTGTTAAATTCGGCTGTCAGGTCAATCTCCTGACCCATGCTGGAAAGTCCTGCCATGTAATTGAGCATGGTTGCTCTACGCTCTGATTCCCGGTCAGTCTCAATGTCATTTCTGAACTCAATCATTACGGCTTCATAGAATCGTAAAAACTCACCCTCAGAAGAAAAAGCAAGTGCCAGCTGATCTCTGAATCTGGTGATGTGGCGCTGAAGTAACTTAGTTCCGTAGAATTTTAACTCCAATGCTTTTGGCTTATTTATCTTGTACATGTCGATGGATTTACCATCATCAAGTGTATTCGGGTTCTGTTCTGTATTCCAATCCTGTGAAGCCTCAGCATCCTGTGTCAGAGCTGTAATTTCTCTTGTGATAGCTCCCCAGCGAACGTTGTTCTGCTCAATGATCTGCAATCTACCGGAGTAGGACATATTGCTGAAATATGTGTAAGCAAATACGGTTGATAATGCATTCAGTGTGTTTTCTACACCTGTTCTAAGTAATGTTTCGCCTACTGATACAAAAGAGCTTGTATCTGTCGCTGTCAGATTTTCTCGTCCGGTTGCCTGTTTTGCCACTGCATTAATGAGTGTATAGGCATCCTGTGGAGTTAATGAATTTACTGCCATTGTATCTTCTCCTTTTCTTACATAATCTTCATAAGATCGTCAATCACATCGTCCGGGGTTCTCACCTTATTTGCTGGATTCTGCCCGGTTGCCTGAACGTTACCTGCTTGAATTGTTGCTGTCAGATTGTTGATAGCCAGAAGTAATGCATCTGTATTTGTCGGCTGTGTCGGCTGTGTCGGCTGTGTCGGCTGTGTCGGCTGTGTCGGTTGTGTCGGCTGTGTCGGTTGTGTCGGCTGTGTCGGCTGTGTCGGCTGTGTCATTCTCATGATTTCATCTTTAGAAAATCCAGCCTGTGTCAATGCTAAAATGTCTTTGATTTCCATGTTGTTCCTTTCTGTCACGGGTAATATTGTTAATAAAAGGAAGCGTTTCAGGGTAACCATCCCGTGACTTCTGCTTCCGGCAGTTGGTTCAGTCTCGCTTCCTTAATTTAAAAATACTACTATTTAAATATATTGTCAATAAAAAATTTTACTGCTAAATTTTGGTAGGAAATCCGGTCAGTCAGTCTATAATTGTCTACCCAACTGTAAAACGTTTTAAATTGACTGATTCCTTTTTCTGACTTCTCATAGTTATCTTTACATGATCCTGATACATGCTCTGCAATGTAGAGTTTACATTCTGACTTATGCTCATATATACCAATTTTTCCGATTGTACAGATCAGCTTGTACTGCCTGATATCTTCGGAGCTTATACACGATGTGTCATCATATGCAAATTCATTTTTTAATGCCATACGTGAAAAATCACTGTCATTTGACAATGCCCGGTACAGTGCTGTCGTAGATTTCTTTTCAGAAATTGGTGACCTGTTAATCAATATCAGCATGATTCCTTTGTTTTTCAATAAGGAAAACTCCTGTCCTCGTTTCTGCATCTTTTCAAGATATGGAAGTAATCCAAACGCATTTACAATCGGATTATCAAGCGTGTTACTGTTTGACAATAACCACCAGCGGAACGGTTTTTCACCCTGCAATTCACGGTTAGAACTGATTGTCTCAATAGCATTGAGGAAAGCGTCTGCTTCACCGTTCATTCTTTTAGCCATTTTTTCTGGAATGAACTCATCATAGATACCCTCTGAAAATTCTGATCCTGAAAAACCACGATTGTTGTACATCGAAGTAAGAGAAAAAGCTTCTCCCCTATACTCTATTGCCTCACCGTCCGTATCTTGATAGTTCTTTTCTGCAATGACTACACGGTCTTTGTCACCTTTCACTTTTTTGAAAAAGATATTTCTGCCCATATCTCTGTTGATATCAATCCAAGGGTTCTTTTTATCAACAAGCACACTGTCAAGCTGAGTAGTCGTGCGTCTCATGTAGATGATTCCTTTTTCACTTGGAAACACATCTTCAATGAAATGTTTAAAGACTCCATATGTTTTCCCGGTACGTCTTGCACCTATAATAAAAATGAAATTGATCTCATTTTTTTCTGCACAGTCAATAATTTTTGGAATGTCAAGCCATCCTTTTTCATCATAGATTTTCAATGTATTTTTCACCTCTTTCTTTGACAGAAAAGGGACGAAAATTTCTCGTCCCTCATTTATCAGCCAATCTTTCAATGCATTCTCATAGACTGCACAGAAAAGATTTTTCTGATTGACTCATACATTAGTTGAAACCACCACCCGATTCATTACTCTGGTTAGCAACCTGTTCTTTGTATTTTCTAATTGCTGTTTCTTCCAGCGTTTTTCTCCAATCCTTTTTGAGTGGGTAGACGGAATCATAATAATTTCCATCTTTCCCCTTTGAACTTGGCATTGCAATGAATAAACCATTATTTCCATCTACCAGCCTCATACCTTTTACTACCAGCACATCATCAAGTGTCAACTCAACAAATGCTTTTGTTTTTGAATTTCCGTTAAATGGTCTTACTTTTACTGATGTTTTCATGTTTTTTCTCTCCTTTTAATAAGATAAAATAATTAGCGTCATATAACCAAGCATCATAACTGATGCAAATGTTATCATTGTTTCAATTAAAATTTTAAAAAAGTTCTTGTTACTCATGTCTTTGAATCCTCTAATTTTTTAAATTACAACTTGTGCAGTCCACGTTTATTTTGTGACAAAATTGCAATCAAATGTTTATCAGGATTGCCCGGTTCCGGTGGGGTAGGTCCAGGTGGGTTTCCAGTATAAATTTGATACCATTTATTTGCATACTCTTTTCTCCTATCAACATGATTTACTGTAGGATCACGACTTGGACGTTCATATGCTACCATGAATAATACTGCTAATTTGTCAGGATTCCAACCCATGCTATTTGATCTGAACTGCTCCGGAGTAATCCCGATCATGTCATATGTTGCACCGGATGATAAATAAGGTGTAATAAAAGCTCTTGTCGTATACCATTGATTTCTAAGCGTAAACAGCTCCCCATCTAAGCAACGACATTGAACTGTACCATTTGTATAAGGACTTAAACCAAGCTGTTGGCAAGCGTCAATCAAATCACTTTTTGGTGTCCATTGGAAAATTCCATATCCACCTCCACCTCCTTCTTCAACGCGTCCGGGATTGATTCCTGATTCACTCTGAGCATTTCCGGCAAGGGCTGAAATTGTATTGATATTGTAACCAAGTCCTGTGAATATATCACCAAAAATTTTACCGTTGGCAATTGTTTCATCTTCTGTAAGTGCCCCTGATCTGCTAATCCACTCTGCCATATTTTTTCTCCTTTACTCAAATACTGGATTATCAAGTTCAAATTTTAATGGTAACCCCGTTTCAGAATCATACGGTATTGTGTGATCCAATTCATACTCCGTATCACTCAAACGAATTGAACAGCCGTACTCAATTTTTGATTCTTTAATCTGCATCTTTTTTACTCCTTTCACGTAAATGTATTCCGTCTTTAATTTCCATTTTGGTTCTGCATCAGGATTGAATTTTTTAAAATTTCTTTTAAACGTTCTGTTATTCCTGAAAATGAAACCTTTTGAAAAATTATTGATGTCATCATCCAGACAATAAATACCGTCTTTTGGTACTCCTGCAACTGTTATTTTTAATACACCTTTTTTGTTAATTTTTCTAACTTTCTTATAGTTTATTTTATAACTTTTTATATGTTTTCTCTTTATTTCTCTTTTTTCTCTAAAACAATAACGTTTAGAGCCCATCGTTTTAAACTCTAAATACTCACCGTCAAAATCTGCAATACCCAACCGGAACTTCTCACCATTGTATTCTACCAACCCAAGCTTTCTTTCTTCTGAAATGCGGATGATTTCATCATTGTATGCTTTCAGTGCATCCATATCCCAGTCATATCCTTTAACAGAATCTGTATCAGAGTAAATCCATACTTTGCAACATTTACCTAGCTTAAATAATTCCCTTTGAGCATATGCAGTTACCCATACACCAAACTGATATGGAAGAAAGCTGTTTCTGCTGTGGTAGAATTTTTCCAGTAATTCTTGTTCTTTATCTTCTGAGAGCTTATTTTCCCATTCACCACTTTCAAAATCTTCTTCAAAAATCTGTTGGATAATCTTCTGAACCATCATACCGTAAACACCATTAAGTTCTCCTTTGCTAATCATATAGAACACTGGGTCAGCATGTTTCAAAGTGGACTTATTAAAATACAAGTTCATGATATAGGATGCAAGCCATTCTGGAATATATTCCTTTTTTGCCCGCATAACATTTGCAACGTCAGCCCAGTCATAATCATAGCATTCCAGTATTGCTTCAAGATCAGGATCAGTGAAAGGGTAAATCACAGTATCAGCGTTTACAATTTTACCGTTGTCCAGATTTTCCTCAAATAATGTTTTCTTTGATTTTACATCCTGATCTGGAAAAACACATACCTTTGCTTTATGAAATGCCATTGGTGGCATAGGACAGTCTTTTTTCAATCTTACATTTTTTAATCGAATATAGCCAGAAAATGCATAATCATCTTTCAGATCAATAATATCAGAAAGAGTCAAAGAATCTGTATATACGAAATTAGTCATAGGATATTTTTCATATATCAGACGTGCTGGATAACTACTAGCGAAATCATAGCACTGCATTTTCTCTCTGATTACTCTATTTACGAAGTATCTATTTGCGTGTGTATAACCACCGTGATATGAGTCTACAAGTTGCTTATACTGAATTAAATCAAGTTGTATATCAAGAAATTTTTTTCTCCATTTTTTATCCTTTCGTGACAATGATCTTGCTTTACTTCTGATAAAACCTGTATTTGTCAACGGAACATTTGCAACTGTATAACCTCGATCTGAGATATACTTTCGGAGTGCTTTACACAATGCAATTGTATCAGTACATACATAAGCAATTTCTTTTGCGGTGCGTCCAGAATCAGGTGTTCTAAATTTCTTATAATCCCATGCACCAACTGCTTTTTCCGTAGTACCCATATCCTTACATAAACGCTCTAGTGAGCGTTGAGTGAGAATCTGACTATCTCTAAATTCTAGTCCTTGTCCTGTCCAGTCCATAAAGATGTATCTGTGTGCCTTTGAAGCCAGGCACTTATCAGGCTCACCCCATTTTTCAAACATATGATTCCTTAAAAACATATAGTCATAAGGAAAGTTATGGATGTAAAATCTTACTATATGCTCTTTATCTGCATGAAGTGTATACATAATCTTATCAATTGTTTCCAGAAGATCCGAAACATGATTACCATAAATACAACAGTCATTCTCAATAGTGATTGTCCAGTCTGTGATAAATCCTATCTGTTTATCAGGATATACATATGTTTCTGTATCTACAGTTATTACTTTTTCATAAACTGATAGAAAGCGACCAGCGTTACTTCTTCGTATGAAGTTACCATCAAATAATCTCATATAATCATATGATTTGAATGATATAATTGGATATCCTGATACTATCATTATTAACTTCCTCGATATTTTAATGCTGATGCTTCAGAAGTGAATCCTAATTTCAAAGCTATCTGTTCAGCTACATTTCTATCTGTTTTTGAACGAAATTCTTTTAAAGATTCCTGAATTTCATCAATATCAGCACCGTCACTTTGTTTTTTCCCGATGATTCGAAGTGCTTGCTTTGAATCATACAAACTAGCAACTTTTTTAAATTCTTCTGAATGAATGAAATCAAACATTTCGTTATTGCTTTTAAAATCAATACCATACTTGACTTTAAATGTTTCCAAGCGTTTGTCTATAACTTCTCTCCAACCTTGTACAGTACTTGTTTTTTCTTTCAAAATTTTCTGTAATGCTTTTACCTGACTCTTAAATGAACCTCTACCAAAAGTGCTGAGATTTTCAGGTATACGTTTTGCACCGTCAAAGAATCTATTAAGTAAATCCTGATAATCTGCATAAGCACCACCTCGTTCAGCAGTGAAGCCTTTCTTTTCTAACCTAAGCATACGCTGATTTATACGCTTTGCTAGTTTTCTCCGGAGCTTTAAAAGTTCCGGAGTAGTAAGCATATTTACGTTTACGTTTTGACCGCTTGTTGCAAGTGGGATTTTTGCTCTATTCATTTATTGTACCATCTTTCCATAGTTTACTTATAATGCATTCCCCAATGTAACCATCCAGCATAAGATTTAGTGCAGGAACTTTTGTAAACAATTTATAAAAAAGTTCTTTCCTATCAGTGAATAAAAGCATATAAGCAAGATATATGTTACTGATTTCAGCTAGTATACTTTCTTTGCTTCTTTCTATGATAATTGTTTTATTATCAAAACACACTTTACATTTTGCTGATTCTTTCTTGCTATGGTTTCTTACTCTAATTACATAGATTGATAAAGTACCATTTTTTGTGTCGTCAAATATATAATGCCCCTTATCAGATGTACGAATTACACTTAACGGGGTAACACCTGTGTTTGTATATTTTACACGCTTCATTATAACACCTCCCAATTACAGATATTTGGTCTGCTTGGTACTTCGTCTGACTCTATAATCATATAATCACCTACTGAAATACGTTTGTTTACTTCAAATTTTTCCTTAAATAAATTATATAATTTATCATATATAAACATAAATGCTTCTTCATTTTCAACTTTTAATTTTTCCATAATATGATCAACATTTTCGTCTATTGCTTTACAAATAGAAACATTAGAAGCTTTCATGACCGGATGCACTTTTTTAACATTATTTGCATAAACTTTATATAACATTTCTTTTTTCTCCTTTTCTTGTTTCTGTTTTATTTGTTAATCACATTTTATTCCAATTGACGTAAAATGTCAAGTCTGACTAT
>ERZ838577.3891-NODE-3891-length-13345-cov-20.087735_pt1 | contig 13345 bp, 17 predicted proteins | sample MGYA00519682_ERZ838577 | MGnify/ENA primary metagenome ERZ838577 (study PRJEB31850, sample SAMEA3708838) | human gut metagenome | biome: human gut; feature: human-associated habitat; material: faeces | place: China | collected 2014 ...
GTGGTAGTACTTTAGCACATCACAGTGGTAACGCGTTAACGTGCTAAAGTGTTAAAGTTCCCACATGCGCTTGTCTATGCACTTGTCTATGCACTCGAATTGTTAACAGCACAAGTTTTAGTTAATATAAAATAGTTGTTGACAAACAATAACTACTGTGCTATAATCTTCTTAGAAACAAGATAACAGGTTTTAAATGTGAAAGGAGATTAAACATGTATACACTGAAAAAAGTTATGGAGATGTTAAATGTCGGAACGGATATCTATTGTGTATTGTACAGAACCGATAGATATATTGGCGAAGGTTGGCTTTTGGATCTTGAACCGGATCCCAATACTAAGATTGAGAGCTACCGTCTTGCATCTGATGACGAGGGTGAGTATCTTGTATTGCATCTTGTGTGAAACATAGAAAGGAGTATATTATGACTTTAAGAGATGTATTATTAGCTTGTGGCAACTTAAAGAATCGTTCACTTGTGATCATCACCGATGAACACGGCGAAGTTTATTCCAACACGGTCGAGGGCTGTTTTGAACATAATCCAACCTACATGAAAATGGAAGTTAGCTTCTTCAAAGTTTTTTATTGTAAGAACGGTGACAAAATCATCTGTTTAATTTAAAAAGAGGGCTATAAGCCCTCTTTTTATTTAAATCAGAATTGGCTGATAAGTGATAGTGCCAGGAGCCGTAGCGAAAGACCAATGTCCACCCGCAGGAACAAAGAACGTGTTCACATCACCAATTGGATCCGAAGTGACATTATCATTTACATAGATTCCAGTGCCGCCCGTCTGATACACGATTGCCGGATACCTGTCACTTATTTTAATCGCCTTACCAGGTGTTAGCGTAGAAGGGTCGACGTGCTGTTTTTGTAAACATTTCGGTCTATTGATGATATTCGCGTCTAACTCATTATATATTTTTAATGAGCATGTTCTAGGATTGATTGCACCGTGCTCATCCAGCGTTTTCACATTAGCACCGTGAGTGATAATGTCAATGTAACTATCCGCCAACTCCAGTCTGTTCCGGACTTCCGCCGTTTTGTTGGCACGGCATTCCGCGCCGTTAATAATAACATTGCTTGTTGTGTCAATAACAATTCCGTACTTGTTGTTGTTGTAAAAATGTCCGCCGTTGATACGAGCACCCGTGTTTGTTTCAAAAAGACACCCGATGTCAGATGATTCACCCGTACTGTCATTAAGAAAAACAGGAGCATTGATGTCATAGCAACAGCCTTCACCATCAGCAAAAATGGTATATCCATGACAGTTATTGACAGAACATCCGTTTGACCATGAGGTCGCAGAGGTTGTTAAAATGATACCCTTGTTTGCATTAGAGAAGCAAACATGATTGATGAAAGAATCGGATGGGCCTAAATACCTGATGCATATTGAGCAGTGCTGAATCAAACATTTTTCAATATACGATTCGAACGTATCACCAGACGGTGTAAAACCCGTATTTTTGTTGTATTCTGAATAGACGCCAGTTTTGAAATGTTCGATGAAACACTGCTGGATGAAGTAGTGATAGCCGTAAATCTTAACACCCACATGCACGTCATCGCCGCTCAGATGCAGATTGTAAATGCAGAAACCATGCGGTGCTTCTGCATTTCCTTTCCCGGTACGGTCATCAAAGTCACGGGTGACAAAGCCGTCATTATTCACACATTTCAAAATGGTGTCGGTTGCCGATTCGCCGAGAATGAGCATACCACTGTCAACCATAATCGGTTTTTCCAGCCGGTACGTGCCGTTCGGGATAAAGCAGATTTTAAAAGTATTCAGCACGGTCTGGATGATGGTAGAAGCATCTTTCACTCCGGTGTTATCCGCCCCGTTCGAAATGACATTGTAGGGCGTAGTTAAAAGTCCTTTTTCATAAAGACTCTCGATCATCTTACGAGTGGTTTCACCGATAACACCCTCGATGTTTTTCACATACTCCTCGACGTTTTTCATCTGTCCAAGAATCCAGTCAAGGTTTAATTCGTGAAAATTAGTATACGGAAACTGATCAAATAATCCCATTTCACATTCTCCTTTCAATAAATCAGTAAACAGAAACGTTCTTTGAAATCATTGATAATAAAATCAATGATATTGAACATGGCGATTTCGCGTTCCGCAGTAATCATCTGTTGAGTTAACGTGATTCCGATGTTTCCGGTTTCTGTCTGTTCATGTGTTGTTTCACCAGTGTTGTTATCATTCGTTTCACGTGAAACATCGTTTGTTTCATTACCTGTATTTGCAATCGTTTTCGTCCCCGAATTTGTTACTTTTCCGTTTCCAGTGAAGTCTTCCGTGCTTTCTGTGCTGTTGTTCTCGCTCGCGGTGCTGTTTGTTTTCTCCCGGTTCTGAAAATCCGTGCTGTCATAGGCACTGACTTTTCCGGTTGTCTCATCACTTCCAGTGCGGGTGTTTGTACCCGTTCCGGTTGTTTTATTTGTTGTGTTGCTAGTTGATGTATATTCATCATTGGTTGTTCCGTTTGCGTTGCTGGTTTTTGATCCTTTTTCCGTTTCCGTTTTCTTTCCGGTCGCGCTCTGCCGTTCCGTCCAGACAGATTTTCCGTCTTTGTTCCAGATAGGATTGTATTTATAGCAGATGGTGTTATACATTTTCTGCCACACCAGTTTCTCTTTTGCAGACCAAATTTTGATGATGCGCTTTAATGCGTTAAAGTCTGAATACAAGATTTCAAACTCGGCGCATTCCACCAGCAGATTTTCCACTACGCTCTGAGGATCAATGATAACATCCGTGTAGTAGGAATCTGCATAGCCAGATGGGATACCGTGTCTGTTTGGTAAACTTTCGATCAGTCCATCCAAAAGGGATTCATCATAATTATACAGTCCTAACAGGCTCAACGTTGCCATCTTCTACACCTCCTTTGTAACGCCAGTCCACATCCAGTTTGATGCCGAACATCTCTCGCACTTTCTTGCAGGATTCTTTTAATTCTTCCAGCCAGAGGTCACACTTTGAACGTGTCTCCACCTTATTAGCGTTCACCTCATCTGTGATTAACCGTTCCTTTTTGTCCGTGTTGGCGTTCGGGATGCCCACATCCGTGCAGAACATAGCTTCGATTTTCCGCATATCCGAAAGCACTTGATCTGCAATGTAGTTCTGACCGACGTTCTGGTTGAACATCTGCCAGCTCGCCTGTCCGTCTTCCCGGAATAACTGTTTGTCAATGACAGCAGCTGCATTTCCTGCCGCAATCTGATCATACAGCTTTTTGAATGTTTCCGCCATAGCTTTGTTCTCGGCGGCAAAGACATAAGCAAGTTTACTGTTGACCAGATTCATTCCTACGGATTCAGCGCAGAGAGCCAGCATATCCGCATAATAGGTAACAATATCCATGATGCCGCCGTAATCCGGCTGTAACCGAACCAGTTCGCACTGCAAACCAATTCTCGGTTCCAGTGTCCCGGAGAGGAGTGGGTTCGTGATGATTGCGTTAGTCGGCTGATAGAATACATCATATCCGCGCAGACCACAGGCCTGTGGGATCACTCCGTACCTGTCTGTGTTGACTACAGCGAAAAAGCCCCAGCAGTACAGCGTATAAAGGGTGTAGTTCTTCGACCATTCCGGCGGCATTTCCCATTTGAATACGCTCATCGCTTTCTGTAAGAGATACCGCTGAAAATAAAGAGATAAGCTGGTATTCCGGCAATGCACGGTACTCGGTGAAATCACCGAGTTTGCCGCGTTGATATAGTCAGCTGAAAAGGGTATGCCATTATACATTCTTTCTGTCCCTCCGTTTCTTTTTACTGAGAACCGCAATCAGAAATGTCGTGCCTGTTCCGGGTGTTGCCCCCGTGCTGAGGAAACGATAAATTAACACTGCGTTGTTATAACGCTCTGATTCGCTGAGGTAACGGTTACCTTTTGCCCAGGTCGTGATAGATGTATCATTCGCATGAGCGATGATATAGTCATAACAGTTCTGTGCATACTGCACACGGGCATCCCACGAGCTGTCATGAATCCCTTCCCAACCGATGTTCCATGCGTGGGTTAACGCCGCAATATCTGTGCTGTCACTGGTCAAAAATTCAGTCAGATTCTTATAGGCGGATGCTTCTTCCGTGCTGTACCACACATTTTCGTGAATCAGATAGTTCAGCTGTCCGACACCATCATCATCAGCATAGCCGTTGTTCATCAACCATTCATGTAATTTGTAAAGACGTCCATGCGTATCACCTTCCGTATTTGTCCACTGACCAAGACCGAATCCGACTAACAGATCTGTAAACGTGGATTCGCGCAAGTCCTGCCAGATGCCGGGATTGATGCCGGATTCCTGCCAGAAATTACCGCAAATAGCGGCTACTACATAAGCACTGCTTCCTTTTGCCCCACTTGCACCACCGCCAAAACGGTGGCAAGTGTCCCAAGTAGCTGGATTGCTGTCACCTGTGTTAATTGACACCTGTTCCCCCCGGGGATAAGTGGAACTGTGCGCACCCATTGTTCGCCGCCCATCATAGACCATTTCTGTATGGTTACCGTACTGGTTGTTACGCACCAGAATGTCACCAGGTTTCCATGGATCGCCAACCGGGACACGGTTGAAACCTAAAGCATCCAACACACCAACCATGTCATAGGTGGTAAAAGGCCAGCTTTGCCCACCATGGGCGGGTACTACATCAAAACCGGATGCTAGAAGCGCATACCAGATAAAAGAACTGCAATCATAATAAGTTATCCCGTTCACTGTTTGCTGATTTCGATAAGTTTGTGAATAGCCTACATTTTTTCGGTTGCAGGTGTCAATTGCCCACTGGTAAGACACCTGAATATTCCCTGCCATTAACGATACCTCTTGATGATAGGAAGAAGGTCATTTACACATTTCTGCACTTTGACCGGGTCGAAGCCATCTTCTTTTAACCGCTTGATGCGGTCTGACCCGTTCCCATAGTTGCCACCGATTACAAGAATAGCTACTGCCACGGTTGTCGGCAGTGAATACATTTTAATCTCACTCATAATAGAATCCTCCTTCTAAATATTCTTTTACTATTTGCTTTTCCGGTTCCGTAGCGGAAAAATTGATTGCTCCGTTTTCCACTTTTACATAGCCCGAGCAATCCGATATTTTCCGGTTCTGACAGAGCGGTTTTCCGTTATCTGCTACGTCAAACATAACTGATTCATAGTAGTTTGCGAAGAGAGCGGCTTTTCCGCCGAGCGAATCTGCCGCCATGCCGCTATTAGTGCCTGTGCTTTGTACGGACGCATTACTAGCAAACACGCTGGATGCGATGCTACTTGCGCTGAACTTCTGACCGATGCTACCGATTACACCGCCGAGGGAGTTTTTCGCCGCTTCGATCAACCCGCTTACACTACCCGTAGCGCTTTTCAGATTCAAACCTACGTTCGATAACTGCATCTGCACACCTACCTGCGCTTCACCATTGTACAGCACATCATTTGTTAATTTCGATGTAACAGTTAAGATTGCTTTTCCGCTCACAAAATCGTAGGTGATGTTACAACTAACTCCGGTTTTCCCGATTTTTGATGCATCCAATTGAACTGCACCCCACGGTTGCAAGTACAGATAGTAGTTTGCCCACGGTGTCCGGTAGAGATAAGTAATATCTTTGTTGTTGGTTCGGTCTGGTCTAGCTAAAGAAAACGGATAGTTCCGTGTAGTCTGTGATAATACGGACGCTTCAAGGTTTGATTTCCAGTAACCGAAGGCAATTGTCTTTCTGACTGGATCAACCGGAACGCCCGTTGGAAACCACATACATGAAACCACATATTGAAATGGGTCAATGAATGCTTTCGCAACGTCACCGGAAAAGTCTGTGATCTGATCCCATGATTGGATGTCTCCTAACATGTATGCACGGAAATCTGCCATTTCTTTTCCGGTCATAACATAGTAGGCAACTGCTCCATAGGCAGTGTCCAGATTATTCACAATGCCCACCACATAATAGCCGTTTGCCACGGTCGGGTTTTCGATCCATCCGTCTTCCAGGGTAAATTCTGTTTTCTGAGTGGCGATTTCGGTAGTTGCCGGATAGAGTAAATCTGTGATGGTAGGGTCTTGAAACGTTGCACAGCGTAAAATATAGGCGGTTGTGTCTCCTATCACCGTTTTATAGGTGGCGAGAACATCTTCTGAGAGTACAATGCGCCACACACCTTTTTCCCACATCACATCCTGCACAAAATAGTAACGGGAGAAAGCAGGGATATAGGCATAGTTATAAGCGGTCACATTTTCAACCACTTCCAGTTCCGGTCTGATGATAGAGGTGTTGTCTTTTAATACGGCTTGTACAGTGAATCCCCCCTCAGCGGGGGGATTTTTTGTACTGTTAAGCCGTTTTGATAAGGTGTAAAGAGTAACTGATAATGCCATGTTTACTCCTTTCTTTCATGTTTCACATGAAACATTATGACGAAGCGGTGGTGTCTTCGATGAAGAAAATGACCGCATTTTCTGTGAAATCATTCCAGTAGCGGTCTGTAAAATGCCAGAACTGGTTGTAATATCCGCCCCTTGCATTGAACGGACTCGGCTGTGACCACTCGTTTACGGTAGTATATCCAGCGGCTTCCTCATCGAAGAGAACACCGAAAAGATTCGAGATAGTCGTCTCGCTTGCGGCTTTGACAGTTCCATCCTTATACAGAATGTTAGGTTTAGTGCTAATCTGTGAAGGATTGAGCGCGGACTGCCAGAAATTCACTCTCTCAAAATCAACGAGCTTAAGGAAGTCGGGATTAAATACAGACGAGTACACTTCCGAATTGATTTTATTAACCAAATCTGTGTAGAGATAAAATTTCATGCGATCTTTCGGAGTATGCCGAATAACCGTATAATCTGTCAGCTGGGAGGAAAACAGGGTGTTTCGATCTGTCATTAAATCGGCGATAGTGTTAATCGTTGAAAAAGCAAACTTCACAAAACTTTCAAAATTCACGGCTTTGAAAACATCGGCAACTTTTAACGTGCTACCGTTCATCTGATTGTAAAGAGTAAGAAGATTGATAGCCCGTCTACCTCCGTTTGCTGTTGCCACCGCTTGCGCTCCTGTGGTTGTCTCGCCTTTATAAATTCCCGAAACGAGGTTGTTGATCGTTGCTCTTGCGGTTTCCTCATGCGCCTGTTCGATCATGTCGGACGCGTTCTGCATGACCATGGAAATGAAGGATGCGAACTCATCCGGTGAGGAGAAAGCACAGTCTAACTGATCTTTGTATATCGTCACTGACTTCTGATAGACGTTTGCCCCGTAGAAGTTTGTCTGTAATACTTTCGGTTTGTTCACTTTGTACTGATCAATAGACTCCCCGTCAGCCAGCTTTAACCGGTCGTCATCCTCAAACGGTTTGTCGATTGTCAGCAGTTTACGAACATGATTTCCGTAACGCTGATTTGACACATTCAAACCTTTGAACTTTCGTATATATGGTCTGACAGAAAAGATTGTCTTGGACAGCACCTGTGAAATTGCAGTAGTCAGAGGGTCATAGCCAGTTTTCAACGCCGTCTGTGCAACCGAAACAAATGAAGAGGTGTCGAGTGGCTTAATATTATTCACGCCAGTCGCCTGATTTGTAATCGCTGTCAGCACGGTAGACAGCTGATTAAAAGATAAATCATTCGCCATTTATTTTTCTCCTTTCGGGTTAATGATTGATGCTAAAATATCATCGGCGGTTTCCCTCTGTGCGGAGGGCTGTGATGAGAAAAGCAACGCCTGTTTTTTCATGTCATCTCGCAGTCCCAGAAGGGCATCCAGAACCGGATCACCGGATGATTCGCTCTGCTGTACCGGAACGGTCTGCTGAACTGGTGCTGTCTGCTGATCCGGAACGGTCTGCTGAATCGGTGCTGTCTGCTGAACCGGAACGGTCTGCTGAATCGGTGCTGTCTGCTGAACCGGAACGGTCTGCTGAATCGGTGCTGTCTGCTGTAAACCTGCAAGCGCAACAATCTGCTCCCTTGTGAATCCGGCTCTTGCTAATGCTACAATGTCTTCCTGTTTCATTTTTCTTTTTCTCCTTTCAATGATTCTTCCAATCTGATGAGTGCCTGTGTGTTGTTGTTCAGCGCATCCGTGACTTTTTCCATTTCCGCTTTGTGATTGTCGGACTCTTTCATCATTCTCCAAAAGAGTGCCCCGCAGCAAACGATTGGAAATCCTAACGTCTGCACCATAGTCATGATTGCGTTTGCGTCCATAGCCACCTCTTTCTTTCCCGGTTTGTTTAATAAAACAGGCGGTTGTATATACCGCCTGTTGAAAAAGGATTCCCGTCCCGAAACCTGGAACGTGCGCATCCTTCCGGGATTGGTTTCTACGCATCCTTTTCACTTCTGATTATAACACACATCCCGTTTTTTAGACAATAGTTAAGTAAAACATTTTGTAAAAAGAACCTGTATGATATAATTTTCAAAAAATAGCGAACGTGATAGAAATGCGATCCATAGATAGCGATATTTTAAGCGAAAGCGTACTTTATCATTTTCGCTCATCGTATAGTTATCTTTAAATACACCCGACTTGAAGGGGGTCGCATAGTACTCCTGACGTGATTTATGCCGATAGATGTACATTTCGCCGGCATGGACTAACGGCTTGAATTCCTTGATATTTCTAGCACCGATGTTATCCGCTCTGTCTTTCGTGAATACGTTCTTTAATGACATCTGATAAAAGTCAGAATCCCTTGACACCAGATTGTAAAGTGCTGTTTTTTCCTTTGCTTCGGAAACCGGACTGTCTTGACAGATGATTAGTGCCAGACCCCTTTCTTTGTCAATCCAGATAGATGAACCGTTCTGATACATTTTTTCCGCTCTCAGCACCAGTCCCAGTGATATGAACAACTCATTCGCCATATTATTGCTATTAGCGGCACAGATCACTTTGACAGGTGGAATCCCTTTCAATTCACGGTTACGGTTAATTGTTTCATAACAGTTAAAGAAAGCTTCTGCTTCATTTTTCAGTGGTCGTTCGTGCGCTTCTGCGATAAACTCATCATAGAAGATGAAGGAGATATCACTAGCATCAAAACCGCGCATGTTTGAAATTGTTGACAGTGCGAGTGAATAACAGAACGGTTCGGGTGAAATAATCGTTCCTTCCATGTCTGTTTCATAAAAAGCACTGTTCTGTTTTGTCAAAGAAACCGCCTTAAACATCCGGTTCATATCTCCAAGCACAGGTTTGAGCGGTGAAAATTCCGGTTTGGAAATCAGATCAGCTTGTGTTTGTGTTCGTCTCATCAGAGCGAACTTGATCTTTTTCTCAATCGCAAATTTACACACTCCATACGTTTTTCCAGTTCCTCGACCACCTACAATAAAAATGAACGGTACTGGTATGTTGTAAATAGCCGGTATATTGATAAAGCCATTACGGTCATAAATGTTCTTTTCCTTCATGATATCACCTCTATGAAAAAAGCCCCGATAACGGAACGGGGCTTTGCTTAAAATACACAAATGAGATATAGTTTATAATTTGTTTAATTGTTTACTAGTTACTCAGCATAGGCGCAAGTGATAAAGTGCCGTCCTGCTTTTGACTGTCCACCGATTACCTTAATGGCGGTAATCTCTTCCCCGCTGTCTGCGAACATGTCACAGAGTACGGAAAATGCTTCGATGAAAGTCCGGCTGTTTGTTGCGTATGCAACATTCTCCTCAGACAGGATAGAAAGAAGGGTCTGTTCATTTCCATCTTTGTCTGTGTCGGAATAAAGCATCCAGTTAACCACCGGAATATTCATCCCCTCGGCATCTCTCATTCTACGAATCTCGGGATTCATTGACATAAGATATTTCTCTTTTACGGTAATCTTTTCATTTTTACTTCTGATAATTTTCATTGTTATTTATCCTTTCTGGTTGCGTAGTTGATAAAATCATCAGCGGTCATTGTATAGACCTCAGATGTAGTGTTGAGAACCTCGAAGCTCAAATATCCCCTGTCTTCTTCCATAATCCAGTTTTCAATTCGCTCACGGGACGGCGTTCTCAGAGACTTCATTTTTCTAATTACAATCTCTTCTGTTTTCGTTTCTTCGTTATAACGACAAACACGTATGGTTGTTGTTACAACGCTTTTAGAAATGTTTCCTTTCATTTTCCTGCTCCTTTCTTTTCATCTTTATCTGTATTACATAATACATTATAAACCTTTTTATTATTTTTGTCAACCTAATAATTTTGTTCCTTTTAAAATATTGATTGATTTATTGTACAACAAAGCGTCTTGTAAAATTTCCTCATATTCTTTTGTAATGCCCACTGCATAAGTGGTAGGACGCAACACCACGTTTTTAGTTATTTCAATTATTTTTCCGTCTTTGTTTTTATATTTTGTTATCTCCGGCTTGTCATTGTAAACCGTTTCCAGTTTTCCGCAATCGCTGAATACAAACCCGGGCTTTAATGCATCCATGCCGCCTTTCTTCTTTAACTCTTCCGCACCAGCTTTTTTCGGTACTCCTGCAACCGTGATCTTTAATTTCCCGTCTGCTTCATAGGCGTATTTTTTCGCTCCCCATGTGATGAATCGTTCTGCGTCCTTTTCCTGTTCATAGACTTCCATATAATGATCTTCGCCTTGAGGGTCTGTAGCCCATGCGCCGTTCTCTTTCGACAACTTTACTTTTTCATTATTATATGTCGAAAAATCTACATCCCCCAGGTACTTGATTGCATCCGTGTCGCAGTAGATAAACGTTCCGCCTTGATCAGTTACAATCCGCATTCCTCGTTCCAACTCATACCGTGCCCATGCGGTACACCAGACTCCCCAAGTATAAGGAATGAACGCCCGTTTCATGAACTCTTCCAGTAGTTCTTTTTTCGTCTTTGACGTATCAATTGTAAATTCTTCATCTTGATACAATATTGACTCTTTGACAGGGTCTTGCGCTGTCATACCGTAGATAGAGTTAAGCTTATTTTTACTTTTCATATAAAAATATTCCTGCCCTTCTACGTCCTTCAACTCTGTTTTCTTTTTGTAATAGAGACAGATGGTTTCAATCATGGCGGCAGGGAGTTTTCCATAACGAGCTGTGTAAACTTCAATCGGTATGATCTCATCAATGTGATACTCTTCGACTATGATTCTTAAATCAACATCCGTGATAGATGTCTCCAAATAATCTGCGCTTAATATCCTACCGTTGTCATACACTCCATTTACTACAGTTCTGCACTTGTCTTTTGCCAGATACGGGCATCCCCATGAGTAATCATTTAAGGAGACCCCCTTGAATGATACACGCATCAGAATTGCTTTTTCTCTTCTTTTCATTAGATCAATGATCTGACCTGCATCGGGAACGGGTTTTGAAATCTTGTGAAATCGGGTGACCGGATACGCTCTGTTGCACTGAACGCCTGGATAACTTGATGAACGGTCGGCGGAATGGACACCCTCAAGAATCCATCCGGCATAGAAACGATTTGCGTGGGTGTTGCCGCCACGGAACGCCTCTCTTGCTACTTGATAGACATCGAAATCCGGCTGGATTCCCATAATCCAGCGGTTGCCCTCAAGTGCGCTTTTTACATCACGACGAACATAACCGGTTGAGGTCAGCGGAATTGTATAGAGGGTGTCACCATCGTTTTTCATTTCTGTCTTAATCGCTTCTACCAAACCTTGTACATCGTTAATACAATACGCCAACTCTTCATCAGATAACGGCGTGTATGAATAACGTTCCACATTATAATCGAGATCACCAGAAAGCTTTTTGTGTTGAACATTCATTTTGTCTGTAAATGTCTGCAAACTCATGTTTGTTTGAATATAAGAGCATCGGAACTCAAAATGCTCAAACATTTCGCACTTACAAACTTTTCGTTTGTCCAGTGCGAATACTTCTTCTTTCGAAAAAGGATAGATTCCAGATAAAAACTGGAACTCAAACGAAAGGTTATGGACATATACTACAATGTAGTCCATATCTTCCAAGTCAGATGCAATAGCCCTCATAAAGTAGTCAAACTCTCCCCATGTTCTGCCGATCACAGTTACTTCTTCATCGACTTGAAACTGCCAGATGTACATGACCGACTGCTCGATTTCTTTTATCCGGGTTGTCTCGATATCAAAAGCACAAACCAGATTTTTATAGTTTTTCTTATTTCTTGAACCTTTTTTTCTTTTCACATTTCCTACTTTTTTAAAAATCGAATAGTCGAAAGCATATACATCTGTTATCATTTTTTGCCTTTCTTCTTTAATAGACTCAGAATCTCATCTGCACTCTTTGATTCAATGTTTGGTATTTTGCTAATCAAAAAACGATTCTTTAACCAGCTTTCCAAGTCTTTTACTAATGCGGTCGGATCAACCTTATACCTAGTAGCTTCCCATAATTCTACAGTAGCTTCGGAATCATATTCTAAATCCGTTGCCTGCTCCGATAACAATTCCATGAAATCGGTGAAATTTTGAAAATTTTCCTCAGTCACGTCATAATCATATGAGCGTAACTTTGCTATTTTTTGTGTTCTTAAATCTTTCTGACCTGTCACTGTAGAGAGCGGATTATCTATGAAACGTGCCAGTTGTGATAGAGCCAAAGGAACTTGTCTCTCTGTCAACTCCGACAATTTTTTTGTATTTGTAGCATTGTATTTATATGCAGATGTTTTTCCGAAACCTGCTTTAGTAAGACGGAAAAGTCGCTTGATTGCTATTGCTCGGAGTCTTGAATATTCTTTTCTTATCTCAGATGATGTATATTCATTTATGAGATACTGTGGATTATAATGATCAATTGCACCAAAACTGAGTTTGGCCGATGGTTTGAATAATGCCATTATGCGATCTCCTTTCTATATGTTTCACGTGAAACATCAAAAACCGAATAGATAAAGCGTAGGAAATGCTAAAATTGATAGCAGTGCCAAAAGCGATATAAATATAATCTGCGTTGTTTCTTTCATTATTCATCCTCGCTATATAACTCGACATCAACACTGTTCAAACCTGTGACAGTAAACCAATCAACCTCTCTCTCGCCAAACTCTTCTAAAACACTCTGCATTTTTACATTGCAAGTAACTTTTCCGCCATCAAAAACGCGAACATCCGCACAACTCACAAGGTTTGTGCAACTAAAACATAACTCTCTAAACTTCATATTATTTATCCTTTCTTATTAACCTATTATCATGTTCCGTCAATATTATCATGTTCCGTCAATATTATAACTCTTTTTTTTATAATTTGTCAACAACTATTTTATATTAACTAAAACTTGTGCTGTTAACAA
>ERZ838577.3899-NODE-3899-length-13326-cov-23.260191_pt1 | contig 13326 bp, 15 predicted proteins | sample MGYA00519682_ERZ838577 | MGnify/ENA primary metagenome ERZ838577 (study PRJEB31850, sample SAMEA3708838) | human gut metagenome | biome: human gut; feature: human-associated habitat; material: faeces | place: China | collected 2014 ...
TACAAGCTATTAGTGCTATGATTAAGTCAAACATTTAGAAAGGTGGTGTTATGTCTAAATTCAGATGAAAGTAAATTATTGAAGCAACTGGAGAAAGGAACTAAATAATGGAATCAAATTACAGATTTTTTAAACTTATAGAAATTTCATCACAAAGCGCATTAATACCGTTTGCTATGGCGCCTATTGAGTTTGAAAGCGGTTATACTTCCTATGTGGTTTCTGATGGTGCTGTGTATATTAGGCTTAATTTTGATAAAAGCCAAGAGATAGGGATTAATATTTTTATGGCTGATTTAGTGGAGGATTTGAATAATGAACAAGAAGACAATTGAACAAATAGAATTAATGTTACGAAGGGAAGTTATGAGATTAGAAAAGTCCTTTACTGAAGACCTTGTAAGGAATTCAAGCACTATGCGTGTACTTTCGGAACGAGTAAGAGCAATGGAGGAAAAGGATGTTGTTAAGTCAATTAGTATTATTTTAGCTAAATGCGATTTTTGTTATAATAATAAAAACCGATACTTATGTACCAAAAATACACCTTGTCATAAATGTATTTATGATTTTTTAGTTAATCGCATTTGCAGTATAAATATTGAAGATAAAAAGCCTAACGCTAAGCGTTAGGCTTTTTTATTATACAGTCGTACCATTTTTAAAGGCTGCTGAATTAGAATCTTTATAAACTTCTGTTGTAACTGAATTAAATGTGCACCCGTTAGCATGTATTACGCCGCCATATGTAGCGGACGCTCCACGGTTACAGGTTGTAAAAGTACATTGACCGGCTATAACTTCAGAACTAGTAGAACTACGAACGGCAGTAAAACAATTAGTAAACTTACAACCATTAATATTCATTATAGTGCCAGAAGTAGCGTCAACCATTCTAATGCTTCCGGATGTTGTATTACCTGTAAAATTACATTCATTAATATATATATTGGACACATAATCAGTATATATAGCAGTGGCATTATTAATATTGAAATTAATTTTTTTAATGATTACTAAGTTACAAAAATCAAAGGTAAACGAACCTGTTGAATTAACAGTTGATTTGGATGAATCAACATCAATATAAACCAAATAAGGAGCCGCAACAACCTTAATGTTATTTTTTACATTACTTAATAGATATATATGGATAGGTCTACCATTATATGTATCAATAGCCTCCTGCAATGAATTATAAGGTTTTTCTTTTGAAAGACCGTCACCGCATGTTGTTTTAGATTCATCCACCCACAACTCTAACGGAGAATTTGCATTGACATTTTGACGCATAGGCTGTCCAGCGGCAACAGGAGTTAATCTAGTTATAGAAATCAGTGTGCCTACTGAACTAGCAACTAATATGTCATCGTTAGCTACTGCAATTCCTTCCATTTCATCCCATTTATTAAATAATGGATATTCTAGTATATTACCGAACTTATTACTTTGCCACATAACAGGAGCTAACCGGAAGGATGGATAAGTTAAGTTGTTGCCTTGATATAACGATGCTCCTATCAAATAACATCCCTTGTATACACATCCTGATTGCGTATTATTATAATTTCCTTGATATGGTAATATTTTAGATGGATATGCAATCTTCACAGTTGTATATTTTAATAAATTCCAATTATTATCATAAATTCCCGTATAACCACCCGCTTGTACATAATAAATATTATTATCCTCATCATATGAAACCCGTGATACTTGATAATCAGCAAATTCCGGTAATATTTTAGAGGTTATAGTAGAAAAATTGCCATTGCAAATTAAAATTTCGCCATTAGTATGCATGGGTGCAATCACATATATATACTTATTCGGATTAAAGGTTATATCATTACCATGATATATAGCTAAGGATCGTACACTTGTAACGGTTGAAAGATCTCCACTTAATGTTACAATTTGACCATTAATTGAATCATCACCTGCCATGCATATTTGAAAAATATTTGATTGTTTATTATAGCACCAAGACTGTAATTTCCCAGTAATAGAAGTGTTTAATTTAGCTAAATCAATCCTATAATAACTAGGATTGAAATTTGTCTGCAAATCATGCTCATAAATTATTTTTTTATTAGGGAAAGTTGCGCTACTAATATCATTATATGTTTTATTAACTATAATATTTGACGATATATTATAAGATTGCGTATATAAGATATTAATTTTTAAGGTTGAGTATGTGTATGCAGAGACAATAGCATTCGTATCATCGGTTACGCCATCTCCCACAGCGCCTAATTGTTCAGGATATATTGTGGTATTATCGCAACGAGTTGCCAGATTATCATAGAAAGGAATTAATAATTTATTAGAATTATTAGCCGATAATACTATATACATAGCGGGTAGTATTAATACTTGATTTTTATAAAAACTTCTTGCTATAAATCGCGCACCTATTGCTAATTTATCGGCTGCGGCTTCTTCGTATGAATTGTAGCAGAAAGGTGCTTTCATATATTGAGCTACGATATTAGCAAGCTCTCCACTATCTGCCATATCTTGAAGCTTATTATTTATTTCATCTTGCACATTTAAGTTATCGAAATAATTATTAATATAATTAATAGCTTCGGTCAATGTTACACCGAATCCATTAATAGTATCGGTCATATTCGATAATTCATTAGTTGCTTTTTTAATTTCTTTTAATATCCAGTCAAGGTTTAAATCATGAAAATTGCTATAAGGGAATTGCTCAAAAGCCATTATATATCATCCTTTCATTAATAAACTAATAGACAAAACCTTTCTTTAAATTGGTCAATAATATAATCAGTTACAATAAATTTAGCTACATCAATTTCACTTTGCAGCATTTGTTGACTTGTAGTAACCCCTATATTGCCATATAGGTGCCCGGAATGTGCACCGATATTAGAGTTATTAGAATCAGTGGTTGTAGTGTCTTCATCGTTATTAGTAATAGTATCGCTATTACTGTCGGTAATTCCACTGTTAAAAGCATTAACTTTATGTTTAGTGCTAGCATTCCTATTTAAAGTTGAATTGCTATTTGAATGTGTTGTCGCTTCATTGCTATCAAGCCATTCCTCAAATCTATCATAATTATAAATAGGGTCATATTCTAGTTGCATGGCTTTATACATACGCTCCCAGCTTTCAAGCTGTTTATTTGACCATAGACTAATAGCATTTTTCATTATATCAGGCTCCGGATATATAATTTCCATTTCAGCACATTCTAATAGAATATTATTAATAATTAGCTCTTTATCCATCCCATCAGGAACAACAAACAAATTAAAAATTGAATTATCATAATTATACAGGCCTAGAATCGACAGCCATGCCTTCATTCATAGCACCTCCCCCATTCTCTAAAGGATTTACACGCCAATCAACAGAAATTAAATCCGTTTGAAACATATTGTTTGCTTTTTCGCATTGTTTTTTTAATGTTTTAAGCCACATATCGCAGCGTGTAAAGGTTTCAACATTATTAGCGTTAACCTCGTCGACAATTTGCCTTTCCTTCTTTTCGGTGTTGGCATTTGGTAAACCAATATCTTGCGCAAATTGATTTTCTATTTTCTGAAGGTCTACCAAAATATTGCTTGCAATATAATTTTTGTTTAGGTCAGATTGAAAATACTGAAACAAAGGATCCCCTTGATTATTAACTAGCTTATTGTCATAAAATACGGCGCTGTCTCCACGGTTCACCATATCAAGCATTTTTTTGAAGCTTTCCGCTGTACTTTTATTTCTAGCGGCGAATGCATAGGTTAGCTTACTATTAAACATATTTAAAGAAAGCGCCTCACTGGTAATCGCCATCAATTCAGCATAATAATTGACTAAATCCATAATTCCGCCATAATCAGGCAGCATATAAATTAAAGTGCATTGCTTATCAATAATCAGCTTCCTAGAGCCTTTTAAAAGCGGATTAGCCACCACACAAAACAAGGGTTGATAAAATACATTATAGCCGCCAAGTGTGCAGCCGTTCGCAATAACCCCGAATTTATCAGTATTGAAAATAGCAAAGCTACCCCAACAATAAAGGCAGTATAATAGGTAGTTTTCGGCCCAAAATTCGGGGAACTTCCATTTAAAGGTACTCATTGCTTTCTGAAGTAAATAGCGCCTAAAATAGCCCGTTAAAGCCACGTTTTGGCTGTGTACTGTAGATGGTGAAATCTCACTATTGTAAACGTTGATATGATTATAATCATAAGGCGCGCCTTGCCTATATATGTCATTCATAGAAGAACCCTCCTTCTATATAATTTTTAATAGTTTCCAGTTCGTTGTCTGTGCATGGTATTTCAATGTCAGCATGATAGCCAATAATAAAACCGGGTGAGCTTGATATAGTACGAGCAGAAAAACATGGAGCGCCTAAATCTTGAATACTATTGTCAGCTACATGCGCGAAAACTCCCGTCACAGTACAGCTATTAGAATCCTGAATGACACCGTTACCACCTATTTTACTGGCTTGTGGTGTTAGCCGTTCGCTCATAGTATACGCGGCTGAAATAGCAGACATGCCAGCCCCTGCAATATTTCCGGTTGCTAGGTTTGTAATAAGAGGAATAGCCGCTGAAGCTGTGCTAAGAAAATCAAGCCCAGCCTGTCTAACGCTGGAAAGGGGAATTGAAACACCAATATTACAGGATTCTCTATAGTAAGTGCTACCTTGAGATTTCAGCATAACAACGCCCTGACCGGTTATACCGTCAATTTCAATCGTTAAGGTTGTAGTTCCATTTTTTGCAATAGAAGTTTGAAGCGGAATATTTCCGATTCTTGGAATAGTTAAAAAATAAGAGCTATAAGGATCATAATTTAAGTAAGCACCCCTAGAGCTTTGGGGATGTGATGGTAATGTAAAAGTAATTGTCCTCATAAAATTAGTAGTTGCAATTTGTCCCAGGTTAATAGCTTCCCAATACCCTATTTTAGCTGTTGTTTCAATAATAGTGCCAGGAGAAACAGGAAGCCAGACTAAAGATGTAATATAATCTATAGGATTAAATCTAGTTTTCCAAGATTGATCAAAGTTAGACCATCCATCAGAAACAGTCTGAAGAAAAGAATCGGAATAGATGAAATCCATGAAAGTAGTTAATAAGGAATAAGACGCTTGATAATAGTTAGGCACACCGTTTCCACTTACTAAACCTATAATAAAGGTTCCATTTTGCAACGGGTCACCTAATGCCGAAATATTCCATAAGGGATCTGTTTGTACTGATGTAACTGTAAATTCATTAGTAATAGGATAATAAGAATCCCTAATATATTGGTTATTACCTGAAGTGCTTCTAATCATATAAATATTTTGCTGTCCTATTTTTGTCCTCCAGCTTGCTAAAGGGTCAACCGAAAGAGAGGCAATCCATCGGCCGGAGTCCCATGTCCAATTAGATACAAAATAATAGCGGTGTGTACGCCATATAAAAGCATAATTATAAGCGTAGGGTTCAGAATCAAGAATTAATTCAATATTAGGATTTAGCATATCAGTGGGACTAATAAAATTAATATTTACTTTCGTGCCTGTGTTGTCTGCGGGTCTTTTAGTGCTATTTTGTTTTTTAGAAAATGTATATAAAAAACATTCCATATATAATATACCCCTATCCCTTACAAAGAAAGCCCCGTATAGGGGCTTTTTTATATTATTAATCAAGCAATAGAACAATACCATTTTCAGTAAAATCATTATAATAGCATTCGTCCCAATGCCACCATAGATTAGTATAACGGCCTGCGACGTTATGCGGAGTTGCACCCATAGCTTGATTTTTAGGAACAAAACCCATTGCTTCCTCATCGAAAATAACGCCTAGGACTTTATTAATTTTTTGTTCGTCGCCAGTGACAAGCGCGCCATCCTTTGCGTTTGTATATACGGGCGTCACGTCAATGCTGTCTGGCGAATCAATGGATTGCCAGAAGTTAACCCCTTCATAGTCAACCATTTTCATGCTATCGCGCTGGAACAAATCAGACAATACCATCGTGCGTGCCTGGCTCATGAACTCATTGAACAAGTAAACCTTTTGTTTGTTTTTAGGCGTGTGCCGCTTTACTTCGTCCCCTTTAATATTTACATGCCACAGCTGAGTGCGTTCCGTCAGACGATTACTTAAAACCTCAATCCTAGCATATAGCCAGCGCACAAACGCTATAAAGTTGTCTGATTTATAAATGTCATTCACTGTTAATGTTTGACCGGTTAAAGTATTATATTCTGTGAGCAGATGAACAACACATGAAGGATTAGCAACATTAATGCCACCAATAAAGTTTGCAATAGTAGCCCTTGCTACATTTTCATGCACCTGTTCAATTTGGCTATTAATGTTAACCATAACGCCATTGAAAAACTCGGCCCATTCGTCCAATGTCCGCAAGGACATATCTAGTTGGTTATCATAAAAGGTTTTATGCTTGGCGTAGGTGTTAAAGCCATAGAAATTTGTTTGAACAACGCGAGGCTTATTGACGGTGTACATGTCAATAGATTGTCCCTGCTGTAATTCAAAGGCGGGCGAGTCCTCAAAATCATCATCAAGGTAATTTACTTTACGCGTATGATTTCCGAACCGTTGCGGCCCTGCTCTAAGTCCTGCAAATTTAGCATTATACGGTCTTACGCTGAAAATAGTTCTTGTAAGAACCTGAGACATAGCCGTCAATAGCTTATCATAGCCGGCGAGCAAGACCGTTGTTGCCGCTGAAACAAACGACGATGTATCAGTAACCTTCAAATTCGTTTGACCTGTTGCCTGATGTACAATTTCATTAAAAACAGTTGCAGCCTGGTTTACTGTTAGCTGATTAACACTCATTCATGATCACTCCTCATATATTCGTTAATTGTAAAGCTATTACGCTTTACTAGGTGGGTTAATAATTGCGGCGGTTATAATATCATCAACGCTCTGCTCTTTAGGATAATCACCGCCGACGGTTTGAATATTATTTGCATGAATTGCGCTAGTTAAAGATTTTAGCGTTGCGTTAATTTGGTCAAGCGCCTTTGATTCAATAGCTGAGTTATCGACAGCAGGCGCAGCAGGCGCAGCAGGCGCAGCAGGCGCAGCAGGCGCAGCAGGCGCGCCCTGCCCTTCGTTATGCTCTGCGGCAACAAGCTGTAAAATCTGGTCAGCTTTGAAGCCCGCTTTGCACAGTTCAACAATATCATTTACTTTCATCTTTAGAACCTCCCTTTATTTTGTTTATAATGCTTTCCAGAAAATCCTTAATATTAGGATTTAATGCGCTGAGATTTTCAATAATGCTAGTTATTTCCATAAATGCAAGGTATGCCGCCGCTATAATGGTTATTGGAATATTAATTGTTATATTTAAATAAGGCAAGCACACCTCAACAATATAGCACAATACAACGGCTAGGAATATCCCAATTTTCCGAAGGCCTCCCTTGCGCATTTCACTTGATGAATACGAGTTATTATAAAAGGCTTTTACTAATCCGGTTATAATATCTAAGATAATAAATATTATAACAACAAGAAAGGGTATGAAGCTTGCACAAGTCATCACTTCACCCCCTTTCTTTGTTATGGCCCTAAACAATCAAGTTCCTAGTGTGCGTTGAACTGTACCGGCGCGCCCTTCCGAGGCCTGCACAATGGCCGGTTTGTTAGGAATACCATAAGTATATATTACTTCTTATATAACTATTTGTCAATCAAAATATTTTTGAAATGCGATTTCACAGGCTTCATCTTCAAAGGTTATCAGATTATCCATGTAATCCATCCATAAATGAATATAGTGGCTTTTAAATCTTGCTATACCTATGTCGTCAGTCGTGAACATTTCAGGATTTCCAGACTTATGATGTGATATATAATAGTCGCCTTTTCTATTCGCATAAATAGTAATTTCTCCAATCGCCGCTATAGCGTTATACCCCTTTAGAGAATGTGATTCAATTTTACTCCCTGTATTATAATCAAATTTATTCCCTATAGACATGTCATAAAAACGGGTTCCCTTGGTTTGAATATATAAGGCCTGTTCTTTTTTCTTACGGCTGATTTCAGAATAGCGCAAATCTATTAAACAGATTTTACGCTCTGGCATAAATTTAACTTCAATACCTCTTTTTTCCATATTCATGAAATGTTTAATCAAGCCCAGCTCTAAAAATAAGCTACAGCCTATATCTTCGCTATTGCTCGCTGCTATTGCAAGTAAAGGCTTCTGGCCTTTAAACTCACGGTTACGATTTATTGTTTCATAAGCATTAAAAAAAGCAGCAGCTTCACCTTTTATTTTTTTCTCGTGTCGTTCTGGTATAAATTCATCATAAAAGAATAATTTCATCCATTCACCGCTAAGGCCGCGCAATTTAGAAAAGGTTGTCAAGGCTCCAGCTACTCCAATAGCCTTCCCATTCGGTTTTATAACCTCGTCTTGCTCAACACCATAAAATATACCCGCTGATACCTTGGTGTTTTTTTTCATTATTATATTTATGTTGTGGTCTGTATTGTATTGATTAAAGGGGTTTAATTCGTCAGTTAATATAGTATCAAAGGCTAATTGTGTACGCCTTAAATATGTAAAGCCTATATTATTGGTTAGAACATAATCAAAAACTCCATACGTTTTACCAGTTCCACGTCCTCCCACTATATAAATAAAGGTAATGCCCTGCGCTTCACAGCGCTTTACAATTTCTGGAACATTCAGCCATTCGTCCGGTGTATATAACCATTCTGTTTTCATTCTTAACACTCCTGTAATGCAAAAAAACAGCCGGACGGCTGTTTTTTCGCTCTGAATACTTTAGAAAGGTAGGTCTTGATTATTATCTTTTTTAGGCTCTAGCATGTGAAATTGAACTGCTACCACGCGCAAAATTTGCACATCTTTATATTTATCATTTTTAAGAAAGCCTTGAACGGAAATCAAGCTGCCTTTTTTGCAATACTTAGACAGCGTTTCAGCCAGCTTGTTCCAGAAAACAGTTGAAATAAAAACCGTGTCTTCTTTGTTATTCTGTACTGCAATATTGCAGGAAACTACTGGTTTCCCTACTTGCGTATTGCGAAGCTCCGGATCTGCTGTAAGACGACCAACAAAAGTAACATTGTTTAGCATTGCGCACACTCCTTATAATTTAAGTATTAAATATATATTATATTATATTTCAATCCATGTCAAGACATTTAAGCAATAAATGACAATCTTGTAATAGTCTATTATATTCGGGAATTATTCCAAGCTGATAGGTTGAATCTTTAATCACTACATTTCGCGTTATAGGTAATATCTTCCCCTCTGCTTCTAGTTCCTTTATCTCTGGAAAGTCATTATATACGCTTTCAGTACCTCCCGCCTTTACAAAGGTAAAGGAAGGGCCTTCCCCACTATTTAAAAGCGCGTTTAAACCTCCATGCTCTTCTAGCTCTTCACCTCCTAGCTTTTTATTAACGCCCGAAATTGTCACACTTGTTTTTTCTTTTCCGTCTTTAATATAGGTAAAGGCGTATTTTTTAGCGCCCCAGGTTATAAACCTAGTGTAATCCTTATCAGGTGTAAACATGCCTATATAATGACGATTCCCCGCGTTATCTATTGCAGAAAATCCTTTTTCCTTTGCTATCGCTTTCTGTCTATGGTTATACTCTGTAAAATCTACAGAGCCCAAATACTTAACCGAATCAGTATCACAATAAATAGCATTATCTCCCGCTAGCTTTAAACCCTTTTCAAGCATTAATCTACAATAGCATGTTGTCCACACGCCCCATTGATAAGGTAAAAATGCCCTTTTATTATGTTCTTCAAGTAATTCTTCAGCGCTTTTCCGGGTATCAATAACAAATAAATCTAAATCGTCAATATTATTCCCTATATATTCTTGAACCGCTTCTATACTGTCAAAGGCTTCTACATCAATATACAAATTACTTTCCTTTACTGGATCCTGTGCAGTCATGCCATATATAGAATTTAATAGCGCTTTTAATCTGCTATATTCGTATTCGTGCGCATCGTCACCCTTTAGCTCTGTTTTCTTTGTATACCAATTTTTAAGTAATTCAAGATAACAATCCGGTAAATAATCATAATTGGAATAATAACAATTTATAAATAAAATATCTTTAATATCGTATTCATCAATAATAATTTTTAAATCAATATCGGTTATGGTAGTCTCAATATATTGGCCTTGTAATAATCTGCCATTATCTTCTATAGTCCCCACGCATTCCCTGCATTTAGCCTTTGCTAAATAAGGAAAACCCCAGTATTTACTTTTTAATTTGAAATCATAAAAAGCTACACGCATGAGCAGCGCCTTTCCTTTGTTTAATAAATCGGTTAATCTATCATATGAAATATACTTTTCTTCTACTGGTTTGAATGGGGTCATAGGGAATTTAAAGCACGCTTGTGCCGCTGGATATGCACTTTCTAGGTCCATAGTTTTAACATTTTCAACAATGTTTCCCACATAATAACGGTTTGCATGGGTATTGCCTCCCCTGAATGCTTCCCGTAATGCTTTGTAAACCTCATACCTTGGCATAATCTCCCTAAGCCATGTGCGATTCACGCCGCGCATAGCTTTTTTAGCTTCTCTTCTAACGTAGCCCGTGCTAGTAAGTGGTATAGTATATAAAGTATCATTGTAATTTTTTAACCGACTGTGCACAGCTTCAACCAATCCCAGAACGTCATTTTGACAATATAACAATTCATCAGAATCTAATGGCGTCCATGGATAACGAATAATATTATAATCAAAATCGTATTTTTCGCTATATTTACGGTGTTCTACATTTTCAGCCTTTGTAAATTCCAATAATGACATATTAGAAAGCCTGTAAGAACATCTAAATTCTAGCTTATTAAACATTGTGCATTTTAAAATAGCGCGTTTATCTACTGCAAAAACTTCTTCAGGTTTAAAATGATATATCCCAGATAAAAACGTAAATTCATAAGATAAATTATGCACATATATTACCAGCCGTTCATTGTCTCTTAGCTGGCTGCAAATTTGCTGACATATTTTTAAAAACTCTTCCCATGTTCTACCTACAATCGTATATTCAAGCCCCATTTGAAATTGCCACACATACATAAAAGATTGATACCGTGGAACAATCTCCTTTTTTATTTTGTCGTATTCTTCCTTGTATTTAATCTTGCTAGTCTCTATATCAAAAGCGCACACAATGTCTTTATAATAAAACGGCTCACCCTTATAAGCATTATTCCCAACCGGGCGCTTTTGCCGTTTAATTTGCTTTAAATCTGTTGTATATTGATTGGTTAATAGCATTATAATCACCTAGAATTTTAGTTTCTCGTAGAATTTAGAACGGCTCATTCCTACCGCTTGCCTATCAAAATCCGGAAGCTCTCGAATCTCGGGTATATGTTTTCTGAATACGTTAATTCTTCGCAATAATATATGCTGCGGAATTTGCTTTTCTTGCGCCACGTTAAATAGTTCGGCTATTTGTTCACTATCGTAAATTTTTCCACCGTATTTTTCACGTGCATAATTCATAAATTCTATAAAATTCCAATAATTTTCATCTGTTATATTGGGGTAATTCTTTTGTAAGGACTTTAACATCTCAGCTTTTGCTTTTTTCTGGCCTTTTACGGTCGAGTAACTACTAGCAACAAATTTGCTCACTGCTGTTAATTCATAAGCCAACCCTTTTACATCCTTCAAACTTCTAGCTGTCGGAAAACCTTGAGAATTAGCCTTAAATGTAGCACTTTGATTAAATTCTGTTTTTGATAATCTGTCAAGCCTTTTCATCGCTATGCTTCTTAGTCTGGTATATTCATGCCTTAATTCCTTTTCACTAAATTTTCTAACTAAGCTATATGGATTATAAACGTTGTAGTCTCCTAGCTTTAAATTGTTATTATTCAAATAAACCACCTTGCTTTCTACAATAATCAATCCATGATTCCTTGACCATGTCCCGAATAATGGCGCTGCGCGTCTTATCGGTCAGCAAAACTATTTTATCTAAAATTTCGAGCGTTTCACGTGAAACAGTAATTGAAATCGTTTTCGCTTTTTCCATGCTATCAATCCTCTCTTTAGTAAAAAAAAGCCGATTACTCGGCTTTTTTTACGTCATTAATGGCAACCCATGAATATATTTCTTTTATTAAAATCTTATCATCTCTTACATCTGAAATAGTATATGTAACACCTTTAACCCTATTAGGAATCGTAATTTTAGTGCCAAAATAAAACTTAGCTGTTTCCTTAATCTTAACTTTATCGCCTATATTGTAAATCAATGTGGATTCAACTGGTATTTGCACTTTTTCGCCTGCATATATTAAATTTGGATTATTCTTATATTGCGGGTTGTATTGCAAAAGCTCATCTAATGTTATGTTATAATTTGCCGCAATCTCTGACAAAGTATCACCTGACTTAATATAATAAGTATAATAATCTTTAGAGGTATTACTAAAATCAATACAGGTTACATTAGTATCAAAAACAACTCCATTAATTGCTACGGTGCCCGTTTGGCAAATATCCCAATCATAATTATCACGATATTTATTTGAAGGATCTGCAAACCATAGTAAGAATTCTTTTTTTGTATAGTTAAGGTCTTTAAAATATGAATTAATATAATCATAATTAGTATATATCCCCGTTTTTAAGTTATGTCTCTTTAAGTATTGGTCAAAAGTTAAAAACATATCGCTAGTTAAATCTGGGGATGGCCTCTTCTCGTATTTATTGTAATAATATTCAACTGAATCATATTCATAATCAAAAAATACACCAATATTAATATTAGCTATGTATGGCTTAATTGTCTCATAACATAGTGCTGCTTCTTTCGCAGCGTCTGCTGTGTTGGTAGCATAACTAAACCAATAAACCCCTATATCAAAACCATTGTCCTCTGCTCCTATCATATTCTGCACAAAATACGGGTCTACTTGACTAGAAAACATGCCATAACCCGCACGTATAATAGCAAAGGTATAACCTGCCTTTCTTAGCGCTTTCCAGTCCACTTTCCCTTGATATTTGCTCACATCAACACCGGCTGCTTGATTAATCATTTTATCCATCTCCTTTATTGAATCAGTTTCAGCATAACTAAATTTACAATTCATAACAAATCACACCCCTTTCCAAATCTTTAAATAAATCATAGCACTAATAGCTTGTATTGTACAGTTACAATATTGTTACTATTAGTTACAGAATTGTTATTTGTAACGGTGTTATATTGGGGAAGAGCATGGATACCCCCGGGGGGTATATTAGGGTACTTT
>ERZ838577.3917-NODE-3917-length-13272-cov-11.854884_pt1 | contig 13272 bp, 18 predicted proteins | sample MGYA00519682_ERZ838577 | MGnify/ENA primary metagenome ERZ838577 (study PRJEB31850, sample SAMEA3708838) | human gut metagenome | biome: human gut; feature: human-associated habitat; material: faeces | place: China | collected 2014 ...
ATAATTTTAACACAATATTATATATTAGTCAAACTATTTTATTGCTATTTTATGCATTCTCTGTCAGATAAATTCATTTAACTAATCTCCCAAAATGTACAATAAAAAAATCACCCCATATGATAATAAAAAAATTATCATAGGGGGTTGTCATAAGTGTACTTGTTTAGAAGCTTACCGTCTGCATACTCGTGATCGGTAATTAAATACCAAGTGCACCGAGACACCACTATTTATGTCCTGCGTTAATGGAAACATCTCATTTACTCCAAATCTTGTGGGCATCAAAATCCTGCTTATTAGCCCAGCCGTTGTAGAACTGCTCTGCCATATCGCAGAGACGTTCGCATAAATAATCAATTGCGATACAGGTAATCACCTTTACTGTTCCATCCGGCTGTGTTTTTTTAATATATGTGTATCCAGGTTTTAGTAATTCGAAACTATCCACAAGTACTTTTAACTTCGGATTAGTAACTTCTGTATTACCATTATGCAAAACCTTACATCTTAGTGAGTAGCACATCTCGCCATCAAAAGGCTGAGTCTCAAATCCTGCCATCGGAAAATGGAAGTCATCATATTCAGCATGTGAGTTGAACCAATTAATATAGATAGTTCTATTTCCATCCATTACAGCATTCTCTACCTGCGAACAGATATCCGGCAATGTTAAAGATAATGCCAGTGCTGCAAGATAACAATCCTTATCTAAGGCTTTTCGTATTTCCTGAATACTATCTATCATTTTATTCTCCTAACTTATCATCAATCTAGTCTTATCGCAATTCGATGCTTTACTTTTTCTTCATAATAATCTGCATGTGCTATTTTCTCTTGTTTCCTTATTTCTTCACGCTGCTGCTTATTACCAACATATTCTGGATATGCAGACAGCGCTCTTCCAACTGAAGCAAGGATAGCACTAACTCTTACAGTCTTAAGTGCGTTTTTGTGTTCCTTGCAAATATACGCTGCATTTCCAGTTAACTTAGAACTGGCCTTTACAACATGCAGTTGCTCTTCCGTTTCTTCTAATTCAGCTTCTGTGAAATGTTGGATCAACCAACCAGTAAAGTCCCAATTAGGATTTGCTGAAGAACCGTATGTAGCAGTTTCACTTGGGCCCTCATACTCTGGATAGTCTTTAGGAAGCAGAAAATATTCGCTCTAAAATCCATCAGAAGTCCGCATTCTGTAATGGTTCACTTCCTCAACTTTATACTTTTTCTTACAGTCTTCACACTCAATAACAACCGGGCCATCTTTAAATCTGTTCCAGTCATCACCATAATGCTTCTGTGTGATATATCCCTTACCACAAGGACAGACCGTTTGAGATGTACTCATTTCTTCCCAGCTCATTTCTGCTCCTCCTGCATTTTTTTCTTTCCATAGTTTTTAGGGAAATACGCCTTCCCAAGTTGCCACATATATTTATCTATTTCTTTCAAGTTATACTGATCTAAACCATAAAATGATTTGAAGTCAATTAGCGTGCCCTTGAATTTTTCATAATCTTTAAGCTCTGGATTTTAAACTTTGCGAACCCATCTCTATCCCTGAAGTAACACAAAACCTTTTCTACGTAGCTATCATAAATAGGATACTCAAGAGGTTTATGGTGACTGCAATACTTTGTAGAGAATGAATAGAAATTCTTCTCCACTCCGTTGATTGTTACTTTCTGCAAATCTGAAATTCTGCAAATCTGAAACAAGTGTCACATCTCCTGACTCCAGACGAGCATCTATGTCCAATGACAAGATATGCTTTGCAACAGGATAAACAGAGAAGATATTCGTGCTGTAGAAATCATTAAGTGCCGCAACCTTTAATAGAATATCCGACATCTCTAAATTCTCAGGGCAAAGCTGGAAAAAGAGTTTATCCAGTGCATCTTCCTGCAGATGATAGTTTTCAAGTTCATCCCATGCCCGCAGATAAAACTCTACCTGTTCAGAGGACGGCTTCGGCACGTTTATTTTTACAGGCGGCATCTCTCTATTCCTCCTTCACTATTTCTTTGGGTTAATCTTTTCACCTGTAACTACTACAATAGCAACAGTCGCAGCTCCAGCTCCCAGTCCCTTAAGGACGTTCTTTGCTGTTTCAGCATGCTTATTTCTACATGCCTCGCAATACTTATGCTTGTAACCAGCCGGAAGTACCTTCTGGCACTTCTTGTTTTTGCAAACTCGAATTTCTGTTTCTTTACTCATTTTCTTTTCCTCCGACCAGTTTTATTTTCAATCTGCTTTGGTTCTGGTACATACGGAAGTGCCTGAACCTTCTTACTAATATCCGGTAATGTCTTTGACCAATAATTTTCATGTGCTGAATCAATCAGATCAAGACGTTCTACCAATCCCGGAACAGATACATAGGTATCTTCGATAAAACTTGAATAATATGTCAGGCTCTTTCTTGCTGCCTCATGCTCACCAAGTTCCTGGTATGCCATCGCTTCCGCAAAAGACACCATATTGACCGCACACAAACTTTCACAGATCTCACTCATTCTGCCATTAATCTTATCGGTAGAAGCTCCTGATAAAATCTTCTGGAAGAAGTTTTCCGGCTGACTCGTGATGAACTCAACATTTGTCTTCTGGCTCAGCATGAGAAGATTTCTGCTATCTTCTGCTGAGGACGCAAGTTGCATAAGTGCCATTGCCTTTAGTTCCGGATTCTTTATTTCCATTGCCTGAAGTAGCTTCTGCTGACAACTATAAGCCGTTGCCAAGCGATCATACTCCTGACCCATTCTTACTTCTTCAACCGCTAGCTGAACCGCCTGTATCTGCTCAGCAATCTGGGCCATTTGCATTTGAGCAGAAAAACTTGTCATTGACTGAGTCATTTCCGGAGCCATCTGTACTGATTTCAATGGAATAGTCATCACAATCTTTTTAGTCTCAGGATTGATCTGATTCGCCATAAGGGATCCGTCTTTCTTGGTCATCAGCTTCAGTGCACCTTTGGCAATCTGCTGCTTCTGCTCATCCGTCAGCACAGCTTGTAACGCAACATCCGGTATCGCGGCCTTAACTGCGTTAATGAATGCCGGTGCAGTATAAAGAGCCTTTTCAATTTTTGAGAAGGCATTCTTCGCTTCCTTAAGCAGCGGTTTTGCTACTTCGGGCACCTGTTCAAAATGTTCACTTAATTCCTCTTTATATTCAGAGGCATCAATTACTTCCACGTCTTCAGGTGGAATAACAATTGTATCTTCATCCATGTCAAATAATCCTTTCACGATATTTCTATTATGGAGAATGTAATTCTTGCGAATTTACCTCTTTACGTAAGCAGTCTCGATATCGTAGCCGAGCTGTTCCATCATCTGGACAAACGTCTTATTTACGATCTTTTCTGGACTCTTGATAAGACGGTTCACGTATGATGGAGATGTGCCTACCTTCTCAGCGAGTTCTGCTTGAGTGGTCTGTTCTTCTACGCACTTAACTTTTACATCTATCTCAATATTATTTTTAAGCATATACCTCACCGTAGCACTTTCTGTTCAACTAAATTTCACTATTAGTTCAATTCATTATATCACATGAATATGAACATTTCATCAAAGCACGACAAAAAAGGCAGCCGGATCATTTCCGACTGCCTCGTTTATTGTGATTATGCTTCCACTTCGATCTGCAGGCCCGACTTAAACTCGACTACCAGCTTCTCGTCGTAAACCGTAATCTTCTCGATGAGGCGCCTTACCAGTTCTTCACTGTATTCTGTAATCGCCTCCGTCTGCTCGTCCAGGAAATTGTCGAAATCTTCGAGACGTTCCTGGAGTTCCTGCTGCTTGGCTGCAGTAGTCATCAGTTCCTGATGTTCTTCTCTAAGGTCGATGATCTCCGAGCCGATGCTATCGATCAAGGTATCATCATGTCCGGCTTCGAGAAGTTCCTGCTGCTTCTCTTTTATCTTCCCGTCGATTTCTTCGATGGCATCCTCAACTCCGCCATCAAGAACGGCTTTGATGTTCACCTTCAGAGCTGGTATGATATCTGCTTTTCTGGACCAGGCATCGTTAACCGCTGTGAGAACTGCAGCATGTAAATCTTCCTCTCTCAGCGTTCTGGCTGGACAGTCAATTTCACTGTTCTTTTCCAGAACTCTGCTAACGCATCGCCATACCGTTGACTTGCAGCCTCGGTTGCTCAACTTGATCCTGCGGTAGATATCTCCGCAATGACCACAGAACACGATACTGGAAAGTGCGTACCTGCTGCTATAAATTCTCTTCTTCCCATCCGGCGTGATGTTTGCTCTTCTGGCTATCTCTGCCTGGACTCGAAGGAAGATACCCTTAGCTATAATGGCCTCGTGGCTGCCTTCAACATAGTACATAGACTTCTTTCCGCTGTGCCTGCTTTGCGGCAGCCCATTCCTCTTTTTCAAAAGGTCTGTCGCTGCCGCTGAATACATCGTAAATACTCATAGCTGTTCACCTCGTTTCTTTGGATTTTGGTTTCTTTTTCTTTCTCTGGGGCTGTTTGTGTTCGGTCTTGCCGTTGGCACTCTTAGCCCTGTCGAAAGCTCCGCTTTTGTCCAGGACGGAAGTGCCTTTGTCCGCTTCCTCTTCTTTGCGGCTCTCTTTGATTTTCCGCAGTTCCTCTTTGGCAGAAGGTTTTTCCTTAGTCATAGTAGCCCCCCTCTGCGGATTTGCTTTGCTTCTCTGAGGTAGGCTCGGACTGAGGGGATTTTTCGGTCTTTGCCACCGAGGGGTTTGGGGCGTTTTCCTCCTTGCCGACAGGCTTACCCATAAGCTCATCAAGCAGCTTGTCCTTTTCTGCTTTTTCGGGTGTTGTGATTTCTGACTCTGGCTGTCCGTTCTTTTCGTCTTTGGCTTTCTCCGCTTCGGTTACGATAGAAGCGGTGTCCACCGATGCAAGGTGGAGCGCTCCACGATACGGCTGATTTTCGATGCGTCCTCCGCACGGGCGATAACATCGACATCTGCATTAAGGTCGTTATTCTTGCGGTTCGCAAGGACGCAGTAAAGAACGCCGTACTTTTTGGCTTCCTGCGTGAATGTTTTGAGGTCGTCATTTTTCACGGTAAAGACCTTCAGCTCTTTCCAGAGCGCAGCATTGAGGAAAGCCGTGCCTTGCCTTTGGTTTTCTTTTCTTCTTTCAGAATGGAATACAGCAGGATGGCGATGTTTTTCGCACCTGCGCCTGTGATTTTTGCAGCGACTTCAAAGCCCTCCAAGCTCATTCGGACGATTTGTTCTGCCGCTTCGCCGCCTGTGTTCATTTTTCGTCAGCTCCTTTCTTTGCTGTTCCTGTTCATCTGCCCGTATAGCTGCGAGTTTTTCTTTAAGGGTGTCGCTACGGGCGGCGATACCCTCGCAAAGTTTAACCTCCTTTCGCAAAATACTAAGGCGTTTGGAAATATCGGATAGCTCCGCCTTGACCTGTGATTTTGTGTCCTCGTCCTTTGCGGAACGGGATTTGGAGTAAAGCTCCTTGCGCTTTTCAAGCAAGGCGGACATTTCCGTTTCCAACGAACCTTCGTATGACAAAAGCTGCTGTGCCGTATCAATGTGATTCCGACAAAGCAGCCTTGTTTCTTTTGCTATGGCTTCCATTTTCATAAGGTCGTCCTTTAGCAGATAATGAAGCCGAGCATAATTCTGTTTTTTGTTCTTCGGCAGGATACCGAGCTTGTAGCAGTAATGGAGATAAAGTCCACGCAAGCCGGCGATTTTCTTAATATCCGAAAGCGCCCCCTTGACCCGATAGACCTTGACCTGCTTCGGTGGGTCGGTAAATCGGTCAAACCTTACGGCATAAGAGTTCTGGCTGATACGCTCCGTTATTCTGTCGTTGGTATAATCCTCTCCGAGCTTATAGAGCCGCTTCGGTCTTTGCCAGCCCTTTCCGATAATCGTCCAATACTTGCGATTAGGGTCAAAGCTCACACGGTAGTCCATCTCCGCCATAATGCGGTCAAAGTCTTTCAGCGTGTAGGACTGTGCAATGGCTTCATCAACTGCCTGCCTTTCAACATTATCTCTTGTGGGGCGTCCTTGCTTTTCCGCTTGGTAAAGAGCATAGGGCTTTTTCTTGCCGCTTGGGTGTTCAATGACGGACAGGGCATACTCACGGCAAAGCTCATCGGAACGCTGACGGAGCAGCCGCAGGTTTGCTTTGTTATCGTGGTAATGTTTCCCGTCCGCGAAAGATACGGAGTTCACGACAAAGTGGTTATGCAGGCAGTCAGTATTAAGGTGGGTGGCAACAATGACTTGAAATCTGTTGCCCCACATTCTCTCGGCAAGTCTGACCCCGACCTCGTGCGCCTGCTCTGGCGTGACCTCGCCAGACTTGAAGCTTTGGAAGCCGTGATAACAGACAATCTCGCTCCTGTCGTTCCATTGGGCTTTGGAAATCATCATTTCATCTCTTGCGGTAGTCAGGTCGCAGTTTACGCCCGTGACAAAGAAACGCTGTTCGGTCTTATCCTTATTGGTAGCATACTCCATTACATCGACCATAGCCTGTAAATCAGCTTCGGTGTATTTGGGGTTGGCGGTTTTTTCGGGATTTCCTGCGTAGTCAATCGGGTGGTCGAGCCTGCCACGCACATCCCATATCTCGCAAACTGCCATTAAGATACCTTGCGGGGCAGCAGATACCTTTGACGGATTTCGATTTGAAACTCGTGCCATTTCCTCGCTTCATCTCGGAGCATCGGCGTGTCGATAAAGCCGAGGGCGTTTGCCTTGACCGCAAGCTGATTGATACGGTTGCCGATAGCCGACAGCTCACGCATCATTTTATAGAACTCTTGGTCGGGCTTCTCGCACAGGCGGTAGCCCTTTACCGTTTCTCTGAGGAAGGCTTCTTTTGAGCGACCCGATTTTCGCACAAGCTCGTTAAGCAGCTCGGCTTCTTCCTCAGTCAGACGGAAAAGTATCTGCACATTTCGTTTTCGCATTTTTCACTTCCTCTCTCTCGGACAGACGGTTTATCTGCAAGCAGCACATAATCGCAACGCCCGTCAGCCCGCCGAGCATTATGCCAATGATGAAAAATATAAACTCACTCATTCTCAAACTCCTTTCTGTTTTCACGGGGTATTAGGGGCAGCCCCCTAACAAGCGAATTTGGTTAGCCAAATTCAGTGCTTGGTAAGACATATCATTCTTCGCACTCGTCCTCATACAGACATTCTCCGCACACGGGCAGAAGTACGGACAGTCCGAACAATCATCTTCTTCGGACAATTCTTCCTTATCGGTATCGTTAAGACCGTTCTTGCTGTGCTCGGTAATATCGGCTCCGCCGCAGACAAAATCCTCATCGGAAAACTCGATAAGGTCGGTATCAAAGAGAATGATTTTGACTTTCTCCGCCGCCTGTTCGGGGCTGTAGGCGCAAACGGAAACGGTCTTTTCATAGTGGGCGGTAAGGGTCACATCATAGTTTTTCAATCGTCATTTCCTCACTTTCGTTCTTAAATTTTGGGTCGGTTTGGCTGCGCTTTTTTCAGAAAACCTGCTGCACAATCAACGGACATCACTCCTTTCACGGACGGACTTTTGCCTTGAAAGCCCCAGATAGGACATTAAAAAATCGTTGACATCCTTGCCGACAGGCGGCGGAGAATCAACGATTTCATAGTCCTTTTTCAGTAATTCAGTTAAGGCGGCAGTACACAGCCTGCCCGTTTTGTCATTGTCAAGATGCAGAACAACGGTCTTGATTTGCGGATTTTCTTTGAGATAAGTGGACAGCGCAATGGGAACTTTGCTCTCGCTCAGCTCCTTTTTGGGCTGATATACACCCGACAAAGAGAGTAGATTTTGTGTCCGATAGTCCTTGCCCTCACATTTAAGGTAGGTTGCATAGGACAGCAAATCAACGGCTGCTTCAAATAAATGCACCGTGTTTATCAGCTCTTTTGCAAGCAGTCGGAACGAATATCGCTTGTCACTTCCCGAAGCGTCCTGCTTAAATGGGCTTCCGAGCGTACTGCGCAAGGCGGCATACTTTGGCGTTCCGCTTTTATCCTTGCCCACAAAAACGGCGTTGTGATAATCGGCGCTTTCGTAAATCGTGCCGTCTGCAATGCACTCTTGTATGAGCTGATAATCAATGCCACGCCCGAAAAGATACTGCATTACTCGGTTGCAATCCTTGTTTTTCGGCGGCAATAGCAGAACTTTCGGCTCGTCTTTTTTCGGCGTTTGCGGCGGCGTCCATTCAACCGCACCGCCCGTCAGCGCTTCAACGGCTTCGACAAATCCGTAATCCTTGACCTTGATAAGATAGTCAAGGGCAGAAACACCGCCGATACCTCTCGACCACCAAAACCATTTGCCGTTAGAAATTTTTAAGCTGTCGTGTTCTCTGGTACAGTAAACATTGCCGCCCACACGCACCAGATTACTCGGCTCGTAGGCTCTAAGGTATGAAAGCAAGTTCATCCGCCTTGCCTGTTCGATAACGGCAGGATCAAGCTGCACATAGGGTCTGTTACTTCTCATTCAATAAAACCACCTCCAGAAATAGAAATAGCCGAGTGATTTTCGTGTAGTGAAAACCACTCGGCTATGTAAAACTTATCGATATGATAATATTCATGATATTTGGAAACCAAAAAACTTTGCTAAATTTGCCAATCCAGACAACACACTAATCACTTTAACACCAGTATTCCCAATTCCTTTAAGCATCCCCTTTAATGTAAATTTTGCTTCTGTTTGTGCCTCTTTATTGTCTGACTTTACAGCAATGTCAATTTGTTGTAGCAAATCAATTATTGAATTCATGCTCTTCTCTGACAATTCTGTTATTGTTTTTATTTCTGAAATAGCTTGGTTTATTTCACTTGAAAAATCACTTTGGTTGAAATAAAGTTGGCTATTTTGAGTTCCAATTTGAGAACCGACTAAAGAAGAATTAGTAATATTATAATTTGTTTGATTCATTGTGGATGTACTCCTTCCATTCAAATATTCAATTCCAAGAAACGTAATTGGAGCTTTCTCTGACCACCCCGAAATAATTTTATTATCTCGTTCTATACGTTGAACTGAAACGCCTGTAGTCAAATTTCCCCTTTCTACCATTTTCATTAAATAAATTCTATCAATGTCATATTCTAACGGGTTAATACTGAAAGTATCGCATTCTCCTTATTTTTCAATTTTATCTTCACTAACTAATTTGCTTTCAAAAGTGCCCAATTGGGAATTTCGTATTTCCGAGTTTGAAATATCAAATTTTTGCTCTATAATTGTTATATTTTTATGCTCTCTGCGTAAATCATCTGCCATCATTACAGCTCTTGAATAAACCACATCAAATGAAACTCCTTCTTTTATATTCTGTACAATAGATTGCAATAAACGGAATATTTCTTTATACTCCAAATCTCTCAATTCCACACATTTCGCAGTTTCAAGAGAGTTAACCCACAAAACTAAGCACGGCAAAACATCTTCCGCGACATCCAATGACCGAATCTTATCCTTAATGTCGTATCCAGAAGCAGATAATTCCTTAACGCTATAAAAAATGTCTAAATAATTTTTAGATAATGAATTTAAATCGCTCCATGAATTGTTGATGAACTTTTCAAACATTTTATCTTGAGCAAGGGGAAGAAAGAAACACTTCATAATGCAAGGATTTGAGTATCTACCAAATAATTCTGCAATAGTTTTGTATTTTTTTGTGTCTTTCCCAAATGTATCCAGAGAAATTAATCTTTTAAATTTTTCAAGAAAATTTTGGGGACTTTTGTCTTTAACCTCTTGTCGTAAGTATGTTAGTAAATCACTATCAATTACACCATTATTTTCAATCAAAAAGTCTTTTGCTAACTGTTCAAATACACACATAGGCATTTTATATACATCATCTGCGTTTATTTCCTGTTTCAATAACCATTCCAAAAACTCTATTGTTGTATGCAATGGCACAGGAACAGCCGTCATCATATGTATGAGTGTATTCCCATCCCCATTATTTTTTATATGTAAATTATTTTTATTGTTCTGGGACTCGCTCCATAAAGATTTTTCTACTCTCTTAGTGGATTCCTCATCCGCATAACGATAAGTTAAATAGGCTCGCATGCTTTCTATTAATTCCCATGCCTTAATATCTAAACCTTTTTGAATAATAAATTCTTTAGCATACGGAGTCAAATCTTCCATTGCACTATTCGTATGCTTGTCCCTCATCACACATTCACGGACAAATCCAATATTTAAGCGAGTATTACCATTTATTTTTATCCAATTAAAAAATTCAATTAGCATATAGTCAGGCAAAGCATTCACAGTAAGGTTCTCCTCTAACAAATAATTATAACATTTGTTACCATATTTAATATACAACATTTCAACAAATTTTTCTACCACTAATCTGAAAAATCCGACATCAACTTAACGCCAACGCCACCTTATTTAGTTCATTCCGTAACCATTTCCAGAAATAGAAATAGCCAAGAGATTTTCGTGTAGTGAAAACCACTCGGCTATGTATAACAATAACCTATTTCGATAACAGCACTAAATACTGAAATAATCTATTAAGACGGTCTATTTCCTCTGCATAAATAGCTTCTTGTTCTCCAAAATTTTGAACTCCCAATGTAGCAACTATATGAGCTTTGGTATTTTCTTGTTTATCCTTTGAAAGCAAATGGTCAAGATATATTCGATAATCGTGAAGAATATACAACGGAGAAATCAACTTTTCAACATCAATTGTATTTCCAATTTCATCACAGAATTTAAGCAATATTTCTTTGATAAGACGAATAGACTGCCAATTTCTATATTGGTCATCTCTTTCACTCTCGATATACAATGTTTCATACAATACTCTCAACTGTCCAACATTAAAGCCCTCTACTAACACCTTGTCAAAAGCATTTATTACACCAGATACGCTCTGTTCTGTAAAAACAAGTGGACGCTTGATATTTTTAGCATGTTCAGAACATTCTTCGTCTAAATGTGCTAAGTCAATATTGTATTTTTTCTTTACATTTGAAATCAAGCTGTCCTTATTCATTAGAATTTGTTTCTCTATAATAGGCTTGCTAAAAGTACAGTTCATCTGTGCTTGATAAAACTCTGAGTCAACAATTAAATGGTCTGAGTCAACATTAAATCCTTTCAAAATCGCTTGGCTCTGAGTATCCAAATAATTCAAATCGCCCAACCAAAATACTAACTTCCCATTACTGTTAAAACCAAATGGTATATCCCAATCATATACATATATTCCCTCTGGGTCTTTCTTTCCAATGTGTCCATAGGTTTCTGAAAAGATATCCACCTCAAAATCGGGAACAGAAATAAAATATATAAGAGCCTTTTTGTCGAAAAAAACAGGTGTCAAAAAACCTTCTATTGAATGCTCCTCATCATAACAAAGACCAGGGATATTATAATAATCTTTATGGTCGTATTTATAATCTGTTTCTTGGCAATATTCAAATTTCTTTTTATAATTCTTTGAAACGAACTCGCCCACATACTGTTCTTGCTCTATCATAGATTTATAAGCACCGTCTATCATTTGTTTGGAATATTCGGGCAGACATTTATTTCCACATTTATTGCAGCAAAGTATAAGCAACTCTGGAAAATGGAGAGTTCTATTTTCTATGACAACTGTCACATCATCATCAATTAACTCTCGAACGCCTTTACATTTACTACATTTATCTAATCTGTATGTCTTATATTCAGTTAGAAAATCATTATATGTGCTAAATCTAATATCCATACTTAATCAACCTTCTTGTGTACTTTATTATTATAATTGTACCACAAAGGTATGAATTTTTCTACCTCTGCGACTATGTAAAAGCGGCATCAGCTTTTCGCCAATGCCGCCGATTTCAGTTATAAAATTCCTGCTTTTTTCAGATACCCAACGCTGTCATAGCACCCTCGGAAATAAATTGTTTCCTGCTGCATATCACAAAGTTTCGCCCGAAGCTCCAGAACTTCTATCAGAGCCGTACATTCCTGTTCGGATAAATCACAGGGCTTTTCCGCATCGAATACCGCCATTACTCTCGGATATTCTCGATAGATATCGTCAATTCTTTCTGATAATGCTCGATATTCTGGGTTTTCCGTTTGCAACTTTGCTATGACAGAGCTTAGATATTCCTGAAAGATATTACTGTGGACATCTACAAAGGTTTCAAATCTGAACATATCAGACACCGTTATCACCTCCGATATTCTATAAATCTACACCTATTATACTGCCCACTTTTCAGCAATACAAATGTGCAAATCCGCTTATCGCTCCCAATTTACACATTTTCTTTCGGGCTGTTCTTCTGTCTGCTCTGGCTCGGTATCCATAACGGAAGTATCTTTTTCATTTAGATTCAGCTCAATGTTAAGAGCGTTCAGCCGTTCTGTTTTTTCTTTCAGCTCATCTTCAAAGGCAAAAGGGTTCTTGATTTTCTCCTTTGCGGTTTCAAGCTGTGCGATAGTTTCTGCCTTTTTGGTCTTGGCAGCTTCAAGTCTGGCAGGGAGCTTTGACAGCTCGTTTTCAATTCGGGTCAGATTTCCGAGGGCATCAGCACCTAAATCTACCTTATGCTTTGCCTTTCCGCAGAGCTTCATACAGTAATGGGCATTGACGGTGTCATAATAAATCTCCATTCGGAAACCCCGGTACCTGCCAATATCGGTAGGTGCAGACATCGGATAATCCTTGCAGATTGCAAGAAGCATTTCGCCTGCGTCTGCCTTTTCGGTGTAGGTCACGCATTTTAGGGTCATCGGGCAGAACTTATCCTCACCCTGCGGCTTCTGCTGCTCGGCAAGAGCTGCATCATTTTCATAGCCTGCAATGCGTTCCTCATACTCTTTAATGGTCTGGGAATAGTATTTCAGCACTCTGTCCTCAAGGTCGTAATGCTCGGAAAGATAACTCTGCTTTAACACTCGGAGCTTGGAAACCTGTATATCAAAATCCATCTTTTCCTTAAAACAGGCATCGTCTGTGGCAAGCATTTTAACCTCGGCAAAGGACAGAGCAACCTCGTCCACATCTTCGGCAGAACGGACAGGGCTTTTGCTCATCATTATCTGGCTGATAAATTTCTGTTTGCTCTCCACCAACTGATAGAGGTAAGCATCAAAAGTCTGCTCGGTCACATAGCGGTAAACCTCCACCTCTGGGAACATATTTCCCTGACGTTCAATACGCCCCTGCCTTTGTTCAAGGTCGGAAGGACGCCACGGACAATCAAGGTTAT
>ERZ838577.3927-NODE-3927-length-13254-cov-2.587999_pt1 | contig 13254 bp, 9 predicted proteins | sample MGYA00519682_ERZ838577 | MGnify/ENA primary metagenome ERZ838577 (study PRJEB31850, sample SAMEA3708838) | human gut metagenome | biome: human gut; feature: human-associated habitat; material: faeces | place: China | collected 2014 ...
GGTTATAGAAACGATCTAAAGGAGGAACAAAGAAGAAAATGAAAAAAGATGGAAAGAAACAAAAGCACTACCTGTGGCGCGGGCTTACCACAACAACGGCATCTGTGCTGGCATTATCACTATCGGCAACCTTAGTTATCGATTCATTCCGGAGTGATATTGACAGATTAACAGGAAGTGCAAGTACACAAATGGTCACGGACAATCAGTCAGAAGATGATTATAAGTATAAGTCTGATTACAGTACCACAACAGAACTTCTGGATTCTATTGAAGACCTGGGAGAGAGGATGAGTGAAGAAGGGACTGTACTTTTGAAGAACAATGGTGCACTTCCGCTTTCTGAGGAGGAAACAAAGAAAATATCACTTCTTGGATTCAGCAGTTATTTCCCGATCCAGGGTGGTGACATGGGAAGTGACTTCAGAGAAAATAAAGGGACAGATGCGGATACCATAGATATGGTAGGCGCATTCACTGCGAAAGGTTTTGCCCTGAACCCTACTTTGCAGAAGATGTATGAAGGAATGAAGGATCAGTTCAAGACAGAAAGGATTCTGCCATGGGGCGCCATTACACTTTACCGTACAACAGCTCCGGGGGTAGGCGATACATTTACAAGTCTTGAGCCGACACAGGAGCTGCTGGATGAGACGGACCCGACATGGAAAGACAGCATGAATGATTATAATGTCATGATGGTCACGGTAGGACGTGCATCAGGTGAAAACTGCGATTACACTCCGGGAGAGAACGGCGTGAATCCAGAACAAAGCCTGAACCAGGAGGACCCGCTGGGACTTTCAGACACGGAACGTGCAGTTATTAAGTCAGCAGTTGAGGCTAAAAAAGCAAATGGCGGTAAGGTAATCGTACTTCTGAATAATGCAAATGCAATGGAAATTGATGAGCTCAAGAAGGATGAGGGAGTCGATGCGATTCTTCAGATCGGTTTCCCAGGCGGTTATGGTTTCTATGGCGTAGCAGACATCTTAAGCGGGGCTGTGAACCCGTCAGGACATCTTACAGACACATATGCTGTTGATAATGCTTCCTCACCAGCAGCCCAGAATTATGGAAACTATGCATGGACCAATGCAGATGCAGCCTATTCTATCAACTCAGAGATTGTGGAGGCAGAGGGAATCTATACCGGATATAAATATTATGAGACCCGCTATGCAGACACAGTTCTTGGACAGGGGAATGCAGGTGCTGCGGCAGGAAGTTCGACAGGGGAAGCCTGGACGTATCAGAATGAGGTGACCTATCCATTCGGTTATGGACTTTCTTATACCACATTTGAGCAGAAGCTGGAGAATGTGGAGGTCAATCTTAACGAGAGGACAGTTACAGCAGATGTTACTGTTAAAAATACAGGGAATACTGCAGGAAAAGATGCAGTGCAGCTCTATGTATCTGTTCCTTATACAGATTATGACAGAGAACATCTCGTAGAAAAGTCAGCAATACAGCTCCTGGATTATGGCAAAACAGAGGAACTCAAGCCGGGAGAGTCTACGACAGTGACAATTACGGCTGATGCACAGGATATGACCAGCTGGGACAGCACAAGTAAAAATGAGGCAGGCACAGAAGGAAACTATATTTTAGATGCAGGAGATTATTTCTTCACAGTAGGCGATGACGCACATCATGCGATGAACAATGTCCTTGCTGCACAGAGCCGGTCCGAGGCAAATGGAATGACAGAAGCAGGGGATGCGTCCAATGTGAAGACATGGAACCTCGCCTCAATAGATACCACTACCTTTGCTTATACAAAAAATGGAACAGCAGTGGAGAACCAGCTTCAGGATATGGATCTGAACCACTATATGGAGAACACAGTTACCTATCTGTCAAGAAATGACTGGAGCGGCACCTGGCCTCAAACATATAAAGATCTTACTGCAACAGACGAAATGATAGAAATCATGCACAATGACCTTGTGGAAATCAAAGAGCAGGGTGATCCAAAGTCCGTTAGATTCGGCGAAGATAACGGCTTGAATGTTGCTGATTTAAGAGGCGCTGACTGGGACGATGAGAGATGGGATGACCTTGTGGCACAGGTCACACTGGAAGAAGGAATGATCAGAATCCCATTCGGAAACGGTGGTGTACAGCCGATTCAATCTGTTTCCAGTCCAAAAGTAAACGGCAGTGATGGCCCGAATGGTCCGTCTTCCTCAACCCTTGGCCAGAATGCGAACAGAGATACAAGCTCAGCGGACCCATACGCAATCGATGCATCCGATCCGAACGCGAACTACTCCTTCGGAACCATGACAAACGAAACTATCATTGCACAGACATTCAATAAAGAGCTTGCGGCAGAGTATGGCAAGGCAGTTGGAAATTACTGCTTATGGAACAATACACATATTCTTGTAGGACCTGGAATCAACCTTCACAGAGTACCATACTGTGGAAGAAACCATGAATATTATTCTGAAGACCCTGTACTGACCCAGTATCAGGCAGCAAACTATATTGCCGCAGCAAGAGAATACGGATTGCTCATTGCACCGAAACATTTTGCCTTTAATGATACAGAAATTAACCGTATGGGACTTGCAACCTTTATGACAGAGCAGAATGCCCGTGAAAATGGTCTGAGAGCTGTTCAGTCCGGTATCGAGGATGCAGGGTGCCTTGGTATGATGACAACATATAACCGAATCGGATGTACAGCAGGAAATGCACACTATGGACTTCTTATGAACATTCTCAGAAAAGAGTGGGGATTCAAGGGACTGATGACAGAAGACTTTATTACAGATCCGAATTACAGCGTACTGAAAGAAGCAATCCATTGTGGAGTAACGGCTACATGCAGCTCAGGAGATGATTCCCTTGATGCCGTAAGTGCAGTATGGCCGTACTGGACACTTGAAAGTGTCGAAAAGGATGCATCTATGATGCAGGATATCCAGAATGGAATGAAGTATACTCTGTATGCAATCGGCCAGTCACATGCAATTGACGGACTGAATGAGACATCCAGAATCGAAGACGTGAGAACCTGGTATGATAATGCACTTCTCGCCGTAAATATTGTCTTTGCATTATTGACAATCGCAGCACTGGCAATGTACCTTAAGACTATAAAGAAGGAAAAAATGCAGATAACGGTAGAGAAAAGCAAGGAAGAATAAGCTGAGAGAGGTGAAGAGAATGAATTTTTTGAAAAAACAGGCAGCAGGCTTTTATATTACAGTATTGACTGTTGTTTTAGCGGTAGCAAGCGTAGTTTCCTACCTGATTAACTGCGGGACAGACTATTTCTCTAAGATGGAAAATCATTTCGGGCTTGTAGTGTGTCTGCTGATTGCAGTTGTGCTTGATATTATATACATTGCAGGGGTGAACAAAAAGGGACCTGAAAAATATTTTGATGCTGTTCCGGTTGTATGCGGAGTACTTTTTATGGCAGCATTTGCACTCTTTCTGGTGGCACGCGTATCGAGCATCGCTACAATCCTGTCATTTGAAAAAAATGCACAGACCATGAGTGACCTTACCAGTGCAATCGTAGGAATGGTTACATGCTTTCTTGCAGCAATCTTTAATATTGCAGGGTCATTCTGTAAAGTGGTGAAGAACTAGACAAGAGGTGGAAGCAGTGAAAAAGCAGCAGATATTAAAGCATACACAGATGATTCTGATCGTTATGACATATCTAGCTGGGCTGGGAGCACTCTTCTTTGTAGCAGACATAAAGTTATGGAGCGGTATAGCTGCAGTTTCTGCAGCTATACTCGCAATCGTTCTGCTATTAGGGAAGGAAAAGAAACTGGCTGCGGTCATCCTGTTTGGCTCATGTTTTATGGAAGGAATTTGGATCATAGTGAAGATCTATCCTCTTTATCTGGCAGGAATTTATGTCATGATGCTTAGCTTGGGCGTGCTTTTCACCGGCAGTATCCAGGAGAGAAAAAAGAGCAGGGAGAAGAATCAGGAAAAGAGCCAGGAAAAGGGCGGAGGATTAAGGGCAGCCGTCAGCGGAGCCGGGATTATTCTCGCGACAGCCGTTGTACTGTTGACTTTGTTTTTGTCGGTTACGGCGGCAACGTCTGTTCCCATGATCAAGTTCATGCAGAAAAACATGATGAATGGTGCAGGCAACAGTTTTGAACCGAAGAAAAATATCATTGAGGATATCGAGGATGGAGTCTGTCTGAGCAATCTGGAATACGGAAGTGAGTATCCCAATAGCTTTCTGGATATCTATCTGACAGATACGGTCCCTTCAGAGGAAGCCCCGACCTATATCTTCTTTCATGGGGGCGGATATGTCTGGGGAGATAAGCAGGAGGGAGATCCCAACGGAGGGAGTGATAAAGGTCTGCAATGGTATATCCAGCAGTTTGTAAAAAAGGGATATAATGTCGTCTCTCCCAATTATGCGTTAGGTCCCGATTATAAATTCCCGACGCCTGTCATCCAGATGACTCAGGTGCTGCAGTTCTTAAAAGAGAATCAGGATGAATACCATATCAATATGGAGCATGTTATTCTGGGCGGAAATAGTGGAGGTGGACAGCTCGCAGGGATTATGGCACTGATACATACGAATCCGGATTACGCAAAAACTATAGGAATTGAGGCAGTGCTCGTCCCCTCGGAAATCGAAGCAGTTGTATTTTCTTCAGCCCTGATTGACAACTACAGGAGCTATAAGACGGGTGATCCGGGAGCAGATTATCTATTTCTGCAGTGCGGGAAGGCATATTATGGATGGGAAATTCTGGAGGAAAAGACAGATATTGTAAACATTATAGACCATGCTACAGAGAACTTCCCATCCAGTTTTATCTCCGATGGTAACAATGCTACTTTTTATGATCAGGCATTCGACCTTCATGAAAAACTGAACAGTTTAGGAGTTCCTAATGAAATCAACTGGTACCCGCCATCAGAGGCAAGGCTTGGACATGATTTTGAAACACAGGCAACAGAATATTCTGTAGAAAATCTGGAAAAAATCTTTGTTTTTTTGGAAACAGTTATTGAATAGTATGTTATGCAGAAAATAAACATAGTAAATGATAGCGTGTGCCTGAAGTAGGAGAATCAGGTGAAACATCAAAATCTTATCAATAAAATGACGCTGGATGAGAAAGTAGCGTTTTTAAGTGGAAAATTGGAATGGGAATCTAGGGGGTATGAGCGGCTTGAGATTCCTTCTATCTTCTGCTCTGACGGACCGCATGGAATCCATAGACAGGCTGGCGCAGGAGATTGGAGAAGCGCTTGGAGAAGAGTCCGAGGCATGGGAGGTGAATGTCCTACTGGGACTGAATATAAAGAGAAGCCCTCTGTGTGGAAGAAATTTCTAATATTTTCAGAGGATCCTTATCTTTCGGGGAAAATGGCTGTGTCATACCTAATCCAGTTTTCTTGATAATTCATATTGTATGAGTTTGGACTGTGAGACTGTGAATAGAAAATGGAAGTATAAGATGTATTGAGAAAATGAACAAAAGTAAAATCAATATATGTAAGAAAATGTGGTGTTCAGGTGCATTGCAGGGTGGCTAAAAGCGATTTTGTAATGCATCTGTTTTTGATTAAGAAAAAAGGCTCTTCAGGGGCGATTTTTACCCACACTCACTCCTGAAGAGCCATAAAACTTAAAACAGTGCTATTTGCGATGGATTTCTTACACTTTACGTTTTTCGTGCGTATAAAAAATTCTCAATGTTATAATGAATCTACAATATAGAAAATAGGCAAAAACAATAAATGGAGGATGAAGGTATGAAAACAAAGCAGGCTGTAAATCCGTACCTGCCAAGCTGGGAATATGTGCCGGATGCGGAGCCGCATATTGTAGATGGACGTGTATACATATATGGTTCTCATGATCTTTTTAACGGCTTGAATTTCTGTCTGGGAGATTATGTATGCTGGTCAGCGCCGGTAGACGATCTGGGCAACTGGCGTTATGAGGGTGTTATTTTCAAAAGAGAGCAGGATCCGGCAGCACCGAAGATCCGTCTTACAAATGGTCTGGCAGCACCGGATATGATCCAGGGACCGGACGGAAGATTTTATCTTTATTATTTCATGGGCGGCACCAAGATGATCTCTGTGGCTGTCTGTGACAAGCCGGCAGGCAAATATGAATTCTATGGTTATGTAAAATATGAAGATGGTACTCCCATTGGAAAGAAAGAGGAGCCGCTGCAGTTTGACCCGGGCGTTTTTATGGATGATGATGGAAAGCTGTATCTTTATACAGGCTTTGCCCTTCAGGGAAATCCCCTTCTGCTTGATGGCTCCAAACCGACTGAGCACGGTGCAATGTGCTTCGAGCTGGATCCGGCAGACATGCTTACTGTAAAAATGGGACCGAAATACATCGGAATTGCCAGTGAGAAAGAAGCACCGGGAAGTTCTTATGAGGGACATCCCTTCCTGGAGGCAAGCTCCATGCGTAAATTCAATGGAACCTATTACTTCATCTACAGTTCCCTGAACAGCCATGAGCTTTGCTATGCAACAAGCGATAACCCTACAGAGGGCTTTGAGTTTGGCGGTGTTCTGGTCAGCAACGGGGACATCGGCCTTCCTGGAATCACAGATGTAAAAAATGCAAGAAACTGCACCGGAAACACTCACGGAAGCCTGATCGAGATTAATGGAAGCTATTATGTTTTCTATCACAGACACAGTAACCGTAAGCAGTCTTCCCGTCAGGCCTGTGCAGAGCGCATCCGCTTCGAGAATGGCAAATTCTATCAGGCAGAGATGACCTCCTGTGGTCTGAATGACGGACCGCTTAAGGGAAAAGGAAACTATCCTTCCTACATTGCCTGCAACGTATATGGCAAAAAAGGAACCCGTTTCTTAAGTATGATCAAACATCCAAAGTCCGGTCATCCATATCTGACTCAGGAAGGAAAGGATCGTGAGCAGGGGTCAGATCAGTATATTGCCAATATGTGTGACGGAGCAGTTGCAGGCTTCAAATATTTTGACCTGCGTGAGACCTCTAAGGTTCGTATTAATATTAAGGGAAAAGCAACTGGAATTGTTTATGTATCCACAGAGGAAGGCGGCAAGCCAGTGGCAAAGATTCAGGTAAAACCTTGCAAGGAACAGCACGGTTTTGCAGCTGATGTAAACGGACTCGGTGAGAAAGAGGCACTGTACTTCAGTTACAAGGGAACTGGCGCATTTAATTTTATGTCTTTTGATCTGAAGTAAGATTCCATTAAATGTGCAGGAAATATTCTGCCTGCAAATGGAAGACAGAGCTTAAATAAAGGGAAAAAGAGTTTATCTTAAGAGTCAAATAAACCCAGGAGGCGAAATATTTGAACATTACTAATTTTGCAAAAAAACTTGCAGAAAAGCCGGTTTTTAAAACAAGAATCAAATCCGATCAGGTGAAGCTTCCGGAAATTGCCATTGGATATTTTCTGGCGCCCTTTTGCGCCATGTTTGCCAATGCCATTTTCGGTGCCTATCTGAACCGTTATTATGTGGATGTACTTGGCTGGACGAAATTCGGAGCATTTGCCACACTTCTGCCAATCGTATCTGTGATTTTCGTAGTTTTCGGAAATCTGATGATCGGGCAGTGGATCGACAACACCAGAAGTACACAGGGAAAAGCAAGACCTTACCTGATCATTGCAGCACCAATGCTGATCATAGCCATTATTCTTATGTTTATGACACCAACTAAGGGCAATAATGCAGTGCAGATGATCTGGATCGCAGTGTCCTATAACCTGTACTATGCACTTGCATATCCATGTTTTTACTGTGCACATAGCTCCATGGTTTCTCTTTCTACCAGAAATTCTGAGAGCCGTGGACTTCTTGCAACACTGTCAAACGCAGCCATGGTTGCGTCTGCCGGAGTTGGAGCCAGCATTGTAGTGCCGATTCTTCTTCAGAGCTTTCTGTTTGTGACAAAGGATGGCGGAATTGATGTGGATGCAAGCTATTCACACTGGAGGATTATTTCCATAGTTCTTTGCCTTGTAAGTGCATTTGGCTGTATGCTGGAATATTATTTTACCAGAGAGCGTATTACAGAGGAAACCAGTAATCTGAATGTAAAGGAAGAGAAGCTTCCGCTGAAAAAACAGCTGGAAGGCTGTATCCACAACAAATACTGGTGGATCATCATTCTCTATTTCCTGATTTTCCAGTTTGGCCAGCTGATCAAAAACAGTTCCATGAGCTTCTATGTAAGATGGATGTTTGACAGTGTAATTAATTCTGCAAATCCGGAGCAGACTTCCGGTGCATTAATGTCAACACTTGGTTTGGTTGGTGGAATTCCTACTGCCGTTGGTATGGTAGTGGCATGGCCAATTGCCCGTAAGCTGGGCAAAAAGAGAGCTGTTGTTACAGGACTTTGCTTCTCCGTTGTAGGCGGCCTTGTCTGTTTCCTGAATGTACACAGCTTCGGAATGGTTGCTGCAAGTATGGTACTGAAAGGAATCGGAAGTATTCCGGCAATGTATGTGACGATGGCGCTTCTTTCTGATGTGCTGGATCACCTGGAAGCGAAAAATGGTTTCCGAAGCGATGGATTTACAATGTCTGTGTACAGTTCCATTATGGTAGGCTTAAGCGGACTCTGTATCGGTGTGCTGAACAGTCTTCTTACCTTTGCAGGCTACAGCAATACCGGCATTGCCTGCAATCCGCAGACTCTGGAAATCATTGAAAATGTGGCAAACTATACAGGTCAGATCGTCTATCGTCAGATGGGCGGCGTGGAGCAGGTACTTGCATTCGCATTTCTGGCGGCAGATGTGATCACCTATGCAGTTGTTATCATTCTCATGAGCCGTCTGGATGTAGAAAAACACATTGAAGAGGACCAGAAAAAGATAAAAGAAAATCAGAAGAAAGCAGCTAATATCTAATTGTTTCAGAACCTGTTTCCTGTTATACTATTCTTAGTTAACACAAGTGATTCCGGCTCCCTGGTGCAGTGTCACTGTGCCAGGGAGCCGTTTTAGCCGAATAAGCTGGGAAGAAGCTATTCGATTATGAGAAGGCAGCAAAGCGGATTGGAGTATCCGTTTGATTGAATAGGATAGGTGAGAAATAATTATGATAAGAATTGCAATTGTAGAGGATGACAGGCATGACCGGGAGGCGTTGAAGAAATGCCTGAATCGTTATGAAAAAGAGAACCAGATGAAATTTTCCGTAACAGAATTTCAGGACGGAGAGGATATTGTGACCGATTACACTGCCAGCTATGACCTTATTATTCTGGATATTGAGATGGCGTTTCTCAATGGAATGAAAGCAGCAGAAAAAATCCGCGAGCTTGATACAAATGTAATTATTATTTTTATTACAAACATGCCTCAGTATGCCATTCAGGGATATAAGGTAAATGCGCTGGATTATATTTTGAAGCCAATTTCCTATTTTTCATTTTCAGAGAGTATGGTAAGGGCTCTGGCAAAGGTGAAGACACCGGAGAAGGAGTACATTACCATTGTTCTGAAGGGAGGTAAAAAGAAGCTGGATGTGGCGCGGATTTGTTACGTGGAGGTTCAGGACCATGTGCTGATCTACCACACTCTGGATGGGGATTTTGAGACAAAGGGCACTATGAGGGATACAGATAATCAGTTTGATCCGAAGAAATATTTTCGGTGTAACCGCTGTTATCTGGTAAATCTGGAATTTGTAGAGACTTATCAGGGCAGTGATATTATGGTAAACGGCGATACGATCCAGGTGAGCAGGAGCAGGCGGAAGCCCTTTCTGGATGCACTGAATGAATATATGAATGAGGTGGAAAAATGAGAGGCACAGTAGTCAACACTCCCGGATATTATTATGCCATTTCCTACTGGCTTTCTGCACTGGTAATGATTCTTGTGCATGGATGCGGGAAAAAAGATGTGTGGAAATATGTGTATGGGGTGTTGAGCTTTATCAGTATTTTTACCGTTATGTTTTTTACAGATGGAATAAAGCAGATGTTTTTCATGCCTCTTATGGTTTGTGTGTTTTTGCTGATGCTTTTGTACATCAGGATGGCAGGAGAGCTTCCATGGCGTGAAACCGGATTTTTCTGTGCGAAGGCATTTATCAACGCAGAATTTGCAGCCTCTTTGTGCTGGCAGATTCATTATTTTTATACAGGTGATTTCAGCGGTCAGGAGAAGGGGACACCAGAGCAGATGTTATGGAGAGTGCTGCATATGGTAGTTATTTATGCAGTATTATACATTCTGATTTATCTGATCGAACGTTATCTGAAAAAGGATATTGAAGAATTGCAGATCACCCGCAGAGAATTACTGGTTGTATATTTTGTGCTGATTATGGTGTATTGTATCAGCAATGTAAGCTATGTGGATGTAAAAAGTATTTTCAGTGCAGGAACAGCTATGGATGTGTTTATTATCCGCACACTGGCGGATCTTAGCGGTATGGCGGTGCTTTATGCTTATCACATTCAGGTAAAAGAGATCCAGATGCGTTTTGAGAAGGATACGCTTCGGAATATTATGGATATGCAGTACAAAAATTACAAGCTTTCCAAGGAGAGTATCGACATTGTAAATCAGAAATACCATGATCTGAAGCATCAGATCAATCTTTTAAAAAGCGGCGCAGATTCTGAAAAAGCAGGGGAATACCTGGAACAGATGGAGCGTGAGATCAAGATTTATGAGACACAGAATAAAACGGGAAATAAGGTCCTTGATACCATTCTTACCAGTAAAAGCATGCATTGTCAGAGACATGGTATTGAGCTGAAATTTATGGGTGAGGGGCAGCTGCTGAATTTTATGGAGGATATGGATATCAGTGCTCTTTTCGGAAATATGCTGGATAACGCTATTGAAAGTGTGGTGAAGATCAAAGACCGTCAGAAACGTCTGATTTCTCTGCATGTGATTCAGGATAAACAGTTTATCCGTATTCGCACAGAGAATTACTGCGAGGAGAATGTTCAGTTCCAGGACGGAATCCCGATCACCAACAAGAAAGACAAGCGGTTCCATGGATATGGAATGAAGAGTATGAAAAAAATTGTAGAGAAGTATGGCGGTTCAGTTATGGCGGGCAAGACAGACAACTGGTTTGAGCTGAAGATACTGATTCCGATGAAACATTAGGTGATTTTTAGGAGGAAAAATAATGCCATCATATAGTATAATTGAGAATTTCGAAGTACATAAAAATAACCGTTTTCTGGAAATTGCAGAATCCTTAAAACCAGAGCTTCTGCATAAGGAAATCAAGGCTGCAAAGGAAATTATGGTGGGAAAAGACCGCCAGATGAGAACAGTTATTACAGAAGAGCACCCAATTGAAAATCTGTATGCAAAATCTTTAAAAAGAGATGATACAGTATTTGTAGATTTCGGGGATCATGCTGTAGGTTATGTGACTCTGGAGCTTAGTAAAACAGGAAGCCATCAGGATGCACCGGTTTATTTTTACCTGAAATTCGGTGAGCGTCTGGAGGAAATGACGGACAAAACTGCTGATTATGACGGCTGGCTCAGCCGTGGCTGGATTCAGGAGGAGTATATTCATGTGGATGTACTTCCGGCGAAGGTGAAGCTGCCAAGAAGATATTCTTTCCGTTATATGGAGCTTCGTGTAATTGATACTTCTGCCAAGTTCCAGCTGAAAATCGATGGTATTTCCTGTGATACGGTTTCTGCTGTAGATATGGAGTCTGTAAAGCCGGTGGATTTCGGAGATCCGCTTTTGAATCAGATCGATCTGGTAAGCCGTAAAACCCTGAAGGAATGCATGCAGGATGTTTTTGAGGATGGTCCGAAGCGTGACCGTAGAATGTGGCTGGGAGATCTGAGACTTCAGGCGAGAGCCAATTATTACACCTTTAAGAATTATGATCTTGCCAAACGCTGTATGTATATTTTTGCAGGACTGCTTTTTAATGAGGGAAAGCTAAGCGCCTGTGTATTCACAGAACCGGAGATGGAGCCAGATGATACTTACCTTCTGGACTATGCATTGTTTTTCTCATCTGTGCTTCTGGATTATTATGAGGCAACCGGTGATCTGGAAACACTCAGGGATCTTTATGATGTGGCAATTGATCAGATCCGCATTGCCATGACACAGTTAAATGAGAAAAATGTTGTGGAGGATTTAGGTGATGCATTCTGGTGCTTCCTGGACTGGGGAGATGGTCTGAATAAGCAGGCCGGAGCTACAGCAGTTCTGATTTACTGTATCCGTTATGGAATCCGCCTTGCAAAGATTCTGGATAAACAGGAGGATATCAGCTGGCTGGAAGAGAAGCAGGCCATGCTGAAAGAGGCAGCAGTGAAAGAGTTCTGGGATGAAGCGCTTGGAATGTTCGTAAGCGGTCCGGACCGTCAGGCTTCCTGGGCAACCCAGATCTGGATGATCCTGGCACGTGTCTTTGACAAAGAGACAAACTGTAAATTGATCCATCATGTAATGGAAGTGAATCCAAGAATCCGCATGGTAACTCCATATATGTATCATCACTATATTGATGCGCTTATCCGCTGTGATGAGAAAGAGCTTGCACTGGAAGAAATGAAGCGTTACTGGGGCGAGATGATCCGCGACGGCGCCGACACCTTCTGGGAACTGTACAATCCATACAACCGGGAAGAATCCCCTTATGGCTCCAGCATGGTTAACAGCTACTGTCACGCATGGAGCTGTACGCCGACGTATTTTCTTAGAAAATTTTATATGGATAATGAGAAATAAGATTGAGAATGAGGATCTTGCAGAAATGCAGGATCCTTTTTGAAATAGAGAAAGATTCTTGATAAAATGCAACACGCAGGAAATAATGTCTGGCATTACAATATGGGGAAAGGAGCATTAAAATAGCCCTGCCATCATAATGGCAGGGCTAAAATAATCATTTCTTTTTATTCTTTTTGGATTTCTTAGTCTCATTCTGGGCTGCCTGAGCTTCCTCAGCAGATTTCTTAAAACGTGCGAAAAATCCTTTTTTCTTCTTAACCGGAGCGTCCAGGTTACCGCGGATGCCTTTTACACCTACTATGTAAAGTCCACTTACTTCAGCTTTGATCTCTTTCTTCACAGGGATAAGGTCGAATACCTTCTCGTCTGCGATAAGAATGGAAATCTTCGGTCCGACTTTTGCCTTAACGATCGGAAGCTTGGAACGACGCATAAGCTTCGGAGCCTGATCGATCACCATCTGCGGAAGACCGGATTCTTTTAACGGAAGTCGCTTCTTATCAATAATCAGCATAGAAA
>ERZ838577.3930-NODE-3930-length-13248-cov-3.040400_pt1 | contig 13248 bp, 2 predicted proteins | sample MGYA00519682_ERZ838577 | MGnify/ENA primary metagenome ERZ838577 (study PRJEB31850, sample SAMEA3708838) | human gut metagenome | biome: human gut; feature: human-associated habitat; material: faeces | place: China | collected 2014 ...
TTTTTCCTTCATGTCAATTTCGCCGGCCCCGGCGGCACGCATAAGCTTTTGCAGCTTAACCAGCAAATTGGTGCCGGGCTTGGCCCGCATATCGCAAAAATATACCTTCGATTTTTCCACAAGAAAACTTCCCTTCCTATTTTCTATCTTTAATTGTAAGAGATTGATAAACGCTTGTCAAGAAATGTTCGTCCCGGCTAACCGCCCGCACGGCGCCCGTTCCGGCTATGCCGCGCCATCACCTCAGCAGGTACTGGTACACAGCCTGCGCCACGCCGTCCTCCCGGTTGGAGGCCACCACCCGGTCGGCCCGGGCCCGGAGCTGCGGCTGCGCGTTGCCCATGGCAAAGCACAGCCCGGCGGAGCGGAACATCGGCAGGTCGTTCTCCGCATCGCCAATACAGGCAATCTCCTTGCGCGCAATGCCCAAATGGCGGCCCAGCGCACAAAGCGCCGATCCCTTCGAAGCATCCCGGGAAAAAACCTCCACATAGATGCGGTCAAACGCATAGAAGCAATCCGCGGCTTCGCGCTCCAGCAACGCCTCCAGCCGCCGCCGGGCCGCGGCAGTAAAAAAGTAGGGCTGAAGCTCCTCAACATCATGGGCCTGCGCCCGCAGCGCCTGCTCCATATTGCTTACACATATGCCCGCCCGGGCGTCCGTCCGGTAGCCTGCCCGGCCCATCAGGTACAGCCCCCTGCCCTGGACCAGGTACTCCCCGTTCACATGGGCAGTCAGCCCCAGGCGCAGGCCGGAGAAGGCCCTCAGCAGCTCCAGGGCGCGCTCGCGCGGAATCAGGGCTTGAAAAAGCGTCTCGCCGGTTTTTATGTCTGTCACACGCGCCCCGTTGGAGGAGATAACATAGCGAAAAAACGGATTGCCCGCAAGCTGTGCCCGCAGCTGATGCGGCAGGCAGGAGAGGCTGCGCCCTGTCGCAGGCGCAACGGTAATGCCCGCGGCGGCTGCGGCGGCAAGCGCGCGCATGTTTTCGCCCGATATACAGTTCCTATGGTTTAGGCAGGTCCCGTCCATGTCCACGGCAAATAATTTTATTGCCATCCTCTTTATTCCTCCTTTCTCCGCCGCGGGCCAAAGCGCTCCTCCTGCCGCCTTGATTTTGCGCTCCGGCCGCTTTTCCTCTGTTTTTATTTTAGCACAAGCGCCGCCTTTTTACAGCAGAAAATTTCTGAGCGCCCGCCGCCAAAGCAAAGGGCTATGCCGCGTTTGCCGTATAACCCGGCAGGAGCCGCGGGGAAACCCCCCGCGGCTCCTGCTCAAGGGCAGCCTTGCATGCTAAGCTCTATAGCCGCCGCTTATCCCTTATGCTTCTGATTTTTCCTTTTTTCTGCGGTACAGGCCGGCAGCCAGTAATCCACCGCCGGAGCACAGTGCCAGCAGCAATACCGGCAGCAGGTTCATGGGCTCTCCGGTTGCGGTAGAGCTGCGGTCAATTTGGTCAATCCACACGGTTGCGGTGGCCTCCTGGCCCGCTCCGGTCACCAGCCGGAAGGTATAAACCCCATTTTCCGTCACCGTATAGGTCGTCGCTCCATCCGGCAGCCTGCTCTCCGCGCCGCCGTCCTTGGAGACATACAGCGCCATGCCGGAGGCATATTCCCCGCCGGGAATCAGCGTCAGCACTACATCCTGGCCGGTTGCCGCGCCCGGAATGCCGTCAATAGACAGGCTGGGCTGCTCGCTCTCCTTTTGAACCCGGACCGTCACCGGCTCGGATTCATTACCGGCGGCGTCCACCGCAACAATGACGACGTCGTAGCTGCCATCCGGCAGGCCGTCGATGCGGAAGGAGGCCTCCGTTGAGACGTTCTCCTCGCCGTTCACGGTATAGCGGACCTCCTTGAGCTGCGCCAATTCATCCCCGGCCTCGACCGTGATGGCGGCATCCGCGTCGAGCGTCCACGCTCCATCGCTGTCATACGCAACCGTCAGCGTGGGCGCGGTGGCGTCCACCACTATGCCGCCGCTGCTCAGGTAGGTCTCGTTGCCGCTTTGGTCCGTTATCCGCGCATAGACCACATAGGCGCCGTCGGGCTCCAGCGTAAGCGAGTCGCCCGCCTGCCATTCATCCGAAGCCTTCAGCGCTTCAAGCGTTTGCTGGCTATTGGCGGTCAGGTACTCGATCTTTGCCACGCCGCTGCCCTGATCCGCCGCGGCAACCGCCACCGCCGCCGGTTCCTTAAAGAACGTGTCGAATGTGATTTCCTCTTCCAGCTCCGTCCAGCTGTGCCCGCCGGCGGTAATGCTTCCCGTTGGCGCGGTGTCGTCCAGCTGTACCCGGATTGTCTCCGTCGCCGCCGTGTTGCCGGCGTAATCCACCGCGTTGATGACGACATCATAGTCGCCCTCCGGCAGATTTGTAATCGAGAACGCCGTGTCCTCCGCCGTATAGCTCTTTCCGTCGATGGTGTAGGCGATCTCCTTCACCTCGGAGAGGTTGTCGGTAACCTCTACGTCGATCTTTGCGTCCTTGGTCAGCGCCCACTTCCCGGCCTGATTATAAACTACGTCGATGACCGGGGCCTTATCGTCTACAATCACGCCGTCGCTGCTCAGGTAGAACACATTACCGGCATAATCCGTCACACGCGCGTAGACCACATAGGCGCCGTCGGGCTCCAGCGTGAACGAACCGCCCGCCTGCCACTTATCCGAAGCCTTCAGCGCTTCAAGCGTTTGCTGGCTATTGGCAACCAGGTACTCGGTCTTTGCCACGCCGCTAAGCGCGTCGGTTGCCTGAATTTTAACCTCGGTCGTGTCCTTGAAGAACAGCCCGAAGGTGATGGTATTCAGGAACTCGCGCCAGCTGCTGCCGGCAATGGTGATGCTGCCGCCCGGCAGCGTTGTGTCCACAGAGAGGGTCAGCGGCTCATGCAGGAAGGTGGTTTCCACCCATTCGCCGTCCACCTGCTTGCGCAGCTTGAAGTTGACGGACTGTTCTTTCCCCTCGCGGATGGTCATGGAATCGGCCCAGCTGGTGCCGTTCCAGATCTCCTCATAGCCGTTTGCCGGGCGAATGACCACATTTGTGTTGTACCAATCGCCGCTCCGGTTCCCTTCTACCACGTAGCCTTCCTCTTCAAGGACGTTCTCCGACCAGCCCGCGTAGAGCGTGCGCGCGCCCGTTACCGGGTTTTTAAAGTCATAGCCTGTTTCACACGCTTCCTCAGTGTACCAGCCGGTAAACGTGTAGCCGGGCCGCTTGGGCTCCGCGGGCTCAGCCGCCTGCTCACTATAGCCGATCTGCTGTGTCTGCGGCATGCCGCTTACGGCATCCTCCGTATTCGGGTCAAACTGAACGTCAAACAGGGGGTAGGTCTCGAACTGTGCGCTTGTTGCCAGGCTTTCGGGAATGTTGCCGGAGGCCGCCATCTTTATTTCAAACAAATAGCTCGTGCCCGGCTCCAGCCCGGTAAACTCCGGGGATTCGCTCCACTCCGTCCAGGTGTCGGCCGCCACGTCCAGCGCCCGGCGGTACTGTGCGCCCGGTACGGCTTTCAGGGTAATTGCACGGGAGGTTTTGCTTTCAAGCTCCGGCTTGGCCGGTTCGTCAAAGGCCGTAACAAAAGAGCCCTGCCGGATGAACCCGGTATCACCCACAATATTGTCCGCCACAATTTGGTAAACATATTCTGTCGCGGGCTCCAGGTTTGTGAAGGAGGCCGTTATATTTTTGGCGCTTTCCGCATCGTTGTACTCCGCAATCATGCGCCAGTCATTTCCGCTGGCTTCCTTCAGCATCAGCCTTGCGCGCTTGAAATAGTCGTCCTTTTCATATTGAACGGAGCCGGTAAACTGCGCGCTGTTTTTCGTGACCTCACTGACCGCCATGCTGATTTGCGGCGGCGGCAGCTGGTCGTCAATCAACACGTTGTCACTGTAGGCAACGCTTGCATTGCTGGCCTTATCGGTTGCCGTTACGGTGATGACGCCCTCGTACGATTTGGTAATCATCCCGGAATAGCTCGTTGTGTCGCCTACCCGCGTGAGCGTATAGCTGTCGCCGGCGCTCGTCGTGGCGATGACGGTGTCGATGCCACTGGTCACGTCCGATGCCTCCACGGTAATCTCTACCTGGCGGTTGGTCGCCGTACCGAACGAACGCATAAACGCACGGAAGACATTATCCTCCTCCAACGGGATTTCAGTCTCCTTCAGCGTCACCTCGCCATTCAGCGTCGGGCTCTGGCGGTCCAGCTTCAGCGCGACCGATTTGGCCTCAACGACGTTGTTCTCTTCGCTGACAGCCTTTGCCATCAGGGTGTAGGTTCCGTCCCTGCTGGGCAGATCCACCTCCACATACTCGCCTTCAGCCGTGGTCCAATTCGTGCCGCCGTCGAGTGAATACTGGATTTCCTTTACGTCGAAATTCTCCAGCTCTTCGGCGGAAATTTTAATTTTTGCCGCTGGGTCCGTGGTGTTGACCCAGCCGTTCGGGTTGGTTTCGGGCAGGGAAATCAACACATTTCCGGCCGTCTTCTGGTTGTTCTGAACCTTGAGCGTGTAGCTCTTTGCGGCCGCGCCCTCACCGGACGGCTGTACCTTCACCACGGCCTGGTTTTGTTTGCCGGTAGCCTCGCCGTTGACCGAGGTGTACTGCAGCGGCATGGTTGCGGTTGCAGTGCCAACGCCCGTGCCGATCAGCTGACCGTAGGCGTCGTAGATTTCGACCGTGGCCGTTTGGCTGGCGGCAGCGGCGGTAATATTGGTGGAGGTCGCGTTTTCCACCGTATCCTCATAGTTGAGCGTGTCGTTCTTGAAATTCAGCATCATACCGCTGGCGGAGAGCGCGCTCAGGTCCGCGTCCATCTCATCCGCTGTCGCGGTAAACATTACAACCTCAATATCCTTGCCCAGCTGGCTGAAGGCCACGTTGCGGGTAATCTTTTCCTCCGAGCCGAAATCCATCAGCGTCTCCTTGCTGTCCGCCAGGTATTTGCTCTCAATAATTTCGCCGTTCTCGTCCAGCAGGTTAACGACGGCATTCCAGGAATTGCTCTCCTGCATCTTCAGGTTGGAGAGGGTAACAGCCGCCTCCGTGGTTTTGCCGTTGGTCAGCTCGAACTGCTTATCAATCTCAACGCCCGCGCGGTCCTTTTGCAGGCTGTAGAGCTGCTGCAGCTCCGTGTTGTTCCCCTCGTCATACTCGGTCACCTGTTTCCCGTCTTTTTCAATCCACACCTTGACGTAGACCGGTATGCCCGACTCCGGGATCTCCTCATAGCCCTTCTCCTCGATATACTCCTTAATGTTAAACGAGACCTGCTTGGTGTAGGTACCCGCGTCAATCAGGGAGATGTCCTCTTCGGAATCCAGCGTTATGGTGTCCAGGCCCGGCAGGCTCTCGGTGTATTCGCCGTCGGCGAAGAAGCCGAGCTTCACGGACTGGCCGGAGCCCGCCAGCTCAACCTCGGAGCCGTTATAGAGCGTTACCATAAACTCGCGCAGGCCGTCCTCTTCCTTGTTGAGCTCAATCTTAGAGATGCCGACATCCGGAATGGTCAGGCGGATGGTCCCCTGCTTGCTCTGTTTCGTCCCGTCGGAATAGGTGACCTCAACGGTATAATCCGGGTCAACCACCTTGTCGTCCGGCACCTGGTAATCGACCGGCAGATCCAGGCTGCCGTTGGGCAGCAGGTGGATCTGATCGGCTCCGAAGACCACCGGGTCCCCGCCGCCCACGGTAATTTTGACCTGCTTAATCAGCTGAATGCCGTTGTTGACAACGGTGAACTGCACCGGCAGCGGCAGGCCCTTGAGCATGCTGCCTAGGTCTGCATCCACCGCCTCAATGTCAAACGCGTCCTGGTAGGTTTCCGTTGCGGTGTACATGCCGCTGACAGAGACCGGCAGAAGCAACGGCTCATACTGCTCGGTTTCCGGGTTATAGACCTCCTCGTCGGTCTCCTCCAGGCCGGTGTACTGGGAGCCAAGGATCATGGCCTTAATCTGATTATCCCCGCTTGCGTAGGCGCTGAAGGCATCGATGATGGCGCCCTCCTCCATCTCCGCCACGTCAATGACCGCGCTGGTATGAATCTGCCCGCCGTCCTCGACAAAGCGGATGGCCTTGAGCACGCCGGTGCCCGCCTTATCTTGGTCGCCGGAGGCGTCCGTCGTGGCCCACACCAGGGAGAGGTTGCTCAGCGCCGGGTCGGTGGAGCGGACAAAGCGGAAATTGGCAGCAACCGCGACATTCCTGCCGCCGGTGGCCTCGCTGAGGCTGTCGGCCAGGTTGACCTCGCCGGTCGTGATGTTGCCGTCGCTGTCAACCGATGCCAGGCGAATGTCGCTTTCCGTCCTCTGGCCGCCCTCTTCATCCTCTATGGTGGTAACATTGTGCCAGCCGAGGATGAACTGCTCTTCTCCGCCGAGCATCACGGTGGTGATCTGCGGGTTTTCATCCAGGCTTGAGTCGCTTGTCAGCTGCTGGTTTTTGACGACATTGCCCTCCGTGTCAACCACGACATAGACAATCTCGTAATTGTTCACGCTGCTGACGGCATCCGCGGCGCTCTTGTCGAGCGTATAGGTTACCGCGGCGGTGCCGTCCTCCAGCATAGCGGCCTGAATGGCCATGACGCTGCCAGAGGTGCCGTTATACAGCGTATCCGGCTCGCTCCAGGTGCTCGTTTTGCGGTCATAGCGCTGGAACATGATTTTATCCGACTGTCCGAAGTCGGTCACATTGCTCTGGTCCTCCACATAAACGCTGCGCCAGGCCACAAAGACCGAGTCATCATTGACGGCGACCACCGGCGCAACGTCCGGAGTCGCGTTATCCGTCAGGCGCTTCGTCTGCCACTTCTTGCCATCGTACAGGCCGAACATGATCTCCGCGCTGTTGGCCATCAGGGCCTGTTCCGCGGCCGTCAGATCGTCGCCGGCGTCCTTGCCGACCAGCTCCGTCCGCTGCTGCACCCACACCGCGGCCGCGCCATTGGCATCGCCCGCCACATGCAGGTCGGAGTCGCCGTAGCCCTTCACGTCAACCGGGATTGCCTTTTGGTCCGTGTAGGAGGAGCCGTTACGCAGGCCCCAGCTGGCCACGGTCTTGGTTACATCCGTGCTGCCGCTGTCGGAGAGGTAAACGAACAGCTCGCCGTCCTCCGTCAGCTCGGGGTTTGCGGTGGGGTACGCGTTGGTTTGCAGCGATTTGGGCGCGCCGTTTTCAGGGTCCAGGGAATAGGGCGTGATGCCGCCGCTGTTCCAGCTCCGCTCATAGCGGCTGAGGTAGTCGCGGTCCTCCAGCACAGCGGTGTTGGAGACCTCATTGACCGCCGGGTGGGCCTGGATGTAGGCGGAAATCGCCTGCGCCGCATTGCTTTCGTCCAGCTTGCCGCCGGTCGTCTTTTCCCAATAATCGTAGATCTTATCCCAATTATTGTACACCCAGGTCTTGGTGTAGGTGTACGAGGTCAATATTTTTTCATATTTGATGAAGAGGAACTTTGCGTAGAAGCGAATGCCCGTGCGGCCGGTCAGGGTCAGGCTTTGGCCGTTGAGCTTCCGCTCGCTGGCGTCCTTCAGGTACTCGCGGTTGAGCCAGGTATTCTGGTTGTCGAGCGCGATTTCGCCGAACACGCCGATCTTAAAGGCAATGACCGAGTAGTCGAAGCCCAGGCCGCCGAAGGCGTTGATATAGGCGTACAGGCGCAGCGTGGTGAGGTAATCGGTGACATACTCGTCGTCCACCGAGTCGTCCCACTCCTGCAGCACACCGTTGTACATCCGCTCCTCATAAAGGGCCTTTACATTGAAGTTGACGGCAATAGCCGCGCCGAGGCCCAGCTCCGCCGTGACGGGAATGGGGCCGACCGAGGCGTTGAACACCCACTGGTAGCCCATGCCGCCGCCCACGGTAAAGCCGCCGGAGTGGACAATGCTCTCCCATTTTCCTTCCTCGTAATTATAAACGACCTGGCCCTCATAATAGCCGGACAGCTCATAATAGAGCCTGCTGTCGCCGCCCTTTTTGCTGGCGGCGTTTTTCTTCAGCTCACTCAGCTGGTTCTCCTTATACTCGCCCTTGATTATGGCAAGCTTTTCACTCATGGTCGGCTTCAGCTTGGCATCCTCTTTTCTTGAGGTGCTCATGTACAGCCTATCCTCCATGTTGCCCCCGCCCGCCTTAATGAGCACATTAAATACGGTGGGATCCTGTGTGGCGGCAATCTGCAGGGTGAAGTAATCGCTCTCAAAGCTAACAGCCTCCAGCGCGCTGAGGCCCAAGCCAATAAACGCATCGCCCGTGGACATGGAGCCGCCGTCGACCGTCATCATGTCCTTCAGCATGGTGGTAATGGACAGCGTGCCGCCGTTTTTATCTATAACGCTGGTGGCGCCAATCATATTGACCACACGGAAGGGAACCGAAACCGTCTTGTACAGCGTGCTTTCGTCCGTGTTCAGCTTGTAGCGGATGCCGCGGCTGTACTCTTTTTCCATCCACATGGTGTTTTCATTCAGCGCCTGGCTGTGCTTGGTCACCATCATGGTGCCGAAGGGGTATTTAAAGGTCTGGTACGTCTGGCCGGAGGGCACCGCGTCAAATTCATCCACCAGCTGCACCGATGCCGCCGAGAGGTCCGCCTCGTCCATGCCCCACCACAGCACCGTGGTGTCGATCACCACTTTAGGGAAGTCGGTGCTGGGGCCGATCTTTTTGCTGTATTTGCGGATATCCACCTCGTTGGCGCCCTGGTAGTCGTCACGGCTGATCTGCCGGGCGATGAAGGGCTCCTTCTTGCCGCCGGCATCCTCCAGAACGACCGACAGCTCCGCGGACTGCACCAGGTCCTCCTTGGTCAGGTTACCCTCCTGCGCCAGCAGCAGCGGGCGGTAATCGCCGTTATTGAGGATGACCTCATAGATGAATTGCAGCTTGTCGGAGCTGCGCAGCTCCGCGTTGGGATCGTCGACGCCCTCGATCCAGAAGGTGGTCACATCCATCTGAATATCGAGCTTGCCGTCGGACCCGATTGTCACGGTTTTGCCCTCGCCGGAAATTTCGGAATTCACACAGTATTCTCCGTTTTTATACACGCCGCCGCGGTAGGTCAGGCTGCCCTCATAGGGGGTGCCGTCCGGCTTTTTCAGGTAAAACACCACATGGGCCGGCTCGCGCAGGCGGATGTTATTAACCGGGTAAAGCCCCATTTGGGAGCTGTCCTGCTCGCCGGAGGCCAGGGTGCTCTGGGTAAAAGTACCCATATAGGTCTTTCCCTGGTAAACCGACTTGAGCTGCACGTCGCTGACGATGCCGTTTTCCTCGTAAAGGGCCAGCGCGCCGTCGTCATTGGTCGATACGGTCAGCTGGTCGCCGTCGCCATTGGTGTAGGTCAGCTCTGTTTTGGTTTTTGGGGAAGCCTGGAAAATATACAGCTGGTCCTTCAGCGTCTCCACCTGGACATTGACCGTTGAGGTCATGCCCGTTTTGGCGTGGGTCGCCTTGATGGTGGCGGAGCCGTCGCTCAGCCCGGAGAGGATGAATTCCTCGGACGGGCGGTAGGTGGTGTAGCTGTAATTTGTAATGTTGTCGTAAATACCGCCGGACTGGTAGTTGATGCTGGCCACTTCGTTCTCGGTAGACAGCCAGCTTATCTTGTCGGTAACCTGCGCCCAGGCGTAATCGCCGTAGTTGATGCTGATGGTTCTGCCCAGCGTGATGTTGCGGTTCAGCGCCAGGATCTCATCACTGGACAGGCCGCTGATGCTCTGCACATTACTCAGCAGCAGGTCGTCCGTCTTTTCGCCGTTCACCAGAATATCCAGCGCCTCGCGGTTGTACACGTAGAAGGCCACCGAGTCGTAGGACCAAGTGGAGTCGTTTTTATTTTTCGCCTTGAGGTTTACGGTGTACACGTCGGACAGCGTACCGGGGCTGACCTTTTGGATCGGGATTGCATAGCTGCCGTTATAGGAGGCATCCTCCTCGCCCGGCTCCATGCCGAAGGTAAACTTGCCGGTTTCCTTATCATAGGTGATGACGCTCTCATCGATCAGCGTGTCGTTGCGGGTAACCTTAAACTCGAACTCGCCTTCGTTCAGGCTGTCGAAATGGCTCAGCAGCCAGTTGACCTGCAGGGAGCCGGCATCGTCGAGCAAATAGGTGTTTTCCGGCTTGTTCAGCTCTACCACAGCCGCCGGAGAATTGACCAGAATATAGGCCGTCGCCGTCAGAGTGGAGTTGTTGAGCGGATGCTTAACCTCCACCGTCACCGTGTAGCTGGGAACGTTGCCCTTGGAAATTTTCGGAATATCCGCCGCCGGAATGGCAAAGCTGGTGACGTTGCGCAGGTTGTTCTCCGCGCTGTTGAGGTAGGTTTTTACCGGCTGGGCACCACCGCTGAGCGCCTGGGCGTCCAGCTCGCCCTCGTAGAGCTTCACCGTAAAGTCCGTGTCCACCGGCGGTTTTATGTCGGTGCTGTTCTTATAAATAATATTGGTTGACCAGCGCACCTCCGCGGGGCTGCCCTGGGTGGTGACAATGGTGTTAATATCCTCCGGAATGACCAGCGACGGGTCGCCGCCCGGGCTGACGGTAAACTCCCGGCTGGTGACAGAAACATTCTGCTTCTCGTCCTTGCCGCCGTTCGTCGCCGTCAGGCGGAAGGTCACCTTGCCCGGCGACTGGGGAAGGATCTTCCCATCCTCGCTGATTTTGGCAACCGCCTCATTGTCGCTGCTCCAGACAAAGGTGGGGTAGGTTGCCTGCCCGTTGTACTCAAAGCTCAGCTGCGTGGTGGTGTTTGCCGTCAGGTAGACGACCCCCTCCAGGCCGGACGGCCACTCGCTTGGGTTTTTAATGGTAATCTCGTCCTCTTTGGCGAACACCACCGGCTCCACCACGAAATCGGCGTAGGAGCCAATCAGGCACTGGAGGTTCTCGGGGTTATCGTCATTGGCAAAATTGATGTAGAGCTCCGCGCGCAGATTGTGTTCCTTGCCGTCCACATACGTCTCCAGCGGGAAGTCGCCGCTCATGGTCTGGCCGTCGCCCGCCATGGTCAGGTCGATCATGGTCTTGCCGCCGTCGATGGAGGCCTTCAGGGCGCGGCCCGCGGGCTCGCCCTGCTCCAGCCACTTGGAGAAAGTATCATTCAGCTGCACCGTCACCTTGCCGCCGGTGGAGCCCGCCTCATAGACGGTCTTGTCAACGCTGACGCCGGAAACGGACTTATACTTGTTCTCCGTGCTCAGGGTTACGCCGGGCAGTGTGGTAGAGGTTTTGTAGTCTTCTACACCGTTCCAGCTATGATCGGACAGCTCGCGAAAGCCGCTGACGCCCGTCACCGTAAGGGTGGGGGAGTCCTCATCCTGCACCGTGTAGAGGAAGGTGTGCTGGCGGCTGCACGTACCGTCGGAGGAAAGGCAGGACAAATCCGAGCGGCCGGAGATGCTCATCTTGGCCTCCTCTTTGTAGACCGGCTCGCTGAAGGTCACCGTCACCGGCACCACCTCGCCCGCCGCATAGGTCCCCGCCGGCGCGCTGACGCCGGTGACCTTGGCCTTGACCTCGTCGATAAAGAAAGCGCGGGTCCAGGCATACCATTGGTTGTCCACATAGGTATCAATGGCGCCGTAGCTCAGCGAGTCGCCGGATAGCACCTTATCCTTATTGGCCTTAATATCGTAAATGATGGTGGAGTGGTAGTGTGCATCCTTATCGACCAGCTTCATTCCTATCAAATCATAGTCTTCTTGCTTGTTCGATTCGGCAACCAACCTACTGGGATCATGGGTCGTGTTGATGCCGGGGATATAAAGCCTGGCGGTTGTAGCATCGCCACCATAGGTTCTGCCGATTGCCGTAATAAATTTGTCGATCAGACCCTCGCGGACATACTCGCGGAAGTCCTGCTCGGTGCCGTAGATATCCTGAACATAATTAAATTTAATGGAAAACTCACGGTCTACTGAATCGGCCGGGCGTTCCCACTCGGGAATAGGCATGCCGGTCCACACTTCATTATCGCTATCTAAGCCGAACCAGCAATCTGGTGTATTGGACAGCTCCACAATCTGACTGCTTGTAAAGCGAGATGTATAGGTGTAGTTGCCCTGAATGTTGACCTGCATGTGCATAACGGTCTTGTTACCGCTGAACCGCACGTTTTTGGGGTTGCTGCACTGAATAATAAAGGGGCGGTCGCCCTCCCAGCGGTCGGTGGCGTAATCGGCGGCGCTCACATTATTTTGGCCCTTGCGGTTGTTCACCTTATAGGTTTCAACCGTCACCTCTGCTTCCGTTTCGTTGGGCTTAAAGACGACGGTGCCAGAGGCCTTTTTATAATGCTTGCCGGCTGTCGCCGCGCCGTCCACCGTCTTATAATCAAACGAAACCTCGTAGGGCAGCGCCTTGGACAGGGTGAAGACAAAGGTGGCCTTGCCCCCCTGCTCCACCGAGACGAGCGTCTGGTTCACGCTGACCTGCGCCAGCTGGCTCTTGTAGCCAAGCTCAACCGCAGCGGCGTCCTTTTCCTCGCTGTCGTTCATCCGCAGCGTCATGCCCGAGGTGGTCAGCTGCCGCACCAGCGACTGCATGGCGTTCTGGTGCTCCTTCGTCATGGTGACGCTGTTGGAAAAGTAGGTCGACTGAATCCGCTGGAGCTCTGCTTCAATCTCCAGCAGGGTTTTCAGGTCCTGGAGCGTTGCCTCCTGCCCGTCCACCTTACAGGTGCGGGTAAGGTCCGTTCCTGGCGCTTCAACCAGCGCCTTGACCTCGCTGGCAGACAGCATCGCGCCGTCTACCTCCACCTCATAGGTGCGGAGGTTCCCGTCCTCGTCCAGCAGGCCCATGTCCCGCATATTTTGCAGCAGGGCTTCCGCCTCTTCCTCACCGTACAGGCCGGTCAGGTAAGACAAAAGCTGCTCGTTCTTTTCCGTGCTCTGCGCGGGGGCGGAGCTGCCCGCCACCGCCGAAACCGGCTGGCCCAGTAAAAAGGTAAGGGCCAGCAGCAATGCAAAAAACTTGCATAAAAAGCCGCTTCGTTTTATCATGTTGTTCCTCCTCATCAAGACAGGTTCGACATCCCCCGCAGCCGGCCTTCTGTGTAAAAGGCCCGGCACGCAGGCCGGAAAACCGGCTCAGGGTACATTCATCTATTGTTCAGAATAGCGTAAATCCCTTTTTTTGAAAAGGTGGTTTACCCACTTGGGAAAAATCCTGCCTACTTGGGAATTCTCCGCCCGATGCCAGCCCGCAGAAAACGGAGGCAAGGCAAGGG
>ERZ838577.3940-NODE-3940-length-13219-cov-2.811531_pt1 | contig 13219 bp, 9 predicted proteins | sample MGYA00519682_ERZ838577 | MGnify/ENA primary metagenome ERZ838577 (study PRJEB31850, sample SAMEA3708838) | human gut metagenome | biome: human gut; feature: human-associated habitat; material: faeces | place: China | collected 2014 ...
AGTACTGCGAGTCGGAGTAGTGAATCACCGACGCGGCATCGGCCTGAATTTTCACGCAATATCCCCGAGCCACCAGCATTGCCACAGCCTCGGGAGTGAGGGGGAAGCGACGGTCGGTCAGCGTGGCACACGAGGGTACACCTATTGCAATCCTGTGAGGCTTCACTGTTACATCGACAGGTTGAGGCATGGGGGTATGGGAAGCATCGCTTATCATCATGGTCATTCGAGATTAAGTTGCTTTATAAACCGACGCGCAGTATCGCTCTTCTCGCACTCCGAGTCGAGCAAATCGGCTTTAAACACCACTTCGGCCTTTGAATAGTAAGGCATTCTTGCCTCAAGCGCATCCACGATGAATCGTCGCAACTCCTCATCATTCTTGTCGGCAATCAACGGCCTCTTATGTCGTCCTCGCATCAATCTCACATGAAGCTTGTCGACCGATGTGTCGAGAAACACGGTAGTCCCGGCCTGATTCATCCAATCCATATTGTCGAAAAAACATGGCGTGCCGCCGCCACAGGCCACCACCACATCCTCAAACTGCCCCACTTCATGGAGCATATTACGCTCCAGGTCACGGAACCCGCTCTCACCGTGAAGCGCAAAGAGCTCCTTTACGGTGTGATGATAGCGGCCTTCGATATATGTGTCAAGGTCAATGAACCTGCATCCGGTAATGGCCGATACCGTGCGTCCGAGAGTGGACTTTCCACATCCCATATAGCCTACAAGAAATATCGGTTGCATAACATTATTTATTGTATGAAGTGCAAATTTAAGTAAAACATGGATTATTTACATCGGTGTAGGATGAAAAAATCGGCGAAAAAGTACAAATTTCCAATAAAATAGATTAATTTTGAAGAATTAATCGTCCTATCATGTTGCAAAGGAAATTACTCATAATAGTGGCTGCAATAGCCGTCATTGCCGGATGCACCACGCGCAAGCCTTATCAGATGCTTGAAGGTGTCGCGTGGAACACTACATTCCACATAATATACTCATCGTCGGCATCGCTTGACGACTCCATACACGACATAATGCGACAAGTTGAACTGTCGATATCGCCTTACTGCGACTCATCGACTATAAGCAAAATCAACCGTAACGAATCGATGATAACCGACTCGATGTTTCGCAAAGTATTTCTCAAGTCAAAGCATATCAACAACATAAGCCAAGGCGCATTTGACCCCACGATAGCCCCCGTAATCAACCTTTGGGGATTTGGCAGCGGCAAAGCAGCCGAACACACTCCCTCACAGCACCAGATCGACAGCGCATTGCAGCTAATGGGCATCGATGAATGTTTCCTGACCCCGTCGGACACAATCGTGAAGAAGCATCCCGGCACCGAATTCGACTTCAGCGCGATAGCCAAAGGCTACGGTTGCGACGCTATAGCCGAAATGATGCGACGAAACGGATGCCTGAACTTCATGATAGAGGTGGGTGGAGAGATTGTTGTTGACGGAAACAGCCCGCGAGGCACCGACTGGAATGTAATGATCGACGCTCCACTGCAGGCCCATGACTCGATACTACATGACGGCATCGCCGTAATATCGGTGACTTCATGCGCCATAGCCACATCGGGCAACTATCGCAACTTCCGCAATGTCGACGGAGCGATATACGGCCACAGCATATCGCCCAGCACCGGACGACCGGCCGAAAACAGCACATTGAGCGTAACCGTAGTAGCTCCCGAATGCATTACCGCCGACGCACTTGCCACGGCATGCATGGTAATGAACATCGACAGCGCCATCAACATGATTGAGCGCCTCGACAATGTGTCGGCCCTGTTTGTAACAGCCGACGAGAACGGACAATGGCAACTACGCACTACATCACGGTTTCCCAAGCTCATTCACTGATTACAATCAACATCATGTCATAAAAATTACAAAGGGCCAGTCTCCCGACTCGCCCTTTATAATTAACCTTAAATCTAATACCATGAAAAACACAGTGCAAATATAGTAATTATACCCTTAGAACATCCCCGGGGATGAATGGTTCACGGCCCGAGCATATTTAACATACATTAACATTAAAATCCATATTTTCTGAGTACCTTAGCATAACTAAAAAACCAGACATCAATGCGAATTAAAATTTTGGTCGTAGATGACGAAGAGTCATTATGCGAAATACTTAAATACAACCTTGAGCTCGATGGCTACGAGGTAGATTATGCACTATCAGGTGAAAAAGCTCTTACCATGGATCTTTCAAGCTACTCATTGTTCATCCTTGACATAATGATGGACAAGATTAGCGGATTTGATTTTGCCAAAAGGCTTAAGAACAACATAGCCACCGAAAACACCCCGATAATCTTCTGCTCGGCACTCGACGGAGAAGATGACACAGTCATGGGTCTTAACATCGGAGGCGACGATTACATCACCAAGCCATTTGTAATCAGCGAAGTACTTGCGAGGGTACGCGCCGTGCTGCGCAGGTCGCACGTGTCGCAGCAATATGCCTACAACCTTTCAAAGAGCATCCACGAGCCCGACATCACATTCAAGACACTCCGAATCGACCGCAACGAGAAGAGCTGCTTCCTCAACGGCGAGCCCGTAACGCTGACCAAGACGGAGTTTGAAATCCTGCTGTTCTTCCTCACTCACCGCAATCGCATATACTCGCGTGAAGAGATTATACGTGAAGTGTGGCCCGACGATGTAGTTGTGTCCAACCGCACCATCGACACCAATATAACCCGTCTGCGCAAGAAAATCGATCCCTACGGCAACAACATCATAACTCGCTTAGGTTTCGGATATGGCTTTAAGGAAACCAATTAGCTATCAGTGGCGACTGTTCATTCCACTTGTTGCGATGCTGTGGTTCATCATCATCGCTCTTGCCCTGTTTCAATACGAAAGGGAGAAGACCTACCGAACCCAGCGCGTAAACGATGAGTTGCGTCTTATAAACTCGCGCATAATCGCATCCTACGATCAAGACATCGATCTTGCTCCGTTCATGAACTTCATCGCGAAATACTATGAAAACTCCGTGCTCAACGGCATAAGAGTTTCCATTTACGATGAACGGGGCGAACTGCTCTATTGCGTAGGAACCCCCATCCCGAGATACACCTCGGAGAATCTTCCGCCAGAGTTGGCCGACGCCACCGAGAAGGGAGCGGGAACCGCATTCCGACGCAGCGACGAAAACGACAAGGACAACCCCTACTATTACTTCGGAGCCCGCACAAGTTCCGACGGCAAGATATATGTGCATACGGCAATGCCCTACACTCTATCGCTCACCCAGTCAATGGCCGTCGACGAGAGCCTGTGGATAATAATCATTGCGCTCGCAGCCATAGTTTCAGTCATAGCCTACTTTACGACGCGATACCTCGGCAAGAACATAAGCCTGCTGCATGACTTTGCCAACCGCGCCGCCAGCGACAAGGATTTCAACATCGACGACGACTTCCCGCACGATGAACTCGGCGACATATCGCGACAGATAATAAGCCTGTATCGTGAAAAAATGGAAGCCAATGAACGTTCGGAGCGCGAGCACCGCATAGCCATAAAGGCCACAGAGGAGAAAATAAGCGTAACCAAGCAACTCACCAACAACATAAACCACGAGCTAAAGACCCCCGTGGGCGTAATCAAGGGCTACCTCGACACAATTGCCGACCATCCCGAAATGGATGAGGCATCGCGCACCCGCTTCATAGGCAAAGCCCAGGAACACATGGAGCGACTGTGCAACATGCTCAACGACTTGTCGACGATTACTCGCCTCGAAGAAGGAGGCTCGGGTGTGATGAGGGAGCGTGTCGACTTCCACGAACTCGTGTTCAACGTTGCGGCCGAGCTTAAGAACATCAACCTCACCAACGGCATCAAGTTTACATTCCGCTCGACTGCTATGTCGTGGGCAACTACAACCTGCTCTACGGAATGCTCATAAATTTGATAAGAAACGCCGACTTCCACTCCCACGGAACCGATTGCGGCATAAAGATAGTGAAGCAGAACTCGCGGGAATACGTATTCTCATTCTACGACAACGGAAACGGCGTGGAAGAGGAGCACCTTCCGCATCTGTTTGACCGATTCTACCGCATCGACAAGGGACGCTCGCGCAAGGTGGGGGGAACCGGCCTCGGACTTCCCATCGTGAAGAATACGATAAACGTTCTCGGCGGCTATATCAGGGTTCAGAACAACAAGCCTCACGGCCTGGAATTCAGATTTTCACTTATAAAATGGACTGCAAATCCAAATAAACAGAAATAAGCGCAAAATTATCAGAATTGGAACTTAGCTGTAACATCATTGCAATATCGATTGTATATCTTTGCATCACATAGGACGACAATATAGATTGTCCTATTTGTAAAGCATACTATCATTACCATTAACGAAAGCATTGCTTGCAAAGATATAGTAATTTTGTAATATAAAGAATGTGGCTCTAAGCCTTTCCCCGAAAGAGAGGCACCGAAATCTCGGAAGAGTTGGGAATCTGAAGGCAAAAGGCCTATAATTGTCGAGAGGACAACGATTTCCCCCACTACAAACAAGATAATTGGCCGAAAAGGCCCGAAAGACCGCACAAATGCGGTCTTTTTTTCTTTTACGCCCTTACAATCGGAGCAGACCTGCAATGCCGACGGCAAATGGAATAGAGTATCGCATGACGCAACTTAGGTAACTGAAAAATATTTAATACTGCAACATGAAATCATTACACCTGTTTTGGATTGCCGCAGCATTGACAATCGGCATATCAACCCAAAGCTGCACCAAAAGTTCGGCAACCGAGATATTGCCGGATGGGGTCACCATCGAAACACCGACAGGCAATGTAAGGCTTAAGGTCGTAACCGACAAGATAATAAGAGTGTCGGCATCGCCCGACAGCGAGTTCCCCGACGACGCAAGCCTTGTGGCATTACCAGTCAATGAAATTCCCGAATTTTCAGTAACACAGACTGACGACAATGTGTATCTAACGACATCGCAGCTCAAAGCCGCCGTTGACAAGCACTCCGGAGCCGTGACATTCCTTGACAAAAGCGGTAAAAAGATACTTCAGGAGAGCGACGGAAGCCGCTCATTCAAACCGATAACCGTAGAAGGCACCGACGGATACACAGTAACGCAGTCATACCTCTCGCTCGATGACGATGAAGGCATCTACGGTCTTGGCCAGCATCAAAGCAACGAGTTCAATTACAAAGGCAAGAACGAGGAGCTTTTCCAGTACAACACCAAGGTGTCGATACCATTTGTAGTGTCGACAGGCAACTACGGCATCCTGTGGGACAGCTATTCACTGTGCCGCTGGGGAAATCCCGATGACTACAGCCAGCTCGGCGACATATTCACGCTCTACGACATCGAAGGCCGCAAAGGCGCACTGACCGGAATTTATACCGACGCAAAGGGCGACACGATGACCCGTCAGGAGCCCCAGATATATTTCGAACACCTTATAAGAGGCGACCTCAATCACGTAGTGAACCTGCCACGCGACTTCAACTTCTACGGTTCAAAAGTTGTCTACGAAGGAGAGATTGAGCCTCGTGAGAGCGGCACATTCGACTTCATCATGTACTACTCGGGCTACCAGACCATATACATAGACAACAAGCCTGTAGTGGAACAGCGATGGCGCACGGCTTGGAATCCCAACAGCTACAAATTTTCGGTAAATCTCGAGAAAGGCAAGCGCACGCCCATAAGGATTGAGTGGGAGCCCAACGGCGGCGTGGCCTACTGCGGCCTTCGCGTATATGCCCCTACACCCGACGACAAGAAGAATCAACTCACATGGTGGGGCGAGATGCAGGACATGATCGACTACTACTTCATCTACGGCGACAACATGGACGATGTAATAAGCGGCTACCGCACTCTCACCGGCAAATCGCCCATAATGCCGAAATGGGCCATGGGCTACTGGCAAAGCCGCGAAAAGTACAACACCCAGGACGAGGTGCTGTCGACATTAGCCGAATTCCGCAAACGCCGCATACCTATCGACAACATAGTCATCGACTGGCAGCACTGGGAAGAGGACGCATGGGGCAGCCATGAGTTTGACCGCAAGCGATTCCCCGACCCCAAGGGCATGGTCGATTCCATCCATGCAATGAACGGGCGCGTGATGATTTCGGTGTGGCCAAAATTCTACATCACCACCGAGCACTTCAAGGAGTTTGACAAAAACGGATGGATGTATCAGGGAGCCATTCGCGACAGCATCCGCGACTGGGTCGGTCCCGGCTATCTCGGCTCGTTCTACGACGCCTACGACCCCGATGCACGCAAGCTGTTCTGGGAGCAGATGAACGACCACTACATGCCGCTCGGATTCGATGCATGGTGGATGGATGCCAGCGAGCCCAACATTCGCGACTGCACCGACATCGAATATCGCAAATACCTCTCAACCCCAACGGCACTCGGTCCGTCGGCCAAATACTTCAACGCCTACGCCCTGATGAATGCCGAGGCCATCTACAACGGACAGCGAGGTGTCGAGCCCGACAAGCGTGTGTTCCTGCTTACCCGCTCGGGATTCTCGGGACTTCAGCGCTACTCGACCGCCACATGGAGCGGCGACATCGCCACCCGCTGGGAGGACATGGAAGCGCAGATATCGGCGGGACTTAACTTCTCGGTAAGCGGAATCCCCTACTGGACCATGGACATCGGCGGCTTCTGTGTCGAGGACCGCTATGTAGCCGCCCAACGGGAGTACAACTTCACCGGCAACGAAAACGCCGATCTCAAGGAGTGGCGCGAACTGAACACACGCTGGTATCAGTTTGGAGCCTTCACCCCGCTCTTCCGCGCCCACGGCCAATGGCCCTTCCGCGAGGTGTTCAACATCGCCCCCGAATCGCATCAGGCCTATAAGGCAATAACGGCCTACACAAAGTTGCGCTACAACCTCATGCCCTACATATACTCGCTTGCCGGCATGACCTACTTCAACGACTACACAATCATGCGCCCCATGGTGATGGACTTCACCGACGACAAAGCTACATTTGACATCAAGGATCAATATATGTTCGGTCCGGCTCTCCTTGTAGCGCCCGTATATAAATATGGAGCACGCAGCCGCAGCGTCTACTTCCCCGAAGGAAGTAAATGGTATGACTTCTACAGCGGAAAGATGATTGAAGGTGGGCGCGACATCACCGTCGACGCGCCCTACGAGAGGATACCGCTCTATGTGCGCGCAGGTTCAATCATTCCCGCAGGCGGCGACATAATGTCGACAGCCGAGGAATCCGGCGAGCCGACGACCATCGTTGTTTACGGCGGAAATGACGGCGACTTCACCCTCTATGAGGACGAAGGCACAAACTACGGCTACGAGCGCGGTGAATTTTCCAAGATAAGGTTCCGATATGACGACGACGCCTCTACCCTGACGATAGAGAGTCGCGAGGGACAATACCCCGGCATGAAAGCCGACAGACTGTTCAACGTAGTAAAGGTCGACGGCAAGCACGCAACAGCCAACGCCATAAAGGCAAAAGGACTGCTTGTGAAATACAACGGCGAGAAGGTTACAGCCAACATTTGAAATAACTTAAAAATTTAACTTATAATACATGAAACTTAAAACGACACTGATGTCGATAGCTATCGGCACATCGATATTGGCTTCAGGCCAACAGCCGGTCTATCTTGACAAGACAAAGCCTATCGAGGAGCGTGTAGAGGACGCTCTATCGCGAATGACACTGGAGGAGAAAGTAAGGCTGTGCCATGCCCAGAGTAAATTTTCGAGCGCAGGAGTTCCTCGCCTCGGCATTCCCGAAATAAGGATGAGCGACGGGCCTCATGGGGTGCGCGCCGAAATCAACTGGAACGACTGGGGATACTCCAACTGGACCAACGACTCCATCACGGCATTTCCGGCACTCACGGCCCTTGCCGCCACTTGGAATCCGGAACTGTCGGCAATCTACGGAAAGAGCATCGGCGAAGAGGCCCGTTATCGCGACAAGAACGTGATGCTCGGCCCCGGCGTGAACATATACCGCACGCCGCTCAACGGCCGCAACTTCGAGTATATGGGCGAGGACCCCTACCTTTCGGGTGAAATGGTAGTCCCCTACATTCAGGAGCTGCAGAAAAACGGCGTGGCTGCATGCGTCAAGCATTTCGCGCTTAACAACCAGGAGCGATGGCGTGGCAGCATAAATGTGGTTCTTTCGGATCGCGCACTCTATGAAATATATCTCCCGGCATTCAAGAAGGCCGTAGTCGACGGCGGCGCCTGGAGCATCATGGGCGCATATAACCAAGTGTGGGACGAGCATTGCTGCCACAATTCACGACTGCTCAACGACATCCTGCGCGGCGAGTGGGGATTTGACGGCGCGGTAATTACCGACTGGGGCGGTGCCCACAACACAAAGCAGGCGGCTCTCAACGGTCTTGACATCGAAATGGGAACCTGGACCAACGGCCTCACAAGCGAAAGCAAGTCACCCTACTCCGACTACTATCTCGCCAATCCTTACATCGACATGATGCGTAGCGGCGAGGTGCCCGAATCGACAGTCGACGACAAGGCCCGCAACATTTTGCGGCTCATCTTCCGCACGGCGATGAATCCCGACAGGCCTTTCGGCTCGGCCACATCGCCCGAGCACTACGCTGCAGCCAAAAGCATAGGCGATGAAGCAATCGTGCTCCTTAAAAATAACGGCATCCTGCCGCTCGACCCGGCCAAATACAAGAAGATACTTGTGGTTGGCGAAAACGCCGTTAGATTCCTCAACGAGGGCGGAGGCTCATCAGAGCTAAAGGTCAAGGACATGTTCACGCCTCTCGACGCCATACGCAACACCTACGGCAACGGCGTTACCTACGCCGAAGGCTACCGCTCGGGGCGTGCCATGTATGAACGCGAAGACCGCATAGCGCAAACCACATTGGACTCGTTGCGCAATCAAGCTGTGGCGATGGCCAAAGACGCCGATGCCGTAATATATATAGGTGGACTTAACAAGAATGCTTTTCAGGATTGCGAATCGACCGACCGCCGCGAGTACAACCTCCCGTGGGGACAGGACAAGATAATCGAGGAGCTGGTTGCAGTCAACCCAAATGTGATAGTGGCCAATGTCACCGGCAATGCCTACGCAATGCCCTGGCTTGACAAGGTGCCGGCTGTAATACAAAGCTGGTATCTCGGCACAATGATAGGCCCGTCGATGGCCGATGTGATTTCGGGCAAGACCAATCCGAGCGGCAAGCTTCCGTTCTCATTCCCCAAGCGACTTGAGGACAACGGAGCCCACTCATTCGGAGCTGAATCCTATCCCGGAATCGAGCGCGAAGGCAAAAGTCCCCAGCAGCAATATCTTGAGGACATTCTGGTAGGCTATCGCTGGCACGACACCAAGAAGATTCCGGCCATGTTCCCGTTTGGTCACGGCCTGAGCTACACCACATTTGAATACGGCAAGGCTTCACTTTCATCCGACCTTATGGAAGGCGACAAGAGCATCACCGTCACTGTACCGGTTACCAATATCGGCAAAGTTGCCGGAAAAGAGGTGGTACAGCTCTACATCGCCGACGAAAAGTCGTCGCTTCCGCGTCCGCTCAAGGAGCTGAAGGGATTCAAGAAAGTGGAATTGAACCCTTCGCAAACCAAGGTCGTGAAATTTGAGATAACACCCGACGACCTGAAATTCTTTGACGACAAGGCTCACGAATGGATTGCCGAACCGGGCAAATTCAAAGTTTACATAGGCTCATCAAGCACCGACATAAAATCGACATTGCAGTTTTCTTATAAATGATTTGATTTATACAAAACGACAAAGGCTTGCTTCAGCATAGAAGCAAGCCTTTGTTTTGCTATTTATATCACGACAAGCAACCGTCAATGCCGGTGGAAAGCTCCTCCGCCTTCCTTGGCCACTTTCATGTATACCGGATCATTGTCGCCGGGAGGCGTGTCCTCCTCAAGCGTAACAGTATAATAGACATAATCATCTATGCCGTGCTCATCACGCCATTTACGCGGTGCAACGCCTGAATCGCGCAGACCGCAGAACCAAATCATAGTGCCTATTTCACTGTCAATTTTAATTCCCGAAGAGTAAGCCAAGATTGGGAATGCCGCGTCATCGTCGGCGGTATAAGTTTCCATAAGGATTTTATTTTTATCGATATCCAATGTGTCGGAAAACATCGGCTGACCGTTAACAGGATATACGCATTCCAGCAACATCTTGCCGTTATCGATCGGCACGGCCATGAAATCAAGCGTTTCCACGCTGTCAGTCAACACGAAATGAATAAACTCCGGCATCATCTCCTTTTCGGAAAACTCACCGTTGTGACATGAAATACGCTTAATTTTGCCGCGCTTACCGTTAAAGTCACCCTTCATTGTGGCACTTATGCACTGAACGCCCTTTATCCTGAAGTATTGCTGCATAACCTCGGGCAACGACAGAGCCTTGTTGTCATACTCCATCTTAACCTGCTGAGCATACACATTAACAACGCCAATCAACACGATTAGAAATGTGATAAAAGTCCTTTTCATACTATAACATTTTTAATAGATATATTTTGCAAAAGTATCAAAATACAGCAACAAACCGTTGGGACTCCATCCATTTAACCAAAAATTAACTATGCCCGATACCCTCAATTCAAAAATACGTTATCGTCCATTGACCACATCAACACGCCTAATTTGACAGTACAGTTGTAAAGTTCAATAATATTTTCTATTTTTGCAGTCAAATCCAAAGTCGCCGTCAAACGACAACGGACACAGCTTCGAAGCTTTTAATTGTGGAGAAGTAATTGAAAATGTTTGGTATGGTCGCGCTATTGCGCAGTGTAATTAGTCCTAAACCTCTGTCAGCTAAACTCATAACGCCGATGGAGGGAATTTTAGCATCGCCCAGGATTATATAGGTTTTAATTTCACCCCCGACTATATGCCCGAAATCGCAGAACAAATTGTCGACCTGTCGCAACTCCTGGCCAAGAGCATCGAGGGAAAGACACCGTCAACGGTAAAATATTATCGGGCATGCATCTCTTCATTCCGTAAATTCCTGGGAAACGACACCATCGATGTGACCGATTTCGACGAGAACGACTTGTCGAGATTTGCCACGTGGCTTGTCGATGAAAAAAAGTCGGCATCAACGATAAAACTCTATCTGATGACGCTGCGCGCCATCTTCAACAACTCGGTCGACGACGGAAACAAGGCGTTTGCCAACGTATCGTCGAAAAACGATGCCGAAACCAACCTCACGACACGTGACGACATCTTAACCGTAGCCAACGCCTCGATGAGTCAATATCCGGCACTCGCACGAGTACGCGACATGTTCATGTTCAGCTTCTACACCTGCGGCACATCGTTTGAGTGCATGAAGCGCATGACACTCAACGACATAACCGACGACTACATAAACATTCCCGACGGGCGTAAGATAATCAGGCTCTCATGCATGGACCGCCTGCTACCCGACAAGAAATCCGACAGCAACGCCCCACTCTTCCCCCTTGCCGATACACTTGACTTCGACGAATACGCCTCACGACTGGGCATCGTCAGCCGCAACCTGCAGCTACAGCGTCAGCTCAACCCCGACTCCGCGCTCAACGGCTGGATATCATGCGCAAGAGAGTGCGGCATCGACCTCTCGGTCATTGCCGAATGTGTCAGCAACACCGAAGCCTCGATATTTCAATTCGCCGACCGTCGTGACATGCCCGTCGACCGCGACGACATCGACGCAGCCGTGCGTCAGGTAGCATCATCAGTGTGTGACATCGAAAGCCATTGGTATGCCATGCGCATGTTCTCCCCCGTCGACATCGTACTCAAGCAGATAGAGTCAACCGCAGGAATCGATGTAGAAACCTACTATCCCGTCGAAGAGGTGGTCAAGATGCAAGGCAAGAAACGCATCGTCAAGACACAGCCCGTCATACGCAACATCATATTCCTGCGCGCCACCTCCGAAGAGGTCAAGTCATTAAGCAGCAACCTGTTTGGAACGGCGGCAATATATACATCATCTACCGGTACATCACGCGAATATGCCATAATCCCCGAAGCCGAAATGATGCGCTTCAAATGGATCATATCACGATGCGCCGAAATGACGATGCTCGACGAAGAACGCCGTTGCCACCTCGCTGAAGGAACGAGAGTGCGCGTGACCGACGGCACATTTGCCGGATACGAAGGCCTCGTAATAAAAGAAGGACGACGCTACAACCTCATCGTCGAACTGCTCAACCTGCAGTTCATGGTCAAAGCCGAAATCCCCGCCACCTTCCTCACCGTCATCCCCTAACCCCGCCCCACCGCATCAGGCGCCAACCGCCATGCCCGAATCACTGAAACACAAGACCCTCAAAGGCACCCTGTGGAGCTCTTTGCTCTAATGGGACGCTGCCTATTCGCCATATCACACACAACCTCAACCATATCACCCAAAGGGTTATATAGAATTCTCGACTACTAATCAACGGCAAAGGGCCGGACATAATAAGACTAAAATATATTAGACATGAATAAGAAAGTATATTTAGGCATGGTTGCCGATATAATGCATCCAGGCCTTATAAACATCATCAACGAAGGTGCAAAATATGGCGATGTTATTATCGGCTTGTTCACCGACAAAGCCGTCGCCGAGCATAAACGACTTCCATTCCTCACTTATGAGCAACGTAAACAAGTGGTCGAAAACATAAAGGGTGTCGCAGAGGTCATTCCTCAGGATGAATGGTCGTATATACCAAATCTTCGTAAACTAAAGCCTGATTATATAATCCATGGTGATGACTGGAAAACCGGCATCGACATGGAGCTTCGCGAAGAAGTATTCAAGGTCATGGAGGAACTCGGAGGCAAAGTGATTGAAATTCCCTATACCAAAGGAATCGATTCAACCGGTCTTGTTGAAGAGGAAAAATCACTCGGAACAACGCCCGAAGTACGCATGAAGCGTCTTCGCCGCCTTATTGCCGCCAAACCTATTGTCCGCATAATGGAAGCGCATGACGGACTGTGCGGCCTCATAATAGAAAATGCCGAAGTAGATGCCAACGGAAGACACAATACCTTTGACGGCATGTGGTCAAGCTCACTGACCGACTCCACATCAAAAGGCAAACCTGACATCGAGGCCGTAGAC
>ERZ838577.3941-NODE-3941-length-13217-cov-7.314238_pt1 | contig 13217 bp, 10 predicted proteins | sample MGYA00519682_ERZ838577 | MGnify/ENA primary metagenome ERZ838577 (study PRJEB31850, sample SAMEA3708838) | human gut metagenome | biome: human gut; feature: human-associated habitat; material: faeces | place: China | collected 2014 ...
AGCGTTTTTTTCGTTTTGCGTGTCAGTTTTTTGCGTTTTGCGTGGCAGGCTACACTCGGAAAATGCAAGGTCACGGATATGATGTCACAGCTTTCGGAGATTACAGCACAGATAAAGGATTACAATTCAACCATTCTTCAGCTGACCAATCAGGTGGCAGAACTTGCAACAAAGGTAAATGAAATGACCGGAGATGTGGTTTCAGTGGGCAAATGCGGCGCTGATATCAATTACGTTCTCTATTCTGACGGCAGACTGATTCTCAAAGGCACGGGGGCAATGTATGATTATGTAGGTGCATATGAAACAAGCGGAAACAAATCTCCGTTCTGCGAAAATGATAACATCACTTCTGTTGTCGTCTCAGAGGGCATCACAACGGTTGGTGAATATGCATTTCAATACTGCAACAATCTGAAAATAGCCGCTCTTCCGACAACGCTCAAAACCATCAAGCGAAATAGTTTCATACCGCACATTGATGAATATCTGGTTCATCAGAATCTTTACGGACTGACTGAAATTACAATTCCGTCTAAAGTGACCGAGATTGCAAAGTTCGCCTTTTCAGGTACAGCTATCAAATCCCTTACCATTCCTGCATCTGTTACAACAGTCGGTGAACAGGCGTTTGGAGAATGTCAGAAGCTTGAAACTGTTCGCTACAGCGGTAAGGTTATCGGTGACAGAATGTTTGTACGCTGTATCAAGCTGAAGAATTTCACGATCACCAAAAGCACAACAGAACTTATCGGTGGCTGTTTCAACTACTGTGAAAGCCTCACGCAAATCACCTATGAGGGCAGTCTTGCTGAATGGAACGCTGTGAAAAAGAACACAAACTGGGACGGTCATTCAAGCAGTACAGTAGATAGTCCCCTTGTCAAAATTCAGTGCCTGGATGGATATATGGAATATGATGCAGATACGGAAACGTGGAAGGAAGTGAAGGCATGATAAAATTTCTTGTAAAGGGACAGAACATCGAAACGCTGGAGCATGAGGTCATTGCAGCTGATCAGATTGCTTTTGTAAAGATACATTTTGTATTTGATAACAGCTGGAAACCCCTGCATAAAGTGGTGCAGTTCACACAGGACGAGTTCACTTACAACAGAGTTCTCGGATTTGACGAGACAAGCTGTCATCTGCCGGCGGAACTTGCAGCCGGTGCTGTGAAGATGTCTCTTTTCGGTTATGACGCAGAATCATCTGAAACAGTCAGGGCAACAACGGTTGTGAAAACCCTGCATATCAGACCATCTGGTTTTGACGGTGAAAGCAGCAATGTACCGCCAACGCCTGACCTATACCAGCAGTTGCTTCAAAAGATAAGTGAAAAAGGTGCTGACGGCAAGTCTGCATTTGAGATTGCTGTAGAGAATGGCTTTATTGGTACAGAAGCTGAGTGGCTTGAGAGCTTAAAAGGTAAAGACGGAAAAGATGGAGTTGACGGAAAAAATGGTCAGGACGGTAAAGATGGAATTGATGGAAAATCTGCATATGAAATCGCCATTGCAAATGGCTATTTTGGCACAGAATCTGAATGGCTTGAGAGCTTAAAAGGAAAAAACGGTATTGACGGACAACCCGGCAAAGATGGAATTGACGGTACGCCCGGAACTGACGGAAAATCTGCATACATTATTGCTGTAGAGCATGGATTTACCGGAACAGAAACTGAATGGCTTGAGAGCTTAAAAGGTAAAGACGGTACCGACGGACAGCCCGGAAAAGATGGAGTTGATGGTAAAGATGGCGTCACGCCTGATATGTCGGATTATCCGAATAAAGCAGATTTCGAGGCTTTACAGCAGAAATTACAGTCTTTGCAGGATAGCACTATGGACTACATCATGGGGCTTACAAGCAGATGCGACTCATTTGATACAGAAATTCAGGAAATAGACGCCAATGCTCAGCAGCTAAGAGATTCTGTTCAGTTTGATTTTCAGACAAAGGAAGAAGAAATCCTCGCTCTTGAAACCAGAATTATCGCTCTTGAAACCAGAATTATCGCTCTTGAAAGCCGTTCCGGCATCGAATACATCACGGTCTTTTCTTCCGGCAGTGATGCTTTGCAGAAATATGGTGAGAGCGTCTACACCTATTACAACGACGGTTACCGTTCGCTTGCAGGCTTTGCGGAAAGCTATCCCCATTTCTGCTGTACAGAGAATGACTATGCTTTGTACTTCAATCAGTCTGATTTCAGCTGGGCAGGAACAGTATTTGTGCTTTGCCTGACGCCTGTTGCTCTCACTTCTTCTATGAATCTGATTCTCAGTTATACAGTCGGTGCGTCACAGGACGCTGAATTTTATCTGGTGAAGAAAACCGACAAGACCGGGGCTGAACTTGCTCAGTATATCTATGAGGAAATACAGGCAGGAAATGCAGTAACTTTACAATTCAAATGGCTTTATTCCGATACATATATTTCCGTGATGCAGTCATTGGAAAACGTACCGGATGGAGAATATTATCTTGCCTTCAAAGGCACATCGGATAATTCACATCCGATGATAAAATCAATCAAATTTATGGGAGGATGATGTTTATGAAAGAATGGATCTGTACAATTGCAGGCATTGTAGGCGGATTTATTGCCACGCTGTTTGGCGGATGGGACTCGGCTCTTGCAACACTTGTAGTGTTCATGGGTATCGATTTTGCAACAGGTCTCGTCACTGCAATTATGGGAAAATCCAAGCACAGCAAAAGCGGAGCACTCAACAGCAAGGCAGGCTGGATTGGTCTTGCGAAAAAGTTCTGTATTCTGCTGATGGTTGTGGTTGGTGTGAGAATTGATATTCTCATCGGCACAAACTACATACGTGACGCAGTCTGCATCAGCTTTTGTCTGAACGAGCTGCTGTCTATTGTAGAAAACACCACACTGATGGGCGTACCCTATCCGCCGGTATTCAAAAAAGCAATTGATGTTCTGCAAACCAAGGTTGGCAGAATGGAAGAAACAACTGACAAGGAGGAATCTGATCATGGCAATTCTGAAACCTGATAACACATCTACTCTGAATGGAGTAAAAATCAACGAGTATCTGCTCACCAAACACAATCCAAACAGTATAGCAATGCCCACCGTTTCTATGGAGGGCAAAGTTATCGGTATCACTGTTCACAATACCGATTGGATTTCGGTAGCAAGCGGAACTACTCCTGCAGAACAGTATACCAGAGCAACTTACAATGGCAATATGAAAGATGTCAGGGTGCATTATTATGTGGACAACACCTGTGCGTGGCAGAATCTACCTTTAACGCTTAGTGGCTGGCACGCCGCTGATGGAAGCGGCAACGGCAACCACAGAACGATTGCCATTGAATGCATTATGTCATCTGCGTATAATTCTACGGATAAGAAGTCGGAAGACAACTGTGCGAGACTTGCCGCAGCACTTCTGAAGAAGTATGGTCTTGACATTAATCACCTCTACACTCATACCCATTGGCTGAATGTACGTGACGGGAAAAGTGGTACTGTGGACTATCTCAATACTGCAAAAAATTCTTACAAGATGTGTCCTGCCTACATTCTGCCACATTGGGCGGAATTTAAGAAGAAGGTCGAATCTTATCTGAATACTGGTTCTACAACTTCAAATCCTACACCTGCAAATCAGCTTTACAGAGTAAGAAAGTCCTGGTCTGACGCTAAGAGCCAGATTGGAGCATATTCTTCTCTGGAGAATGCAAAGAAAGCCTGCAAGGCGGGTTACAGCGTTTTTGATAATTCCGGAAACGTGGTATATACCGTTGCCGAAAAGACATATACAAAAGGCGCAAAAATTACGCTGAACAATACCACATTGTATTCCTCCAGCACAGTCAAGACTGGAACAAAGAAATCCGGTACATACTATCTCTATGATGGACAGGTTGTAAATGGCAGAATGCGTATTACAAATTCTGCTTCAAACTGTGGAAAAACACCTGCCGGTTCTTATGTGACCGGTTGGGTGAACAAGGCTGACATCTGATAACGATCCCCACGAGATATGATTTTTTCATATTTCGTGGGGATTTTTTGTTTTTCGGTACTCAAAAGCCATATTTCCGTCCTATGTAAAGTAGGAGGTGGTTTCAATGACAGATGCACAAAAATCTACTGTACTCACATTGCGTTCAAAGGGAATGTCGTTTTCTAAGATTGCAGAAACTGTAGGATTGTCTGTCAACACGATAAAATCCTTTTGCAGCAGACATAAAGGGCAGTTCTGCCTTTGCTGCGGCGAGCCAATCACGCAGCCGCCAAGAGTACGTCAGAAAAAGTTCTGTTCGGATAAATGCAGAATGAAATGGTGGAATGCTCATATAAAAGATGTTAACAGGAAAGCTATGTATGATTTTATCTGCTCAAATTGTGGTAAGCCTTTTCAGGCATACGGCAATAATCACAGAAAATACTGCTGCCACAGATGTTATATTCTTGCACGATTCGGAGGTGAAAAAGATGGATATTCAGAAGGAAGCCATGTACCAGGTGACGATGGGCATTGTAAAGAAGATGTTTCATGCAAATCTGATTTCGGAGGATGAATATCGTCAGATTGATACAATGTTCAGGGAGAAATACGAGCCGAAAATCGGCACATTATTCGTTGACTTAGAGCCTGAACAGCGGTAATATGTGTAGTGAAAGGAGAGCTGTTATGCGTAAAATCATCAAAATAGAACCTACGGAGCCCGTATTGCCAAGGCGAAAGCGAGTGGCTGCTTATGCTCGTGTATCAATGGAGTGTGAACGCCTTATGCATTCAATGTCAGCACAAATAAGCTACTATAGCGAACTGATACAAAAGAATCCCGAATGGGAGTATGCACGAGTTTATGCTGATAATTTTATATCAGGAACAGAGACCAAGAAACGGCAGGAGTTTCAAAGAATGATTTCTGACTGTGAAAAAGGACTCATTGATATTATCCTTTGCAAGAGTATATCACGATTTGCCAGAAACACCGTGGACCTTCTGGAAACGATACGGCATCTGAAAGATATCGGTGTTGAAGTACGATTTGAAAAAGAGAACATCAATTCCTTGTCGGGTGATGGCGAACTGATGCTGACCATTCTCGCCAGCTTTGCACAGGAAGAAAGCCGTAGCCTTTCTGAAAATGTAAAGTGGGGCATTCGGAAACGCTTTGAAAAAGGTGATCCATGCAATCGAAATCCAATACTCGGCTATGAATGGGTTGATGACAAACTGGTTGTTGTCCCGGAAGAAGCAGAAATTGTAAAGAGAATATTCCGAAACTTCCTTGACGGAAAATCAAGGCTGGAAACGGAACGGGAACTGAATGCCGAAGGTATCACAACAAAGAGAGGATATCGCTGGATAGATTCCAATATAAAGGTTATTCTGACCAATATCACGTATACAGGCAATATGCTTCTGCAAAAGGAATACATTACCGACCCGATTACCAAACACCGAAAGAAGAATAACGGCGAACTGCCAAAGTACTATGTGGAAAATACGCATGAAGCCATTATAGATATGGAGACTTTCAGGTGGGTGCAGGAGGAAATGGAAAGAAGGAAAAAGTTAGGCCCTCTGGCAAACAAATCACTGAATACCTGCTGCTTTACAGGAAAAATCAAGTGTCCTTTCTGCCATAAAAGCTATATGCATGAAATCAGAACAGACCGAGGTTATGCAGAATACTGGCTTTGTGGAAGCCGAAAGATAAAAGGCGGTCGCTGTACTGTCGGCGGCAGTATCAATCATAAGCACTTGCAGGAAACCTGTGCAAAAGTACTTGGATTGCAGGAATTTGATGAGTCTGTTTTTCTTGAACGTGTGGATGTTATTTACGTTCCGAAGCGTGAAACATTAGAGTTTCATCTGAAAGATGGAACAGTTGTAACGGAAGCGTGTAAAAACACAGGACATCAGGACTGCTGGACGGAAGAACGAAGGGCTGCAACTTCCTTGAAACGCAGAAATGGAAAAAGACCGAATCGGGCGGATATGACTTGTTTCTCAAAAGTGATTAAATGCGTAAGGTGCGGATGTAATTTCCGGAAAGGCACACGCACCTCTGCAAATGGCGACAAAGTTAGTCACTGGAGATGTTCGGAACATAAAGGATGTAATTCCGCAAGTCTTCGTGATGATTTGCTGCGTACTATGGCAGCACAGGTTCTCAGCATTGATGCATTTAATGAAGAGGAGTTTGAACGGAGAATTGACCATATCGATGTGGAAGAAGACAGACTGAAGTTCTATTTTCGAGATGGTCATTCTGTAACGGAGCATTGGCCAATACCAAGGAGGAAAAAATGCCAAAAATAACGAAAATACCTGCATCAATCAGCCGATACACATCAGCACCGATTGATGCACCTGTCAAGCGTAAGGTTGCTGCCTATGCTCGTGTGTCAACTGACAGCGAAGAACAGTTAACTTCATACGCTGCTCAGATAAGCTATTACACTGAATACATAAAAGGACGTGAGGACTGGGAGTTTGTTGGGGTGTACACTGATGAGGGTATCAGCGGTTGTTCCACCAAACGCAGAGAGGGCTTTCAGAGAATGATATCGGACGCAATGGCAGGAAAAATTGACCTTATCATAACAAAAAGTGTGAGCCGTTTTGCAAGAAATACCGTTGACAGCCTGACAACTATCCGGCTTCTGAAAGAAAATAACGTAGAGTGTTATTTTGAAAAGGAGAATATCTGGACGTTTGACGGCAAAGGAGAACTGCTCCTTACCATTATGTCGAGTATAAGCCAGGAAGAAGCACGTTCTATTTCAGAGAATGTAACCTGGGGACACAGAAAGCGTTTTGCCGATGGTAAGGTTAGTGTTGCCTACAGCCGGTTCCTCGGATATGACAAAGGCTCCGATGGAAAAATGGTTGTGAACCCGGAACAGGCTGAAATTGTAAAGCTGATATACCGTCTGTTTCTTGAAGGCATGACACCGCATACGATTGCTATTCATTTAACAGAGAAAGGCATTAAAACGCCCGGCGGAAAAGATAAGTGGAATGCAACTACAATCCGCCGTATTCTGACAAATGAAAAGTACAAAGGTGACGCACTCCTTCAGAAAGAATTTACTGTGGACTTTCTGACCAAAAAGACAAAGAAAAACTGTGGTGAAATACCGATGTACTATATCGAAGATGACCATGAAGCCATTATCGATCCTGCAGTATTTGATATGGTTCAGCAGGAAATGGAACGCAGAAAGACAGGAACATCACGCTATAGCGGTGTCAGTATCTTTTCAAGTAAAATTAAGTGCGGTGAATGCGGAGGGTGGTATGGGGCTAAGGTCTGGCACTCCACCGACCAGTACCGTAAAGTTATCTACCGCTGCAACAACAAATATAACGATGAGCGCTGTACTACACCGCACATCATGGAAGAGGAAGTAAAGGCTGTGTTTCTGAAAAGCCTGAATAAGCTGCTTGCCAATCGGGATGAACTGATAGAAAACGTAAAGCTGATTTGTGATAAGCTGACTGATACATCAGAACTGGAAGCCGAAAAAGAAAAATATGCCGAGGAAATGTCCCTTGTTGCGGATATGGTTCAGGCGGCAATGCTGGAGAATGCTCGTATCGCACTTGATCAGGAGGAATACCGGCAGAAAAATGATGTCCTTTCCGCACGATTTGAGGCAGCAAAGAAAAAGCATGACGAATTGGCCATGCGGATTGAAGAAATAGAAACACGAGGACAGAATCTCCGTCACTTTCAGGAAACGCTGGAATCCTTAAACGGACAGGTGACTGAATTCGATAGCGACCTTTGGGGTTCATTGGTTGATTACATCACGGTTTATGAGAACGGAGAAAAAACAGTTACTTTCAGAGATGGAAGTGTGATATAGAGGAATGATAAAATAAAGGGTCTGCTGCAGTATCTGCGTACTGCAACAGACCCTTTTTGTTTGACTCCTTAAGAGGTAGTGGATATGCGTTTTGGTCTTTCAAATATCTGATTGATAAAAAGAAGAAATGGATCAAATACCCGATTAAACAGCCACATATAAATTGAGCCAAATACATTTGTAAAAATACGAAGTAAAACTGCATAGGCAAGACCAAAAGTTGGTACAGCCACTGTAATTGCGCTGAATGCATTAAATGCAGATTGCCATACATAGCTGGCAGAGAATCCAGTTCCGATTCCTCCAATAATTCCAAGGCAAGGACGAATTTCTTCCGGCAAAATCAAATATGCAATGAAAAAGATTGCACTGCCTAATATATTGCCTAAAACACGGTGCTTTGTGCGATATTCAACATCTTTACGAAATGGTATCAGAACGGACATTGCGGCAATACCAATCCAGTATACTCTCGGAACATTGAGAAGTGCAGCGATTAACATTGCGCTGGAAATGCCCACAGAAAGACAGATTTGCCATCTGGTACGGGAAGAAGAAAGATGAATCTCTTTAAATAAGTCCATGAAGCTGCGTTTATATTCCACCTTGCGATGCTTAAAATATAGAATAGAGGCGGTCAAAACAGCTCCGATCAAAAGACTGATCAAACGCATCTGGTATGCTTTTCCGCTTACATCATAACCAAACAGGAGAAGATAGGAAAGCACAAAAGTGGAATGGTTGAACATCGTAATGTTATGACATCCTATCAGTGCCAGAGCGAAAATGCAGATGAGATTGATGCAGAATGACAATCCGGTGGGAGCGAGATTAGACAGCTTCGGACCAAATGCAAGAATACCATAGATGAAAAGAATTCCAAGTGTGCCCTGAGAATTCTGGATTCCAAGGTCGGAATATCGAACTGCTAACACGCAAAGCAGTACAACCACACCGGCAATGCTGTTTTCATTGCCAAAAAGTACAGAAAATAATGTGACAAAGGAAACACAAAAAGCAACAACCAGTGCAATTTTGAATAGATAAACAGCAATATGCTTACATTTATCTTTTGGATTCTTAAAGCTTGCAATATACGATTTTGAACCTGCCTGGTTGAGTTGAAGTTCCTGATAAAAATTCATAAGTTACCTCCCATTTTTCATCATTAGATCATTAGCTTCTTTAATGTATTTTATTAAGGCCTCGAATTTTTCATCTCCGAGAATTTTTCGAAGCCGATAAATAGGCTCCAGATAATACTGGTATGTCTTTTCCAGCTCCATTGTTCCTTTGGCAGTACAAAGGAGCGTATAACTTCGTTTATCATTTGAATTATATTTCTTTTGTAAAAGTTCTTTTCGTTCAAGATGTTCGATTAACCGGCTCACTGCAGATTTGCTTAAGCCTGTCAGTACCGTTAATTCAAGGGGTGTCAGTTCTGCGTCCGATAATACAATACGGGAGAGAAGATCCAGTTCCTGCGCAGATGTAATGCCGCCTTTTTGGGCACGCTTTATTTGAAGACTCGTAAAAAGCCGAATTTCCTGTGCTTTTTTCATCATTTCTATCCAGCTCATGTCTTTCATACCTCATGCCTCCTTTTTACCAGAAAATATAGTTCACAATGTAAACTATCCAGCAGTATACACCTATCAGATAAATTTGTCAAGCTTTTGAGATATATTTCAGAAGATTAAATAATTTTTTCTCTTTGGAGAGGAATCTTTCGTGCGATGTGATGAAAAGAGGAATATGCTTTGACTGGGTTGATTCTTTGCTTGGCACCTGAACAACGGTGCTGCCGTATTTTTTAAGAAAAACATCTTGAAAAAATGTGCGAAATTGTTTATAATATACTTATAACAAATTTCACAGTTCATCGGTGCATCATTCGCTCAAATGCACCCAGTAATCTACAAATGCAACCGCTTGGGTGCATTTTCGTGTATGCGTTAAATTGTATCACTTTCGGTACGGCAATAGATCCTGCGGCAGGTAGCGGAAACTTCCTGACAGAAACCTACATTTCTCTCCGTCGTTTGGAAAATGATGCACTATACGAGGAGCACCGTGGTCAAATGATGCTGGGCGGCGAGGGCGAATATAACCCGATTCAGGTTTCCATTGGACAGTTTTACGGCATCGAGATCAACGATTTTGCGGTGACGGTTGCAAAAACAGCCCTGTGGATCGCAGAAAGCCAGATGATGCAGGAAACAGAAAAGCTGATGCAGATCAATCTGAATTTCCTGCCGCTGAAATCCTATGCAAATATCGTAGAAGGCAATGCTCTGCGGATTGACTGGGAAAGCGTTGTGCCGAAAGAAAAGCTGAATTATATCATGGGAAATCCGCCGTTTGTGGGTGCAAGATTGATGAACACCATACAAAAGGATGATGTTTTATCGATATTTGATGGTGTTAAAAACAACGGAAATCTTGATTATGTTTCCTGTTGGTATAAAAAAGCGGCGGATATGATGACAGGAACAGAAATTAGAACGGCTCTTGTTTCTACGAATTCCATTACTCAGGGAGAACAAGTTGCAATCCTTTGGAAAAACCTGTTTGAGCATGGGGTTCATATTGATTTTGCATATCGTACTTTCCGTTGGGATAGTGAAGCAAGTTTGAAAGCTCATGTGCATTGTGTTATTGTTGGATTTAGCAAAGCATCAAATCAAAAACCAAAGCGGATTTTTGATGGTGGCTCTGTAAAGATTGCGAAAAATATAAATGGTTATCTTATTGAAGCAGATAATATTGTTATTGAAAGTAGAACTAATCCTATATGTAAAGTAAATACAATTAGAATGGGCAATCAGCCTATTGACGATGGAAATTATATCTTCACAGAAGAAGAAATGGCAGAATTCATTAGAATAGAGCCTAAATCAAAACCGTATTTTCATCTTTTCTATGGGTCGAGAGAATTTATTAACCGTATTCCTCGATACTGCTTATGGCTTGGAGATTGTTCGCCAAAAGAACTGCATTCTATGCCAGAATGTATGAAAAGAATTGAAAATGTCCGTCAATTTCGCTTATCAAGTAAAAGAGCAAGCACGCTTAGACTCGCTGATACACCAACAAGATTTCAAACTGAAAATATGCCCACCACAAATTACATTGTAATTCCAGAAGTATCCTCACAGAATCGTCGATATGTGCCAATGGGCTTTATGACACCGGATATTATGTGCAGCAATAAAGTGAGACTTATACCTAATGCGACTTTATATCATTTCGGTGTCCTGACATCTAATGTTCATATGGCGTGGATGAGAACAGTGTGTGGAAGATTGAAAAGCGACTATGATTATTCTATCAAAATTGTCTACAACAACTTCCCTTGGTGCAATCCAACACCTGAACAAAAAGCAAAAATCGAGAAAACCGCTCAGGCAATCCTGGACGCAAGAGCACTTTACCCCGACTGCTCCCTTGCCGATCTCTACGATGAAACCACCATGCCGCCGGAACTCCGCAAGGCACATCAGGCAAACGATTTCGCCGTGATGGCTGCCTACGGCTTTGACCGGAAAATCACAGAGAGCGAGTGCGTGGCGGAGTTGATGAAACGGTATCAGGAGTTGGTGAAGGTAAAAAAGTAGAATATTTATCTAATTTAAAAGGAAAATGATACAATCAATAAAAGGAGTCAATTTTGGATATATCGACTTTTATTTCTAACTTTAAGAATCACCCTGTTTTGTTTGTAGGTACTGGCATGAGTCTCAGATACTTAGAAAACTCATACACATGGGATGGACTTTTAGAGCACATTTCACATGAATTGTTTGAAAATGATGAAAGATATTTAGATATAAAGGCAAATCATCTTTGCAACGGAGAATATCGTTACGATGAGATTGCCACAGATATTGAAAGAATATTTAATGAGGAATTAGGAAAAGACCGGAATGGAAAATTCAAACATATCAACGATATGTTTTATGACCAAATGAAAAACGGCATACAATTGAGCAGATTTAAAATATACATTTCTGAAATATTCAGCGAGATAAAAATCAATCCGGAAAAAAATGATGAAATTGCTGAACTAAAGAAAATTAGAAAAAATATAGGCTCTGTCATTACAACTAACTATGATAAGTTGATTGAAACATTATTTGAATTTAATCCACTTATAGGAAATGATATTTTATTAAGCAATCCATATGGATCCGTCTATAAAATTCATGGATGTGTTGATGCACCAGATAAAATTATAATTACTCAAAATGACTATAACCTTTTTAACAGACGATATGAACTCATAAGAGCACAGTTGCTTTCTCTGTTCATTCATAATCCAATTATATTTATTGGATATAGCATAGGTGATGAAAATATAAGAAATATTTTAAAAACTATCTTTGATTATGTTTCAAGTGATTCGGAACTAGCAAAGAAAATACAAGCTAACTTTTTGCTGATTGAATATGAAGCAGATTCAGACAGTACAGAAGTGTTTGAGCATGATATAACTATCAATTCTCATACTACTATTAGAGTAAACAAAATAAAAACAGATAATTTTATTGCAATATATCATGCTTTGTCAGAATTGCAATTGCCTATTTCGGCTATGGATGTTAGAAAAGTACAGTCGATAGTGAAACAGATATATGAGGGTGGAGAAATAAAGGTACGAATAACAAATGATATTGATGATTTAGATAATTCTTCTAAAGTTCTTGCAATTGGTAATATACATACAATAAATTATGTTTATCAGAATGTAAATGATATGATTTCTAATTATTTTAATATCATTGAAGAAGAAAACGTTCAAGTATTAAATTTGGTAGACAAACAAAAAATTCAAGAAAACCAATATTTTCCTATATTTGGGTTTAGCAAAATTAACAGCTCAATTCAAAATGAAAAAATTTTGAAGCAGAATCAAAAAAACAAGCTGAAAAGACTTGTTCAAGGCATGAATAATGCTTGTAAAACCAAGTTTAATGCCATAGAAGAAATATTTTCAACAGAAAACGTAGTTAAAAGTAATCAAATAAATTGCCTTGTTTATTCCATTCTTACTGGTGCGATCAGTTTGGATGAAGCAGAAAACTATTTAAAGCAAAGAACAGATAAGAAGACCACAGATTATAGAAAGGTATTATGTGCTTTTGACTATATGAAATACAAAGATGAAACAGATGAAATGATTCAGTCATAATGACACTCATCAGCACTGACGTGCAGTCCGATTGCATCGAGCAATGTCCCTGTTCCTCATCCAAGATTCGTCACAGTGCCACTCTCTAACGAGAGAAATCAAAACTAAGATCTCATCCATATATATTTAAATTTATATAAATATTATCTAATATAT
>ERZ838577.3948-NODE-3948-length-13196-cov-3.123735_pt1 | contig 13196 bp, 11 predicted proteins | sample MGYA00519682_ERZ838577 | MGnify/ENA primary metagenome ERZ838577 (study PRJEB31850, sample SAMEA3708838) | human gut metagenome | biome: human gut; feature: human-associated habitat; material: faeces | place: China | collected 2014 ...
CCTGCTGGATACATTAGGAATGGTCAGCCGGTCGGATATCCGGTCGGGACTGGAGGAATGGTCGCATCCTACGCCTCTGCCAATTTATAGCCTGGGACGACCGGAAGTGACAAAAATCACTAACCGGGGGCAGGAATCTTTTGTCCTGAAAATGCAGGTCAGCAATAATTCGGATTATGATGGAATTATACATATCGATATTCAGGGAGTCGGAAGAAGCAACCAGAATGATATCGATCCGCGTACCAGCCGGAAGATTCCGTTGGAAGCTCACCAGACAAAGGAACTGGTATCCGTTTGGGAGGATGCTCCCCGTGATGTAACCGTCAATACCTTGATATCTGGTAATTTGCCGAGTGTGATCAATCAGCCTGTCGGAAATATCAGACAGGAGAGAAGGCAGAATATAGATGCAGAAGGCGATTTTATAATTTCCGGTTCTTCTTTCGGGACGGAGGGAGAAATTATTGTGGATAATGAGGACAGTACATTGTTTATCCTCTCTGCGCCGGATGTAGTGGGGTTGTTACCCAAATGGCTGGATAAGGTCGAAGATACTTCGTTCAAGTATGCGGGTGTCTCGAGTTGGCGACCTCCGTTGGAGTGGACGGCAACCACCAATGCAAATTATTACGGTAAATATATCCGTTCGGCGTATGTGGTAAAGAGTGGCAATGGTAGCCAGACGGCGATGTGGAAGATTCCTGTCCCGTCGGAAGGTACCTATGATGCCTATTATTATGTGAGCAAGGATAACGAACTCCGGTATAATGACCGGGCCCAGGGGGAATATCGTTTCAGGATCAGGCAGGGGGAAGAAAGCGAAGATGCGTATATCGACCTCCGAAAAGCGAATGAAGGATGGGAACAGCTGGGCGTCTATTATTTTGTGGCCGATACAGCTTACATTACCCTGACGAATGAATGTAAATTAAGAAGTGTAACGGCCGATGCCGTCAAACTGGTAAAACGATAATCATTAAAACAGTCTACTTATATGCAAAGAGAGTTAGTATGGATGAAAAAGATGATCCTTGTGGTTGTTCTGTAAATGCTCAGTAAGCTCCTGGATTCTTGCAGTAAGAACAGCTACCTGTACCTCTGGTGAACCAGTATCTCCCTCACATCTTGCATACTCTTTCATGATTGCTGCTTTCTTTTCTTTTGAAATCATTTTGATTTCCTCCTTATTTTTAATGGTCGCCCATGCAGGTAATCCTGTGGGGACGTAATCGCCGCATATTAAGAGACGGTCGGAGTGTCCAACCCCTGAATATGGGCTGTCTGATATGTGAACAGTAACACTAAACCTGCTCACACCTTGCCTAGTATAGCATACCCGCCAGATTCTGTAAACTGTTTTTTTCGTTTTTCTTCCCGATATTATTTCTCAGTTTTCTCAAAAAATCTCCGGCCGTCCTCTGCATCCGCCAGAAGTCTGCTCTTCAGGGCCTCAAGAGAGGGAAATTTCCGTTCCGGCCTCAAAAACTTTTTGAAATCCACCCGGCATTCCTCTCCGTAGAGATCTTCCCTACAGTCAAAAAGATAGGTTTCCACCCCTATAAAGCTCTCACCAACCGTAGGCTTACAGCCAATGTTGGTAATTCCGTGGTATATCTTATCCCCGAAATAAGAGCTTGTCACATACACACCGTTTGGCGGCAGGATCTTGGTCCTGGGAGGCACGAGATTGGTAGTGGGGAGCAGAACCTTATGTCCCATTCCCCTGCCATGTACCACCTGACCTTCCACAAAGTAATCCCTTCCCATAAGGGAAGTAACCTTCTCCATATTTCCTTTTTTCAGTTCTTCTCTGATATAGGTACTGCTGATCTTCCTATGCCCATCCATTTCTTTGGAAAGGATTTCCACATCAAAGCCATACTTTTCTCCAAATTCCATAAGAAGCCGGGGCGTACCCTTCCGCTCGAAGCCAAACCGGTTGTCCTCTCCCACTACTACGTAGGATGCCCCAAGATCTCCCATAAGAATCTCTTTTATAAAATTCTCAGCCTTCATATGCCGGATCCTGTCATTTAACTGGCATTCTACCAGCACATCCACGCCAAGCTTTTCAAGAAGGGAAGCCCGTTCCTGGCTGGTAAGGATCATATTGCTAGAAGCATCAATGGCAAAAAGGACAGCCTGTTCTCCAAGTGTCTTCCGCTCCCTGATCTTCTCAACCAGTTTCCTGTGGCCACGGTGGATCCCGTCAAATTTTCCCATTGTTACTGCACAGTTGGCAAGTTTTGGAAACTCACCCTCTATCTTCAGGTATTCCATAATCTCTCCTGTCAAACCAGTTTATGTCTGATCGGTAACTATTCAGCACCTGCTGAATCGTCACTTTATTATTCAGAACATTTTCACCGGATAATATTTCTTCTTCCCTGCATCCCACTGAAAAATACCTGTAAAAGTTCCGTCACTGGCGTACATGCGCACCCAGCCCTCTTTGTGCTGGGGACGAACCAGATTGTCGGACAGCGGATTTCCATTTGCCAGAAGCCTGTCCCCGTAAGAATCCGCATAAAGAGCGGGGTACTCAGCCAGAACTGCTTCCACCGGGTCGATCATATCCTGAACGGTTCCATCTGCCACGGCAGCTTCCACCTGGGCAAGCGTATGGCTCTCAAAGAGAGAATACCGACCAACCCTTGACCGGAGCAGTTCTTCCATACAGCCGCCACAGCCAAGCTTCTCGCCAATATCATGGCACAAGGTGCGGATATAGGTTCCCTTACTGCAGGTCACTCTTATTTTCACCAGCGGAAGATGAAATTCCAGAGGCTCTATCTCGTAGAAACACACTGGCCTGGCTTTTCGCTCAACCGTTTTGCCCTCTCTAGCCAGCTCGTAAAGTTTCTTTCCATTTACCTTCAGAGCAGAATACATAGGCGGAACCTGAAGCTGCTCCCCTACAAAGCTTTTCAGTACTTTTCGTACCTCCTCCTCGGTTACATTCACCGGACGCTCTTCCAGAACTGTTCCGGACATATCCTGGGTATCCGTGTCGATTCCCAGATGAAGCACCGCCTCATACGTCTTTTCCTTATCTGTAAGAAGATCCACCAGCTTGGTGCCTTTTCCAAGGGCTACTGGCAAAACACCGGTAGCATCCGGGTCAAGAGTCCCTGTGTGCCCTATCTTTTTCATATGGAGAATTCCCCGAAGCTTGGCTACCACATCATGGGAGGTAAAGCCTTTTTCCTTGTGAATTACAATGATTCCCTGAAAATCTGCCATTACTTATCCTGTCCTAAAAGCTGTTTTTCGATCTGTTCTGAAATATTATTGATAACGTCGTACATGGAACCGGCCAGATCGCAGCCTGCTGCTTTCACATGTCCGCCTCCTCCGAAATAGGAAGCGATCTTGCTTACATCTACAGAACCGTTGGAACGGAGTGATACCTTGAATACCTGGCTTTCATGCTCGTAAATAAACATTGCCACTTCCACACCTTTCGTAAGACGGAGCTGGCTTACGATTCCATCCAGGTCTGACGGCTTTACCCCATAGAAATCCATGTCTCTCAGCTTCATGTAGCCAACGATACATTTGCCATCCAGAAGCATAATGCTCTCTGCCAGAACACGTCCCATGACCTGATTCTGAATGTAGCTTTTCTGATAGAAGGATTCGTCAATAATATTGGAAAAATCAACGCCTTTTTCCATCAGGTCACCGGCAATACGCATGGTGTCCGGAGATGTGGAGGAATACTGGAATACACCTGTATCGTGGATCATTCCGGTATAAATAGCAGTTGCAATATCCAGATTGATTTTTTCTTTGTCAAGAAGCTTATACAGAACCTCGCTGGCAGAGCTGATCTCACCATGTACGTGGTTCACATCTGCAAATCCCGGATTGCTCACATGATGGTCAATGCAGACGGTCTTTTTCGCAGAAGCAAAATAATCAGCCGCCACTGCCAGACGGTCAGGAGCGCTTACATCACAGGTCACAAAAAGATCATACTCTCTGGGCTCACCTGCTTCATAATGTACCTCATCCATGCATGCAATATGTCCGAATACCGGTTTCGGCTTCTCCAGATAGATATCTGCCTTGATTTCAGGATACCATTTCTTTATATACAGATAAAGTGCCATGCAGGAACCTACACAGTCACCATCCGGGCGAACATGTCCCCCAATTCCCATGGTCTTTACGCCATCCAGAATTTCTTCGATTCTCTCCATTCCCTTCACCTCGATTTTTACTCTTCGTCTTCAGTTTCTGCTGTATCCTGTTTTTCCCCGTCCTCACTCTCAGTGCCCTTCGAATGGTCGTGTTCGATCACGTCATCAATGAGTCTGGACATATTTACGCCATATTCAATGGACTCATCCAGAATGAAGCGGATTTCCGGCGTATTGCGAAGATTCAGGTTCTTCGCAAGCTGACGGCGGATATAGCCTTCTGCACTTTTCAGCCCTTTAATTGTGGACTGCTTGGATTCCTCGCTGCCAAGGACACTGATAAATGCCTTGCAGGTCTTAAGATCCGGTGCAACCTCCACAGCCATGACAGATGTCATGGGATGGATGCGGGGATCCTTGATCTCACCGCGGATAATGTTGCTCAGTTCTTTCTGAACTTCTGCATTGATCCTTGTATTTTTAATGCTGTTTTTTCTCATTTTTTGGTCTCCTATATGAGTGCAGGCTCTGGACAACGGAAAATTGGGGGCAATGAGCTTGCCCCCAACTGACACCTGCGATTACTACGCTCTAGCGCGGCACCTCAACCATAATATATGCTTCAACTTTATCTTCTTCTTTAACGTCATTGAAATCCTGGAATACAAGACCACACTCATAGCCTGCACGAACTTCTTTGACATCATCTTTAAATCTCTTAAGGGAAGCCAGCTCACCTTCGTAGATCTGCTCCTCGTCTCTGGTGATGCGTACCTTGCATCCTCTCTGGAAGGTACCGTCAAGCACATAGCTTCCTGCGATAGTACCGATACCGGAAGCCTTGAACAGCTGACGAACCTCTGCATGACCGATTACCTTCTCCTCAAATACCGGATCCAGCATACCCTTCATGGCAGCTTCCACGTCCTCAATTGCCTGGTAGATAACACGGTACAGACGAAGGTCAACGCCTTCCTGCTCTGCCAGCTGTTTCGCTGTGGTATCAGGACGAACGTTAAATCCGATGATGATCGCATTTGATGTAGCAGCAAGGCTGACATCAGACTCATTGACAGCACCAACGCCGCCATGGATCACTCTTACAACAACCTCCTCATTGGAAAGTTTTACAAGACTCTGTTTTACAGCCTCTACAGAACCCTGCACATCGGCTTTGACAATAATCGGGAGCTCCTTAAGGTCGCTTGCTTGAATCTGGTCAAACAGATTATCCAGGGAAAGTTTACCCTTAGTTTCCTCAAGAAGACGGTTCTTATTCTCGGAAACAAATGCTGCTGCAAAATTCTTAGCCTCTTTATCATTCTCAAAGGACATAAGAACCTCTCCGGCATTCGGAACATCGCCAAGACCAAGGATCTCTACAGGAGTAGACGGACCAGCCTGTTTTACACGGCGTCCCTTATCATCCATCATGGCACGTACTTTACCATTGCATGCTCCGGCTGCGATAAAATCTCCAACATGAAGAGTACCCTTCTGTACAAGGATCGTAGCAACCGGTCCTTTGCCTTTATCCAGCTGAGCCTCGATCACAAGACCTCTTGCTGCACGGTTCGGGTTTGCCTTCAGCTCAGAAACCTCTGCGGTTAAAAGGATCATTTCAAGAAGATCATCAATGCCCTCTCCTGTCTTGGCAGATACCGGAACGAACGGAGTTGTACCGCCCCAGTCCTCAGGAATCAGCTCATACTCGGAAAGCTCCTGTTTTACACGTTCAATGTTTGCACTTGGCTTATCGATCTTGTTGATGGCAACGATGATCTCAACACCAGCAGCCTTTGCATGGCTGATAGCTTCTACTGTCTGTGGCATAACACCATCATCAGCTGCAACTACAAGAACAGCGATATCTGTGGAGTTTGCTCCACGCATACGCATGGCAGTGAATGCCTCATGTCCCGGTGTATCAAGGAAAGTGATCTTCTGTCCGTTGATATCAACTACATAAGCACCGATATGCTGTGTGATTCCACCAGCCTCGCCTCTTGTTACGTTTGTCTTACGGATTGCATCCAGAAGAGAAGTTTTACCATGGTCAACGTGTCCCATTACACAGACTACCGGTGGTCTTGAAACCATTGTGGATTCGTCTTCCTCTTCCTCTTTCAGAAGCTCCTCAATTACATCTACTTTTTCTTCTTTTTCTGCAATAATGTCAAATCCAAGAGCAATCTCTTCTGCCTGCTCGAAATCGATCTCGTGGTTTACCGTTACCATCTGACCTTCCATGAACAGCTTCTTAACAATTGCAGATGGCTGCATCTTCATCGCTTCTGCAAGCTCGCGGATGGTAAGCTTCTCCGGAATTGTGATCTCCTTGATCTCCGGTTTCTTCTCTTCCTGTTTCTGCTGCGGAGCAGGTTTCTGAAGTGCTTTCGGGATTCTGGACATCTGGTTTCTGCCGCCCTGGTTTGGTCTGTGTCCGCCACTTGATGTCTTATCGAAATCTTTCTTTTTATTCTTGTTCTCTCTGTCACGCTCACGCTTGCTGTCCTTGGATGTCTTGGTCAGCTCTGGTGTAAAGATTGCGTCAGATCCGCCGCTTCTTCTTGCACCGCCGGAGCGCTGTCCACCCTGGTGGTTCTGTCCGCCAAAGCGTCCTTCACTACGGTTATCTCCGTCTTTTCCTCCGAAACGTCCCTGACCGCCCTGTGGTCTTCCCTGGCCAAATCTGCTGCCATTTCCGTTTCCATTTCTATTGTCTCTGTTGTCACCGCCCTGACGGAATCCACGTCCGTTTCCATCACCCTGGCGCGGTCCTCTGTTCTGGGAGTCTCCCTGTCTTACAGGTCTTCCCTGACCATCATTATTTCTGTTTCCGCGGAATCCGCCCTGGCCGCCCTGTGGTCTTCCCTGGCCGAATCTGCCTCCGTTTCCATTTCTGTCCCCGCGATTATTGTCGCGGCCTTCGCCCTGACGGAAATTACGGTTGCCCTGGCCATTTCCCTGACGCTGCTGGCCGTCGTTTCTGTTCTGCTGTGCAGCTGGTCTCTGGGATTCTGTCCTTGGAGCTTCTGCTTTCGGTGCAGCCTGAACCGGTTTTGCAGTCTCTGTCTTCGGTGCACTTACCGGTGCGCTCTTTGGTGCTGTCTCAGCTTTTGGTGCTTCTGCCTTTGGTGCTTCTGTCTTAGGAGCTTCAGCCTTCGGTGCACTTACCGGCTTCGGTGCTTCTGTCTTAGGAGCTTCTGGCTTCGGTGCTGCCTTTACAGGTGCCTCTGCTTTCGCTGCCGGCTGTGCCTGTGCTGCAGGACGTGTGCCCTGTGGACGTGGCTTTCTCTCTCCAGCTGGTTTCTTTCTGTTCTTCCCGCCGTCACTTGCATTCTGTGCATGATATACGCGGATAATATTTTTTTTCTTCTTCGGTGCCTCTGCACCGTCGCCTTCTTTCTTTACTGACACTTTCTGCTCTTCTGTCTTAGGAGTCTCCAATGTTATTCCTTTCTCCTTTCCCGTATCTATAACTTTTTTCACTCTGTTTTTATTCTCTCTGTTTTGCTTATTTCTGTCTTTGGCAGGCTCATGTGAATTTATCACCATATGCCATTCTCCCTTCACCAGTACGAGTCAGGATACGCTTTCACAAGTTCTCCGCAGCTCGTATTATCAAAAATCATTTCCCGGGAACATTTAAAAGCATTCCCTGGAACGCTTTTTCCTCTTTGGTTCAGGTCGTTTTCTCAGACAACAGTGGTATGCTCTAGAGCTCCTTCCCCTCATCCTGCAGCACCTTCCTGATAGCTTCTGCAAAATTCCAGTCCTGTACAGCCAGGCTGGCACGGAATTCCTTGCCCATGGCATGCCCTAACGTTTCTTTATCTGAAAGGATATACAAGGGCACTTCGTAAAATTCACACATGTTCCGGAATTTCTTCTTGGTGTTATCAGAAGAATCCCCGGCTACGATTGCCAGATATCCTTTGCCGGTCTTAATGGATTTCTCAGTGGAAAACTCTCCGCTGACTGTCTTTCCGGCCTTTGTTGCAAGTCCGATCAGGGACAGCGCTTTATTATTCTTCAATACTATCAAACTCCTTCTCAAGGCTATCATAAACCTCATCCGGGATAGCTGCTTTCAAAGAACGCTCCAGTCCGTGATTCTTTCTGGCTTTCTCCAGGCACTCACGGCTCTTGCAGATGTAGGCTCCGCGACCGTTTTTCCTGCCTGTAGCATCCAGAATGATCTCATCCTCTGCGGTTTTCAACACCCTGATCATTTCTTTTTTATTCTTCATTTCTCTGCAGCCAGTACACTGGCGCATGGGAATTTTATTCTTCGTCTTCATTCTCTACCGCATCCTCAGTCTCTTCAGACTCTTCACCGGCAGCTGTTTCTTCGCTATCCTGAGAAATTTCTTCTGTAGCGGACTCCTCAGACTCTTCGTACTCGTCATCCTCATAGTACTCATCGTCATCCTCGTCATAATCATAGAAGTCGCCGGACTCTCTTGCCTGGGTTTCACTCTTGATATCAATCTTAAATCCAGTCAGACGTGCTGCAAGACGTGCATTCTGTCCTTCTTTACCGATTGCAAGGGAAAGCTGGTAATCCGGAACCACAACAAGTGCAGTCTTCTCATCCGGATCTGCCATAACAGCGATTACCTTCGCCGGACTTAATGCATTCTCGATCAGGATTGCAGGATTCTCATCCCAGTTGATGATATCAATCTTCTCACCGCGAAGCTCATTTACAATCGCACTTACACGGGCACCATTTACACCAACACATGCTCCAACCGGATCTACATCAGGATCGTTGCTCCATACTGCCAGCTTGGTACGGGAACCTGCCTCACGGGCAATGCTCTTGATCTCAACAGTTCCGTCCTTCACCTCAGCAACCTCAGACTCAAAGAGGCGTTTTACAAGGCCAGGATGTGTTCTGGAAACAAGGATACGAGGTCCCTTCGGTGTATCCTTTACCTCAAGAATATACACTTTGATTCTCTCAGTAGGCTTGAAGGTCTCACCCTTCACCTGCTCATTCTCAGCAAGGATCGCATCTGCCTTGCCAAGATTTACGCTTACATTATGTCCTACCACACGCTGTACAATGCCGGTAACAACTTCTTTCTCATTGCCGTGATACTGGTCAAACAGAACTTTTCGCTCTTCCTCACGGATTTTCTGAAGGATTACGTTCTTTGCATTCTGTGTTGCAATACGGCCAAATTTGTCAGAGTGAACCGGTACCTTCAGGATATCGCCAACCTCTGCATTGGTATTCTGCTTCTGTGCTTCTACAAGAGAAACCTCTTCAGCAGGATCTTCTACGAATTCTACAACCCGGCGGTCTGCATATACACTGAAATCGCCTGTTTCTCTGTTAATGGTAACATGTACATTGTCAGCTTTTCCAAAATGATTCTTGTATGCCTGGATCAGGGACTGCTCAATGGCATCCAGCAAAGTTTCCTTGCTGATATTTTTCTCGCGTTCCAGTTCGTCCAGAGCACCCATTAACTCCTTGTTCATTTTTCTTATTTCCTCCTTTTTGCTTTCCAGCATAATCGCTTATTTCTTAAATCGGACATGTCGCCGACTGGCAGCATCTTCCTATATGAAAGTCAGCTGTTCCGCGCCTGTGGTACTCCCACAGCTGCCGGTCCGGACTTTCATGGTAACTCAAAAATCAATCGCCAGACGCACCAGTGCAATGTCTTTCTTATCGAAAGTGCGAGGAGTTCCCTCCTCATCAATGGTCACACTGTTATTATCATATGCTGTCAGTTCACCACAAAATTCTTTCTGTTTCTCGATTGGCCGGTAGGTTCTGATTTCTACCAGTTTACCAATGCTTCTGGCAAAATCTTTTTCTTTCTTCAGAGGTCTGTCAAGTCCCGGAGAACTGATCTCCATGATGTAGCTGTCCTCGATGAAATCATCTTCGTCAAGCCTGTCGCTGAAAGCCCTGCTTACTGTCTCGCAGTCATTCACTGTGATTCCGCCTGGTTTGTCAATGTAGCCGCGAAGATACCAGTTTCCTGCCTCCTTGACATATTCCACATCTACCAGTTCGAATCCATTGCTTTCTACGATCGGAGATAACAATGCTTCTGCTTTCTGTTCATACTCTTCTTTTCTGCTCATTTTTCCCACCTGCCTTTCTCAAACACACTCTGGTCCTTATCATCAAAAAGAGTGGGCTCACGCCCACTCCTTTGTCAACAAGTTCTGATTTCTTGTATCATTCTAACACCTTTAAATCCAAATTGCAAGGGCTTTTTCTTATAAATGCCCATTTTACAATGGTTTTAACCCATTTTAACAGTATTGTTAAGCTTGTTTCACCAGCAACAGCTTTTACTTTCAGCTCTTTTGAGCTTCTGCTGCACAACCTGCATAACAGCCTTTTCTTCATAATCTGCTGCTTAAATTCTGGGCTTCATACCCTTGGTATCACGTTTGGCCAACTTTACCTTGTTCAATGCATACGGCTTGTCGTGATACTGGATGGTGTACTCCTGTCTCGGTTCCACCAGATAGGCATGCTCAAGAACATCCCCGTCCCCCAGCTTCATTCCTCTTACACCAACAGAGGTCTTCTTCATAGTAGAAACATCCGTTTTCAGAATACGTAGGAAATAGCCATTCTGACTCTGAAATACTATCTGTTCCATTTCATCTGCCGGACCTACAAAGATCAGCTGATCCTCTTCTCCAAGCTTGGTAGATGCAATCGTTCTCTTTGCCACATCGAATTCCTCACCTGCAACAAGCTTGCACATGGAGGTCTTAGTCACGAACAACAGAGTAGATAATTTCACCTGCCCTGCAGGTGCCACATAAAGGATCTGCTCCTGGCTGCTGTCGTAGTTACTCAGATTATCAGCCGGAGTTCCCTTGTCACGGAAACGCACCAGTGGAATATCTGCCACTTTGATGGAATGCATGCGTCCCATATCTGTGAAAATGCAGATCTTGTCTGTATTCATGCAGGTAAAAATAAATTTATTCTCTGCATGGGCAGCCTCTTTGTTTCTCTCATAAGCATTCTTATCAATAAGGCGCATATAGCCGAAGCGATCCATAAGGAAGCAGACCTCTGTCTCTTCCATCTTCTTTTCTTCGTAAACTGCCTCTTCTGCGTTCTCGATCACAGTTCTTCTCTTGGTGCTGTATTCTTTTTTGATTCCGTCAAGTTCTTCAATAATCACTTCACACATGGAATCATAGTTGTTCAGAATATCTTCATAAGAAGCAATATTTTTCATAGTCTGGTCATACTCTGCCTGAAGAGCCTCAATTTCCAGTCCGATCAGACGGTACAGACGCATTTCCAGAATGGCTGTAGCCTGATTCTCCGTAAATTTCAGATTCTTTGCAGCTTTCTCACTGGCTTTTGACTTGAATTTGATTCCCTCTGTGATACCCTCTACCAGACACTTCTTAACCTGGTCACGGCTCTTGCTGCCTCGAAGGATCTCAATGATCAGATCGATTACATCACAGGCTTTGATAAGGCCTTCCTGGATTTCCTTTTTCTCAAGCTCTTTTCCCAGAAGAGTCTTGTACTTGCGGGTAGTCACCTCGAACACAAAATCCACATGGTGCTCTATCACCTGCTTCAGGCTTAAGGTTTCCGGACGTCCGTCTGCAACAGCCAGCATATTGACTCCGAAAGTGTCTTCCAGTCTGGTTTTCTTGTAGAGCATGTTGGTGAGATTCTCTACATCTGCATCCTTTTTCAGTTCCAGTACAATACGGATTCCTTCCTTGGAGGACTGGTTGGAAATATCCACAATATCTGTGGTTTTCTTGGTTTCTACAAGGGAGGCTACGTCGTTAAGGAATTTTCCAATATTGGCACCGATCATGGTGTACGGAATCTCGGTGATCACCAGCTGCTGGCGGCCGCCTTTTACTTTTTCCACTTCCACTTTACCGCGGAGACGAAGCTTGCCGCTTCCGGTCTCATAAATATTCAGAAGATCATCTTTATTTACAACCAGACCGCCTGTAGGAAAATCCGGTCCTTTCAGATAACGCATCAGGCCTTTCACACTGATGTCGTTGTTCTTTATATAAGCTTTCACCGCATCCACAACCTCCCCAAGGTTATGAGGCGGAATGCTGGTGGCCATACCTACGGCGATACCATCTGCACCGTTTACCAGAAGGTTGGGAATCTTCACCGGAAGCACCTGAGGCTCCTTCTCTGTCTCGTCGAAGTTTGGCATAAAGTCTACTACATTTTTGTCAAGATCTGCCAGAAAAACCTCCTGGGTCAGTTTCTCCAGTCTTGCCTCTGTATATCGCATGGCAGCGGCGCCGTCTCCCTCAATGGAGCCGAAGTTTCCGTGGCCGTCTACCAGGGTTTTGCCCTTCTTGAAATCCTGTGCCATTACAACCAGTGCTTCATAAATAGAGCTGTCCCCGTGAGGGTGGTATTTACCCATGGTATCTCCAACGATACGGGCGCACTTACGATATGGACGGTCGTAACGGATCCCAAGCTCGTACATATCATACAGGGTTCTTCGCTGTACCGGCTTCAGGCCATCGCGGACATCCGGAAGTGCCCTGGAAATGATAACGCTCATGGCATAATCTATATAGGATTTTTGCATCACGTCCGCATAGTCCGTGGCAATTACATTCTCCTGCTTTGTTTCCATAATCTGTTTTCCTTTCAAACACACTCTGGAGCCTGTTTAAAAAATCATTCCTGCAATCTCCCACAAATTGTGACGCACATCTTGCAGAAAGCATTTTTCAAACACACTCCAAGCTAAAATCTGAGGTTCTCCTCTTGCAAAATACTCTGCTATATTACGTTCAGACCATATTCTGCTTTTTCGTCCGAAAAATCCTGCTCTTTCGGATTTCAGCCTTCTTAAATATCCAGTTCTGCATCAGTTGCATGCTCGTAAATAAATGCCTTTCTTGGCGGCACATCGCTTCCCATCAGGATCTCTGTCACGCTGGAAGCCATACGGGCATCCTCGATTTCTACCCGCTTCATTCTCCGAGTTTCCGGATTTAAGGTTGTCTCCCAAAGCTGCTGTGCGTCCATCTCTCCAAGAC
>ERZ838577.3949-NODE-3949-length-13195-cov-24.246880_pt1 | contig 13195 bp, 10 predicted proteins | sample MGYA00519682_ERZ838577 | MGnify/ENA primary metagenome ERZ838577 (study PRJEB31850, sample SAMEA3708838) | human gut metagenome | biome: human gut; feature: human-associated habitat; material: faeces | place: China | collected 2014 ...
CTCCCGTATGAACATCGGTCAGGTGCTGGAGGTCCATCTGGGCTACGCCGCCAAGACTCTGGGCTGGAAGGTGGCTACCCCCATTTTCGACGGCGCCACCGATAAGGATATTTCCGAGGCCCTGCAGCTGGCGGGTCTGGACCCGGAGGGCAAGAGCTGGCTGTACGATGGCCGCACCGGCGAGCGCTTTGACAACAAGGTCACGGTGGGCTATGTGTACTTCCTGAAGCTGCACCATCTGGTGGATGATAAGATACACGCCCGTTCCACCGGCCCCTACTCTCTGGTGACCCAGCAGCCCCTGGGCGGCAAGGCCCAGTTCGGCGGCCAGCGCTTCGGTGAGATGGAGGTGTGGGCGCTGGAGGCCTACGGCGCCAGCTACACCCTGCAGGAGATCCTCACCGTCAAGTCCGACGATGTGACGGGCCGTGTCCGCACCTACGAGGCCATCGTCAAGGGCCACAACGTGCCGACCCCCGGCGTGCCGGAGTCCTTCAAGGTGCTGGTGAAGGAGCTGCAGTCCCTGTGCCTGGATATTCAGGTGCTGGACGAGGACGGCAACCAGATCGAGCTGAAGGAGGACGAGGACGCTCTGGATACCTTCAATCTGGCCCGGATGGATGCCGACGACGAGCGCCAGAACCGCTATGCCGACGACAACGAGCTGGCGGATGCGGGCTTTGACTACGTGGCCGACGAGGAAGTGGACGCTTCCTACGACGGAGACGGGGAAGAATTTTAAGGACAGGAGGAGCAGCATACTATGAGTTACGCAACATTTGACGCCATTAAAATCGGAATCGCTTCTCCGGAAATGATCCGTGAGTGGTCCTACGGCGAGGTGAAGAAGCCGGAGACCATCAACTACCGCACCCTGAAGCCGGAGCGGGACGGCCTGTTCTGTGAGCGCATCTTCGGGCCCACCAAGGACTGGGAGTGCCACTGCGGCAAGTATAAGAAGATCCGCTATAAGGGCAAGATCTGCGACCGCTGCGGCGTAGAGGTCACACGGGCCAAGGTGCGCCGTGAGCGCATGGGCCACATCGAGCTGGCCACCCCCGTCAGCCACATCTGGTACTTCAAGGGTATCCCCTCCCGGATGGGCCTGCTGCTGGACATCAGCCCCCGCATTCTGGAGAAGGTGCTGTACTTCGCCGCCTATATCGTCACCGATCCCGGCGAGACGCCGCTGGTGAAGAACCAGATCCTCTCCGAGAAGGAATACCGGGATATGCGGGAGAAGTACGAGGATGACTTCGATGCCGGTATGGGCGCCGAGGCCGTGAAGAAGCTTTTGCAGCAGGTGGATCTGGAGGGCCTGAGCCAGCAGCTCCACGCCGAGCTGAAAACCGTCTCCGGCCAGAAGAAGGCCCGTGTGGTGAAGCGGCTGGAGGTGGTGGATGCCTTCCGCCTGTCCGGCAACAAGCCGGAGTGGATGGTCATCGACGTGCTGCCGGTGATCCCCCCGGAGCTGCGCCCCATGGTGCAGCTGGACGGCGGCCGGTTCGCTACCTCTGACCTCAACGACCTGTATCGCCGGGTCATCAACCGCAATAACCGCCTCAAGCGCCTGATGGAGCTCAACGCCCCCGATATCATCGTCCGCAACGAAAAGCGGATGCTGCAGGAGGCCGTGGACGCCCTCATCGACAACGGCCGCCGTGGACGTCCCGTCACCGGCGCCAATAACCGTGCCCTCAAGTCCCTGAGCGATATGCTCAAGGGCAAGCAGGGCCGCTTCCGCCAGAATCTGCTGGGCAAGCGTGTGGACTACTCCGGGCGCAGCGTTATCGTGGTGGGCCCTGAGCTGAAGATCTACCAGTGCGGCGTACCCAAGGAGATGGCCGTGGAGCTGTTCCGCCCCTTCATCATGAAGAAGCTGGTGGAGGACGGCTCCGCCAACAACATCAAGTCCGCCAAGAAGATGGTGGATAAGGGCCGCACCGAGGTGTGGGACGCTCTGGACGAGATCATCAAGGATCACCCCGTGATGCTCAACCGTGCGCCTACGCTGCACCGTCTGGGCATTCAGGCCTTCGAGCCGGTGCTGGTGGAGGGCCGTGCTCTGAAGCTGCACCCCCTGAACTGCACCGCCTTCAACGCCGACTTCGACGGCGACCAGATGGCGATCCACGTCCCCCTGTCCGCCGAGGCTCAGGCCGAGGCTCGTCTGCTGATGCTGTCGGCCAACAACCTGCTGCGTCCGCAGGACGGCGGCCCCGTCACCGTGCCTACGCAGGATATGGTGCTGGGCTCCTACTACCTGACCTTCGAGCGGTTTGAAAACGGTATGTGCCAGATGACCAACGACGAGTTCTGGCCCGAGGGCATCGACTTTGCGCTGGCCGGTAAGAGCTACGACGAGCTCACCGACGAGGAGAAGGAGCAGAACCACCTCAACATCTACCGGGACGAGGACGAGGTGCTGATGGCCTACAACGAGCACATCATCGGCATCCACCAGCCCGTGTGGGTGCGGGTGGAGAAGAAACTGGGCGACGAGACGCTGCGCCATGTGGTGCGGGCGACTCCCGGCCGGATCATCTTCAACCGCAACATCCCTCAGGATCTGGGCTTTGTCAAGCGCTTCAACGAGGACGGTACGCCCTCCGATAAGTTCTTCGACTACGAGATCACCGAGACCTGCGGCAAGAAGCTGCTGGGCAAGATCGTGGACCGCACCATCAAGCAGTACGGCTTTACCATCGCCGCCGAGGTGCTGGACAACATCAAGGCCACCGGCTATAAGTACTCCACCCGTGGCTCCATCACCATCTCCATTGCGGATATGACGGTGCCTGAGAAGAAGTACTCCCTCATTGCCGAGACGGAGCAGCGAGTGGTGGATATCGAGGACCAGTACAACATGGGCTTCATCACCGACGAGGAGCGCTACAAGCTGGTGGTGCGTGAGTGGGAAAAGACCACCAACGACGTTACCGACGCCCTGACCGCCAGCCTGGATAAGTATAACCCCATCTTCATGATGGCCGACTCCGGCGCCCGCGGCAGCATGAAGCAGATCCGTCAGCTGACCGGTATGCGTGGCCTGATGGCCAACACCGCCGGTAAGACCATCGAGATCCCCATCAAGGCAAACTTCCGTGAGGGTATGTCCGTGCTGGACTACTTCACCTCCTCCCGTGGCGCCCGTAAGGGTCTGGCCGATACGGCTCTGCGTACCGCAGACTCCGGTTATCTGACCCGCCGCATGGTGGATGTGTGTCAGGATGTCATCATCCGTGAGGATGACTGCGGCGTGGACAAGGGCATCGTGGTGTCCGAGATCAGCGAGAACGGCCAGGTCATCGAGAAGTTCTCCGAGCGTGTCAAGGGCCGCTTCCCGGTGCGGGATATCCTGAAGCCCGGCACCGACGAGGTGCTGATCTCCAAGGATCACATGATGACCGAGGACGACGCCGCCCTGCTGGAGAAGTTTGATATCCACTCCGCCGAGATCCGCACCGTGCTGACCTGCAAGGCCCACAGCGGTATCTGCGCCAAGTGCTACGGCATGAATCTGGCCACCTCCAAGCCGGTGGGGCCCGGCGAGGCCGTCGGCATCATCGCCGCACAGTCCATCGGTGAGCCCGGTACCCAGCTGACCATGCGTACCTTCCATACCGGCGGCGTGGCCGGCGGCGACATCACCCAGGGTCTTCCCCGAGTGGAGGAGCTGTTCGAGGCCCGCAAGCCCAAGAAGATGGCCACCCTGTCGGAGATCGCCGGTAAGGTCCGCTTCGAGGATGCCACCAAGGGCAGCCTGCTGAACATCATCGTCACCGCCGACGACGGCGATACCCGGACCTACTCCATGCCCCACACCGGTCTGCAGGTACGGGACGGCGAGGTCATCGAGAAGGGCCGCCAGCTGCAGGACGGCGCACTGAATCCCCACGATGTGCTGCGAATCCGTGGCGCTTCGGCGGTGCATAACTACCTCATTCAGGAGGTCCTGAAGGTGTACCGTCAGCAGGGCGTGGACATCAACGATAAGCACATCGAGGTCATTGTCCGCCAGATGATGCGCAAGGTCCGTGTGGAGGACGCCAACGACGCCACCGGCCTGCTGTCCGGCGCCATGGCCGACGTGCTGGAGGTGGAGGACGAGAACGCCAAGGTGCGGGCCCGCATCGCCGCCGGTGAGGTCAACGCCGAGACCGGTGAGCCGCTGCAGGAGGCCACCTATACCCAACTGCTGATGGGTATCACCAAGGCATCTCTGGCCACCGATTCCTTCCTGTCCGCTGCCTCCTTCCAGGAGACTACCAAGGTTCTGACCGAGGCCGCCATCAAGGGCAAGGTGGACCATCTGGTGGGCCTGAAGGAGAACGTCATCATCGGTAAGCTGATCCCCGCCGGCGCCGGCCTGAACGCCTACCGCCATTTCGCTGAGGAGTTGGTGCCTGAGGAGGGCGCTGCCGACAGCGTATCCATGGAGGAGAACATGCCTGCGGAAGAGCCTGCCGCCGAGACGGAGGAGTAAGCGATCCCTATCATAACGTACTGAAAAGAGCGCCCTGCGGGGCGCTCTTTTTTCTGCCCGGAAACGGAGAATTTTCCCGATGGGCTGCGTTGGTCCATTTCCGGGGAATTGGTCATTTCGACGGCATAGCGGAATCTAAGGCCGGAAAAACGTAGAAAAATTCCGCCATACGGAATGAACGCTTGACGCAGACCGGCGGAGACGGTATGATAGAGAAAAATATCCGCCGGAGAAGGGAGAGCACCATGATCTACTATACCGCCGATCTGCACTTTCACTATGCACTGCTGCTTCCCTCCCGGCCCTTTGCCACCGTAGAGGAGATGGACGAGGCACTGGTGAAAAACTGGAACGACACCGTGGGTCCGGAGGACACCGTCTATCTGGTGGGAGACATCGGCTGGAACGGCGGCCGGGTGCCGGGAGAGCTGCTGGAGCGGCTGTCGGGCCATAAGCACCTGATCCGTGGCAACCACGACACCGGCTATGAGGACGCCGGGCGGCTGTACCGCTGGTTCGAGACGGTGACGGACTTCAACGAGATCGACGACGGAGAGACGCACATCCTCCTGTGCCACTATCCCATGCTGTACCACAAGCGGGGCTACATGATCCACGGACACCTCCACCACGGGCGGGGCCGGGACTATGAGCTGCTGCGGCAGCTGCCCCGTGTGCTGAATGCCGGAGTGGATGTGAACCGCTATCGTCCGGTGACGCTGGCGGAGCTGGTGGAGAACAACCGGGCCTTCTATGCCGGGGAGCGGGACGATGAGGTGCCGCCACCGCCGCCTATGGAGCGAGGGCTGCCCGGCAGCTTGCCGGGGAAGCCGGACTTTCGGCCCATCCCCCGGCGAAAGGAGGACGTATGATGCCGCAGGAAAAGGGAAGCGTGCGGTCGCTGGGCAAGGCGCTGGAGCTGCTGGAGCTGCTGAACCGGAGCCGGGTCCCCATGACCCTTCAGGCGCTGAGTCAGGCCTCCGGCTACCCCAAGAGCACCATCCACTCGCTGCTGGCCACCCTGCGGAGCTACGGCTGCATCCGGCAGGAGTCGGATGGCCGGTACTACCTGGGGACAAAGCTGTTCGAGTGGGGCTGCGGCGTGTCCGCTGCGTGGGAGATCACCCGCTGCGCCCGTCCCTATTTGGAGCGGCTGGCCCAACAGACTCAGTATACGGCCCTGCTCTCCTGCGTGGAGGGCAGCAACATCGTGGTCATCGACCAGCGGGTCAGCGGCACAGGGATCCATGTGGCCTCGGAGATCGGCGGCCGTACGCCCCTTCACGCCACGTCGCAGGGGAAGCTGCTGCTGTCCCAGTTGCCGGATGCCACGGTGCGCTATCTGATGAACGGCCAGGGCATGGATCCCTTTACCCCCCATACCATCGTGGACCTGGCGACGCTGACGGAGGAGCTGGAGCGTATCCGCCAGTGGGGATATGCCATCGAAAACGGCGAGTACAAGATCGGCCTGCGGTCCGTGTCGGCTCCGGTGTTCGACAGGGAGGGGCAGATGCGCTATACTCTGACGGTGGTGGGCCTGTTTCGCCATGTTGCCTCCGGGGAGTTCGAGGAGGCGGTGGACATGGTCTGCGCCGCCGCCGGAAAGCTCAGTCGGGAGCTGGGCTATCATGCGTAGAGCGTTCCGCCATACGGAATTATGTTCTGCTTTGCGAAAAGGCTATTTTCTTTTGCCGGGGCAGATGGTAAAATAGACTTACGATAGAAAAGACTGCCGCCATGGTGCGGCGCTCTTTTCGGCGAGCGTGATATGCAAATGAGGATAACGGAGGAAAAGCAATGAAGAGAACGAGTGGAAAGCGGTGGATATCGCTGGTACTGGCGCTGTGCCTGTGCCTGCTGGTTGGCTGCGGCGGCAAGCAGACGGGCTACGACCCCCTGAAGGGGGTGGAGACCCGGATGATCACCGACTCCGCCGGACGGCAGGTGGAGATCCCTGCCGAGATCACCCGCATCGCACCCAGCGGCTCCACGGCCCAGATGATCCTGATGCCGGTGGCCTATGACCTGCTGGTGGGGCTCAGCAGCAGCCCCAGCACGGCACAGATGCCCTATTTCCCGGAGGAGATGCGGTATCTGCCCACCTTCGGCCAATTCTACGGCAGCAAGGCCAGCCTGAATATGGAGTCCCTCATCGCCGCCCAGCCCCAGCTCATTATCGACTTGGGCGACGCCAAGGACAGCATCGCCAAGGACATGGACACCATTCAGAAGCAGACGGGCATCCCCACCATCTTCATCGAAGCGGATCTGGATGATATGGCGGCGGCCTACCGGACGCTGGGGGACATTCTGGGGCGGCAGGAGCAGGCGGAGGAACTGGCGCAGTTCATTGACCGCACTGTCACCATGGCCCAGACCAACGCCGCAAAAATCCCGGAGTCTCAGCGGCTCAAGGTGCTCTTCGGCACCGGCTCCACGGGCCTTGCCTGCAACGCAGCCGGGTCCGTACAGGCGGATGTCATCGACCTTGTGGGGGCGGTGAACGCCATCATCCCGGAAGAAGTTACCAACCGGGGCGGCGGTACCACCGTCAGTCTGGAGGAGGTATACGCCGTGGAGCCGGATGTTATTCTGCTGGCCTCCGGCGGCCCCTACGATACCCTGACGGAAGGGGACTGGGCGGGCCTCACCGCCGTGCAGCAGGGGCGGTACTACGAGATACCGGGCCTGCCCTACGACTGGATGAGTTCCCCGCCGTCGGTGAACCGGGTGCTGGGCATCTGGTGGCTGGGGAATCTGCTGTACCCCCAGCTGTATGACTACGATATGACGGCTGTGGCACAGGAGTACTACCGGCTGTTCTGGCACTATGACCTGTCGGCGGAGGAGGCGGCCGGGATGCTGAGCCGATCCACCCTGCGGACGTGACCCCATACGGGGAGGAGAACCTGCGAGGAAGAAGTGCAGTATCCGCCTGCGGCGGCTGACCCTGTGGCGGCTGGTCTGCCTGACGGCGGTATGCCTGCTGCCGGGAAGGGCGGAGGCCGGCGGCAAGCCCTCCGCCGGAGGGACAGACCCCTCTGCCCCCGGCGGCAGTCAATCCGATGGACAGACCGGCCCGCAGGGCGGCACCACCATCAGCGGCGGCGCACGGGTGCTGTATTTCAAAAAAGAGAGGGACGAATAAATGAGCACCTTGTTTCACAATATCCTGCGGGCAGCAGCCAGCGCCATGGAGATTCCGGTGGTGATCTGCCTGCTGCTGTTGGCGTTTTCCGTGTTTTCTCTGGGCTGGTGGCTGGCGGAGCTTCTGGGAGAGCGGCGGCATATGAACGCCAGTCTGCCCCGGCTGCTGGAGGCCATGCGAAGCGGCGAAAGGCCCCTGCCGGACTGCATCGCCGCTCTGCGGGAGAGTCTGGCGGTCAACCTGCTGGAAAAGCGGGGGGAGGTGTACTACGATGCCAGGACCGGCACCTATTACATCGTCCCCAATGCGGCGGGGAACTGACCCATGGAGAAGCTGATGACCGGGAGGACCTACCGGCGGCGCTTTCTCCTGCTGGGCGGGGTGTGCCTGCTGCTTCTGCTGGGTTCCATGCTGGTGGGGCGCTACGGTCTGTCCGTAGACAAACTCCTGCATATGCTGTGGACAAGGCTCACCGGCGGCGCTGCGGACTGGTCCGTCAGCGACGAGAAGGTGGTGTTTGCCATCCGCCTGCCCCGCATTGCGGCGGCGGTGCTGGTGGGTGCGGCGCTGGCCGTCTCCGGCACGGCCTATCAGGGGATGTTCCGCAACCCCATGGTGTCGCCGGATATTCTGGGGGCCTCCACCGGCGCAGGCTTCGGCGCAGCGTTGGCTATCCTGCTGGGGGCCGGGTATTTCGGCATCTCCCTGTCCGCCTTCTGCTTCGGTCTGCTGGCCGTGGCAGCGGCGTGGCTGGTGAGCCGTCTGTCCCACTCAGACCCCACGGTGGCGCTGATCCTGGCGGGTATGATGATCTCCTCCCTGTTTTCCGCCGGGACCTCCTTTATCAAGCTGGTGGCGGATACCCAGCAGCAGCTGCCTGCCATCACCTATTGGCTCATGGGCAGCCTCAGCTCCATCAAGGCCGAGGATGTGCGCTTTCTGGTGCTGCCGTTGGCGGTGGGACTGCTGCCGCTGTTTCTCCTGCGCTGGCGGATGAACCTGCTGACGGTGGGGGAGGAGGAGGCCCAGTCCATGGGCGTGCGGACGGGGGCACTGCGTCTGGTGGTGATCCTGTGCGCCACGCTGCTGACCGCCGCCAGCGTGGCGGTGTCCGGCATGATCGGCTGGGTGGGTCTGGTGATCCCCCACTTCTGTCGTATGCTGTTCGGCTACGACTACCGGCGGCTGATCCCGGCGGCGGCCCTGTTTGGAGCGGCTTTCCTGCTGGCGGTGGATGACATCGCTCGGCTGGTGACCACCGGTGAGCTGCCTCTGGGTATCCTGACGGCCTTCGTGGGAGCGCCGCTGTTTCTGTATCTCATCATCACGGGAGGGCGACGGCATGAGCATTGACGTGGAGAGACTCTCCTTTTCCTACGGCACTCACCCGGTGCTGCGGGATGTCAGCTTCCGGGCCGAGCCCGGACAGCTGGTGGCAGTGCTGGGGCCCAACGGAGCAGGGAAGAGCACCCTGTTCCGCTGTATGCTGGGCTTTCTGCCCCACTATCAGGGGAGCATCTCCCTGTGCGGGCGGGACGTGCGGAGTCTGTCCCGGCGGGAGCTGGCCCATCTGGCGGCGTATATCCCCCAGTCCAGCCAGCCGTTGTTCGACTACACCGTCCGGGACACGGTGCTTATGGGCGCCGCCGGAGGGCTGGAGCCTCTGCGGCAGCCGGGACGGCAGCAGCTGGAGACGGCGCAGCGCATGATGGAGCTGGTGGGCATCGCCCCGCTGGCGGACCGTGGCATCCGCCGCATTTCCGGCGGCGAGCGGCAGCTGACCCTCATTGCACGGGCCTTGGCCCAGCAGGCGAGGATCCTTCTGATGGACGAGCCCGCCGCCAATCTGGATTACGGTAACCAGTTTAGGCTCCTGCAGCAGGTGCGCCGCCTGACGGAGCAGGGCTACACGGTGCTGCTGTCCACCCATGATCCGGAGCACGCCCTTCGCTTCGCCACCCATGTGCTGGCCCTCCACGGCGGCACGGTGGCGGCCTGCGGCCCGGTGGAGGAGATGCTGACGGAAGAGTTGCTGCACACCCTGTACCGTATCCCTCTGACGGTGGCGCAGGTGCCGGTCACCGGTGGCACGGTCCGCGGCTGCGTCTATGACCCGGCCAAGCCGTGAAGCTGTATATCATGCCCTGTGGGGCTGCATATAAAAATTTTCAGAGAGGAAGGGACCTGCACATAAAGCAGCACAGGAAGCGTGTATCGGCGCTGCTGCTGACTTTGTGCATGGTGCTGAGTTTGGTGATGCCGGTCTCGGCTCTGGACGGGCAGGTGCAGGCAGAGAGGCGGGAAGGCTATGACGTTGCCGCCATCCACTATACGGACGGCGAAGGCAATGAGCGGGCCATCCCCCTTACCGAGACGGCTTCCGGCTACGCCGATACCCTGCCGGAGGGCGTAACGGAAGAGCAGGTCATGGTGGAATACTTCTCCACCACCCGCTGGGACGGGGCAGTGGATCTCTCGTGGTATAACGGGACGGATACCGAGTTCACCATCACCACTCCGGCACAGCTGGCGGGTGTGGCAGAGCTGGTGAACAGCAATACCACCGACTTCGCCGGCAAGACCATCCGCCTGGGGGCGGACAGCTCCCTGCTGCGGTATGTGGAGCCCGGCAAGCCCTGGTGAGCCTTTCCAGCCCACCCAGCCGGAGAAACCCACTACGCCCGATACCCCCGCCACCGGCGACAGCAGCAATGTGACCGCCCTGTGGGTTGTGTTGGCTGTGGCTGGTGTGGGCATCATCGTGCTGGTGGTGCTGCTTGTCACTAAGCGCAAGAATAAGAAGGACTAAGCTTCATCGGGAGAAAGCCCTGCGGCCCGTGTGGGCCGCAGGGCTTTCCTGCCCCTGTCTGTGCCGAAGGGGAGGAGATTTTGCGCCGCCGGAGCCTTTTTCCTATTGTGCATCTGCCGCCGACATGGTATGATAATATCAGTAATGAGCAAGGGTAAACACGCCTGACAGCTTGTCCTTCCGGCGATTTTACGCTTCGTCTCGGTGGGTATCGGCCTGCCGGGGCGCCTTTATCCGGTAAAACTGGCGGCTCTGCCGCCTCTAAAGCATAAGGAGAGCGAAAAACTATGAAATTAGGTATCGTCGAAAGCGAGCCTGTTTCTGAAACTCTCCGCAAACGCACAAATGCCGATAAGGTTTGATAGGACAGGCATTTTCGGATGAAGTCAAAACATAAAAGTTCCTATTTCCCTACGCATCCCCACGCAGAAATGGCGTAAAAATGGCGTAGAGGAACCGGCGGTACGCAGTTGCGAAAATCGCCTGCTGCAACATTACCAAGAATATTCAAGCTGCCCTGCGCACCGGCGCAGAGAGATACAAGGCATTTTTGATCCTCCAAACAAAAATGAGCCTTCTCCGTTTGGGATAGAAACGGAAAAAGCTCATTTGCATTGTACACGCCTGTCAAGCGGCGCAGAACTTTGGCAGCGCTATGCCTCATCCTCCGCCAGCATACGGTATCCGACGCCAAGCTCGTTGATGATGTAGCGCTTTTCGCCGGGCGTCACGCCCATTTTCTTGCGGATGTTCTTCATATTGACTTGCAGCTTCTTGACGCTGCCATAGTCCGAATACCCCCAAACCGCGCGGATGATGGCGGCATACGTCAGCACCTTTCCGGCGTGAACGGAGAGAAATGCCATGATGTTGTACTCCGTCTGGGTCAGGTCGATCTCCTCTTTCCCTACAAAAACCTGCCGTGTATCGTAATCGATCAGCAAATCCTGCAGGCGGAATTTCCCACCGGGACTGCTGTCCTTCTCTTCGCTGTGCCGATGGCTGCGGAGAACGGCACGGATACGAGCCAGCAATTCCTCCGTGCCAAATGGCTTGGTGATATAGTCATTCGCCCCCAGATCCAACGCCTCCACCTTGTCCCTCTCGTTGGAACGGGCGGAAAGCACAATGATGGGTACAGTGTCCGTCTTTCGCACCTCTTGAATCAGACTCATGCCATCTCTGTCCGGCAGACCGAGATCCAGAACGATGAGATCCGGATGATGGGAGGCATACATCATCATGCCAAGCTCGCAGGTTTCCGCACAGAGCACCTGATAGTCGCTGGTTTCCAGATTGGCTTTGATAAAGCTTCGGATGTTGGCCTCATCCTCTACGATCAGAATTTTGTACTTGTTATTGCCCATCGTCCTCACCCCCTCTTTCCAGAGCAAAGCGGAATACCGCACCGCCGCCCTTCCTATTTTCCGCAGTGATCTCGCTGCCGTGCGCCTTGACGATGGCGGCGCACACGGATAGTCCGATTCCCATATTGCTGCGGGTTCCGTCCACCGGTGCGGCGGACTTTTCATAACTTCCGGTGAAAATCTTTTGAAATGCATCCTCCGGGATGCCGCAGCCGTTGTCGGCAACCTCAAATACCGCCTTATCCCCCACAAGAGAAACGGAAAGCGTCAGCTCCGTCATGCCTTTTGCGTGGAATACGGCATTTTCCAGAAGATTCAGCAGCACCTGCTCAATAAGGAGCGAATCCATGGGAATGTCCACAAATTCCTCCGGTATCTGTGTGATGACCTTCTGATTCGGATACTTTTTGGAAAACTTCATGAGAACCGAGTCGATCAGCTCATCCAGAACCGTGGGTGTCTTCACGACTTCCACTTTTGCGCCGTCGATCCTTGTAACCGACAGAAGATTTTCAACCATGCGGATGAGCCATTCGCTGTCCTCCTGAATTTCTCCCAACAGCTTGAGCTGCTGCTCCTTTGGCAGCGCATCATACTTGGAGATCAGCGTGGAGGAGGACCCGTATATGGAGGTGAGTGGTGTGCGCAGATCATGGGAAATCGCCCGCAGCAGATTGCCCCGCATTCGCTCTTTTTCATTCTCTGCCCGCAGCTTTTCCTGATCCCGAATGCGGCTGTTCAGCGTACTGGTGAAAACGGCAACTGCCAGCATAATGACGGCAGATAAGATGCTTTCCCCCACGAAAAAGTCGAAGACATAATAGGGATAGGTAAAGGCAAAATTCACCGCAAATACGCTGACAATTGCCGAAGTGATGCCATAGCAATACCCGTGGGTTTTCAGCGAGATCAAAAACACGCCGAACACAAAGATCATGGGTACCAGCGTCTGCATGGTAAAGAGCTTCTGAATCAGCAAATTGACGGCAAAGGCACTGCAAAAAATAAGGATCGAAAATAGAGTATCCTTTTGTCGCTGTCGATTCTTCATCATGCTTCTCCTGAAATTTATTGCGGTATCATACGCCATGCTTTTCGGTTTCGGGCGAAGCCCGGGAGAAAAACGGCTTAAATCCAGTGGTACAAATAACTGCCAGCAGTTATTATATCGCATAAGCGGAAGCGCTTCAAGATTTCTCACAGGAGGAGATTGCGCCGCACTCGTTTCTTTACCGAATCTACACCGGAAAAATGCTATCATATAAGCACACAGCGAAAAGGAGAAAGAAATCCGTGGAAAATGACAGTAGCGACGATAACGGTAACTGCTCTTATATGGTCTGTTCGTATGTGGCATATCTACGCCCTTTGCTGCGGTATCG
>ERZ838577.3951-NODE-3951-length-13189-cov-10.205878_pt1 | contig 13189 bp, 5 predicted proteins | sample MGYA00519682_ERZ838577 | MGnify/ENA primary metagenome ERZ838577 (study PRJEB31850, sample SAMEA3708838) | human gut metagenome | biome: human gut; feature: human-associated habitat; material: faeces | place: China | collected 2014 ...
CTCCCACTAATCAACTGGGAACTTTTCTGGCAAATAACAAATAGGATTTTGAAGGAAATTTTTCAGGGCCTTCCTACTAACCAATTGGGAACTTTTTCGAGATTTTGGCAAAGTAATTTGAAAAATTCTCTCAGATTTTCAAAAGATCCTTCTACTTACTCTGAATAAGGGGTACCATTTGGCAGGGTGCTTTTCAAAATTCCCCGCAAAAATATTTCTCCCTTCACTTACTCTGAATAGGGGGCGCCGTTTGTGGGGGTGTTTTCGGGAAATTTCTCAAATATTTTTTATCTGAACGCAAAAAGCCGCCCTCCCGGTGATAGAAGGACGGCTGATAATCACTATTGACTTATAGGTGACTCATATAGAAATAGAGCACCGGCCAAGCGGTCGGTGCCCTATTTCTAAGTATTCTTGTCCTGCTTCAGTTTCTCTTTAATAATTGCCAAACTTTTTTGCCTTGAAGTGTCTATCGAAAATCCAGCGACGACTTCTTGCATCGTTTCAGAACTCCAGTAGATTTTTAGCTTTTCTTTTGCACGCGTAATTGCTGTATAGAAAATGCCGTGTGTTATTTTTTCAGCGTTGCTACTCGGAATAACAACCTTAACTGACCTATATTCTAAGCCCTGCGCTTTATGAATTGAAACCGCATAGGCAAGTTGAAACGGTACGATGGCTTTTTTGCGATCTTCATCTGCCATTTCCTCTTCAAAATCAAATACATCAAATCGTATTCGGGTCACATCATCAATTATATCGATGAATTCTATGCCATCGTTTTGGCAATCTTGCTCTGTTAACGGGATCTCTACATCTACTGTAAATCTGATTCTACTGTCGAACAGTTCTATTTGGACAATTCGCCCTTTTAAATTATTATAGAGCAGAGAAAATCTGTCCGTGTCATTGAACAATATATGATCGCCAACTTTATATTTCCAGTCTCTCCAGACAACAGCCGTTTCTGTGTTAGCATTTTGGAAATAGCTATTCATATTATTCAAGCCAAATTTTCCATCATAGTTCAAGCATAAAATCACCTCATCCATTATCTCGGAATAGAGCACTCCTTCGCCAATATTTTCAGAAAATGGGCCGTCGATAACAAGTTTTTCCGTTATTAGCGCACCCTTATTTCGAGTCTCGTTCCAAAGCGCAATTAAACCGGGATCCTTTGTTCTCCAAGTGCTTACGAGTTCAACATTCGAACCTTTAGTCTTAATAATATCCTTGGCATAAGTAAACCAATTACCGAAATCAATAGATTCTATCTGATAGGTGTCTCCTGCAAGCACTAAAAATGTATCCGGGCGCATCTTCTCAAGAAATACCTTCATAACACGATTATCAATGGTGCTGCATTCGTCCACAAAGATAACATCATAATCAGGAAGGTTTACCCTCTTCGTAAAACTATTGATGCTTACAAAACTGGCATCAGCCCCCGGATTATTAATTCGCCTCTGCAGATTCTGCAAGGCCGTATGTGTTTTGGTAAGAAACAATTTCCGACGCCCAGACAGCATTGTCGAGATCATATCGATTAGGGTCGTCTTTCCGGTACCGGCAGCTCCGTAAACAAGAAGTACTCTGGAGTTTACAAAAGCATATTTAAGAGCTTCTTCTTTTTTAGGATCTGAAAAGGCAATATCGCAATTTCTCAAATATCTTTCGTTAACTTCTTTTTGCCCTTTATTGTGAATCTGTGATAATTCCAGTAGTTTATTCAAAATAAAGATCGTCGATGCCTCATATGCTGCGATACAAGCGACATTTCCATCTGAAATGATTTCATACCCTTGGCGCTTTTCCCAATCGTCTAAGCAATCATTATATTTCTGGATCGCCTGTTCGGTTAAATCTCCGCCAAGATCGCAGTAAATTTCGCCGGTATCTTGCATAGATTTTACAATAGACCAGTATGGAACCGCAACCTCAGTCTTTTCCTTTTCAACTATTCTGGCCAAGTACTTGGCTTGACTTATCTGGCTCGTTTTGCTGTCAGCTAAATCAGAAGCAAGTGGGTTACACTCAAACGGAAAACATTTTCTAGACAGGTATAAATCCTTGCATTTCCATTGCGGACTAAACTGAGACGGCATAACGCGTTCCAAAAGATCTTCGCGCAGATTCAGTAACAGATACCGAATTGTATATCGGCCGAAGCGTGTCGAACCTGTAGAATAGTTGTCCCTCAGCTGCTGTAAAACATCTTTGAAATAAGAGGTTTTTGCTTTTTTGTAAACTGACTCCAAAAGATTCGAGAAAGGTATCTCCCGAAGATCAATCATTTCCAGAAAATCCATACCTGTTTCTGTTAGGAATCTCATCAGAGCATCATATTCTCCATATTTTGAAGAAAGCTGAAGGCGCATATTAAGTATCTTTCCAAGCGTGTTCAAGCATTTAGGATCTACCGAAACACGCCAAGCTGTGATAATTTTAATTTCTGTATTGACACCCCAGAGATTAATGTATGATGGGACATAGTCGATTTGTACAGAATAGCCTGTAGAAATGTCAAGTTTGGTATATGCTGTAATTCGGTTATACTTTGACGCATAGATGTCCGCTTGCTGCAGTGTTACCTCAAAATAACGCTCTTTGCCAACATAAAACGGCGTCCTTTTCTGAATATAAAACCTCGTATTACTGGTATGTTTCTGCTCGGTTTTTGGGGTTGAGAAAGCATTCGCCACCAACTCATAGTATTGCTTATCCTGCTCATCGGTTCCGGTATATTCCTGAAACTTTTCCAAGTTCTGAAGCACGGTGATGCCGTAGTTCTCATAGAGTGATTGACGGATCTGCCACATAAAGCTGTAGTACTTCAGCATCAGTCGCTCTGCTTGGCCTTCCTCGGGGATCCGGCGTCCGATATATTGCAATCCTCGGTAAAAATTCCCTAAGTACTTTGTATTTGCCCTTAAGAGTGAGTATTCCCACGCAAAGCCGGCGTTGGGACTTTGATAGCCGTCTTTCATCGCATTCAACAGTAAAGCTGAAATGCATAGATCGTTCAATCTCGTCAGAATTCTCCGTGAAATGTTGTCGCGGCTCTTATTTAGAATGCTTAAATTGTCGATGCTTTCCGTGATTTCCGTATCACAGGTCTCAACGATTCGCTTAGCTTCTTCAAAAGAATAACTATGCCGTTCCAATTGGTTTACAAAGGAATGCCGCTCGACAATTTTTTCTAACCTCTCGCAAAAAGCTAAAACGCTTTCGTCATTGTTCAAGATTTCCTCTTCCGGTGAAAAACTGACGGTTATACTGTCTTTTGCAAAATCAATACTGTTAAGAAAGCTGGGCGACATATACTTCCAAAAAACTCTCTCATCTCCGCGTTCAGCGGGATTGAGAATCACAAACAGAATTCCCGGATCAAGGGATACTCTGCCACATATAAAAGCAGGAAAAGCGAGATCTTTTAGCGTGTACTTAATAACACCCTCGTGCTCAGTATAATTGCGTGTTCCCTTTATTTGGACATAGAAAGTCTGCTTGGGCCGCCTAGAAATGTCAGGGTCGGGAGCAAACTCGAAAGTGCCATCGTGATTGGGCCACTTATCATCTGATGCAAAAGAAGTGTTGATTCTCCCATTTGAACGAAGAAATGTCTCCAAAACAGATACTGCCGCACGGTCATCATCGGAACGCTCTGTGTGGGTTTTGATATGTCTTTCAATATTTGCATTTGTCTGATCCAGCACTATCATCCCTCATTTCATAGAGTTAGAGTATCAAATCAAGCTCGCTCTTTATTTCGTCTGGAGCAAGAGAATTAACACAAGCTATTGCACAAGCTGAAAAGGGAGCTTTGGGCGATATAGCGTCCCTTAGCTGGCGAATGCAGCTGGACTTGCTAATATCTCCGGAGACATACTCTGCAAGTAATTGTTCGATGCTCGCCCAAATTTTCCCTCTTTCGTTGCTTATGTAAGCATCAGTCAGATTGTAAATAGATGCCGAAACTCTAACCCTTTCTTTGCCCAATTCATCGTCTGTTGCAGGAACTACGCGATTACCCAGAAAAGACAACAACTTAACATCTTCTGCTACGCATGGATCTAACAGCATTGGATACTCATTATTTTCATCTTTTTCCGATTGATATACGCCATCATCTGCCAGAGGAAAATAGTTTCCTTTACCGCCACTACCTGTTTTTCGATTAGCATAGATACAGCACGCCCTATAATTCGATGGATCATTTGCTAGCCAATAATACCCCTTATCTTGAATTAAATGATTATATTTAAAATTCTCAAAAGGCTTTACCGCTGCCTTGGGTCGAAAGTGGTCAATATGCACATCTTGCCCGACAAGTAGCACCTCTGTATACCAGCACTTATTGTAAAAGAAATCTCTGAAATCCTTTTTGAGCACACTGTTTTTCCAAAGTTCATTACCTTGTCCCCACCTGCTTCTGAATACCAGAAGATCTTCTATCTTTATATATCTCATACTTGCCCTTCGTATAACGCCTCTATAATTTCTTTAATTTTTCCTCTGCGCTCTAACACTTGATCGTAGGTAAGATACTCTTGATTATACAGATCGCACTTCTTATATACGGTCAAAAAATCATCATATAGAAAATCAATTGAATTATACGATAGCGGCAGCAATCCCAAATCTCTCGTTATTTCACGAAGCTCTGCTTTTTCTCCGTCCGTAGCACTCCCGCCAATAAGTTTTAGATATAATTCTTGTCTGCGCAAGAATTTCTTATGCGATTTTTGGTCGTAAGAAGTCTGCAACCCATAATATTCACTTTGTAGCAACCCGTCGATTCCCATTCCCTCAGTGTCCTCGACGGGAGTGATAACTCTTGTGACAAAAAATCCTGCGGATGATTCAAGTTCTTTATTTTGGGTAAATATCCTAATAAACTCCTTAGGAACGCCATTGATCACCAATGGATCGTGTGTTGCAATGATTGCCTGAGCGTTTATGGCGTCTTTCAAGGATCGATCCATTGTGCTTTTGATGTCATACTTCCAGCGTGGGTTCATATACGCATCTGGTTCGTCCATTAAAACGAGACAATCTTCCGTCTTGCAAATACCAAGCATACCAAGGATTTTGATAAGTTGGCGCTGCCCTTCGCTCATTGATCTGCATTTCACTATAGAATTCCCTTGAGTGACGGTCACCTCAAATCTCGCATCAAACAGAGAGTATAGTTTCTCAAAAAATTCTAAAATTGCAATAGAATCTAATCCTAGCTTTTCAATCCCTTTAATTTCGAAATAAGATTTTCCCATAGCCGAATATAGTAATCCTCTTCGCAGTAAATCCGTAAACCGATGGTCAATGAAATCCGTCAAATAGTACAGACCCGTGGGCACATCTCCTTCGAACCGTCCTCTGCCAAAAAGAACCTCAACTTTATCAATATTAATGACCATATCCACACATTGGACTTCACCGAAATTGCACGCATTGACAAGATAATTCTGCTCAAAAGAATCCTGACCACAAAGAATAGAAGCCAAATATATTGGAGTCATTCCCTCATCACAATAATTGTACTTTCTTTTGAGGAAGTTCGGCAGGAAGCTTTCAGATTCATCATTCATTGCTTTAAGAAAGCGCACAAGTGTATTTCTGCATTGCCTTACATAGCTTTTATTAATTTGTTCTATTTGAGGCAAGAGCTTATTGTTGGCCCCAGAATAAAACGCAATGATGCGCTGAGGGAACAAAGAATGAGATTGGATAAAAGAGCGCATCCTTTTATAGCTTCCCTCACAGAAAATATCATCTACCGTGATACGATAATTATGATTACTTTGGACAATGCATACCGCCTTTTGCGCATAGTTGTACTCCATAGAATAGCTGTAGTCAATCTGCTTTTCTATTGCGGGAGAATCAAAAGACATCAGAATGTTCAGAATACACTCAATCATCGTCGATTTTCCAGCGCCATTTTCTCCAATCAGAATTGTTGAGCTACCACCCGATACGGTGTCAAATACTATATCAAAGTCAACCAAACAAAGATAATCATCGATCTGAAGCCGTTTGATTTGCATAATATTACCTCACTAGTGAGTATTCTCCAGAATCACTTTTCGACACAATCTGTTTTTTCTCCAGATTGCGTAATGCGTCCATAAGCTCAAATTTTTTCTTACTAATGGACATTACTGTCTGTGTAGAAACAGATTGGGGCGCAGCTTTTAATAGGAGTTTGACAATTGCTTCTTCATTAGAACCTGACAACAACGGCTTAATTTCTGCGGGAATTGCAATTCGCTTCGCTTTTGCCTTTGGCCTGATCACATCTCCATCCTCTTGTTCGATTACTTGCCTCAGCAATTTCACTGCGCTCTCCTCGCTTGGGTCATTGGTGCCCAGTTCACCGCGAAAGGCACGGGCGAGAATGGATTTTTTCATCAGGTCGATTTGGTCAAGGACTGCCTCGGCGGCTTCTTTGGTCTGCTGCTCTTTATCAAAAAGTTCATCAAGGATTCGAGCGATTTCTTCTTGCTCTCTATCATTCGTCGGAAGATGCACAGTTAACGCAGATAGCTCTTTTTGGTTAATTTTTGGCAAAACAGAACGAGAACCAGCAGTCGATGCCTGAAGTAAAAACTCATCTGATAGCATATAATACCAAAGGCACCTTGCGTTTTGGTATGCTTCAATAGGATACATATCTGCACTGCATAACCCATCGAAATCAACAACAACCGCTTTTGACAAATAAGGTCGAATTTTTGAATAGAGTATTTGTCCTGAGTAAAAGCGGTGTTTACCGCTGGTCACACCATCTTCGGCAATCGTATGATATTCAAGCAGCACACCAGTTTTTTTCTCAATATTATCTGGAGCGATATGCGGAAAACTCTGATACTCTGCAGGGTCAACTAAGTTGCTTCTAATAGCTGCAACGCTGTCAAATCGAGTAGTTTTCCAATTATCTATTGAGACACCGTGTTCTTCCCGCCATTTCGCAGTCAGTTCACCGGTGAAGGCCTTGTGGAGAATAGCGGCTTTGCGGGTTTCAAAGCTATCCACCACGGCCTGTGCCTTTTCCTTGGCCTCATCCAGCTTGGCAAACAGGCTTTCGATGCGGTCAACAATGCGCTGCTGCTCGGCAAGAGGCGGGACAGGGACAGGGTATCCCTGAACGAATTTTGGCTGTGCTCTCATTAGCGATCCGCCAACGCCCGATACATTTGAAAGCATATACCCGCGAAAATATGGTGACCGAAAACACCACATCAAATAATTGGAAATTAGTCCGCTATTTCTAATAACAATCCATTCAGACGAAGCAAGCAAAGAGTGGTCCGTATACTTTGAGACTTTCCAGACCCGATTTATCCGCGGATTGATTTTGCAGAGAAGAACATCGCCTTTTTTGACAGATTGTTTTGTTGATCCAATATCAGCGCCGAGTACAATCTCCGGGTAGTTGTCTGCGCTGCTCGGAACGCTGTATAACTCAAAAGTCTTATTTTTAGCTTTCGTAGGATCGGCAGAAATACCAACATATTGGTTTATTGCCCCAACAGTTGTCCAACACCAATTCTCCGGCAATTTATACGGCCACTCCCAATCCGGCACCAAGGCTGCCTGCAAACGCTCTTCGGGCGTGAGGGCAGCTTCTTTTTTTGCTCTTGCCATCACTTTCCCTCCGTCAGAGCGCGAAGCTCACGCACAACACTTTTCAGCAGATCGACCGCTTCCTCCAAATTTGCAATCGCTTCCTCGCCGCTTTCCACAGGGTCGGGGAGATCATCATAGTCCACGATGGAATCGTCGCGGATCAAGCCCAGGTCAAGACTATCGTCCGGATTCTTGGCGATCTCCTCACGGGTGAATTTGCTCCAGCGCTCGCCGGTGCGCCTTGTAGGATCGTTATAACCTTCCATAAATTCATCAAAATCACTATGGCGAAGAGGACGAGTCTTCCCGAACCCTTCCATATTAGTGCGCAGATCGTAGAAAGCAACCTCTTTAGTATTGCCTTTTTCGGTTATGCCACGTGTGAAGAACAGAACATTGGTCTTGACGCCCTGCGCATAGAAAATGCCGGTAGGCAGGCGCAGAATGGTATGCAGATTGCAGAAATTCATCAGTTCCCGGCGCACGCTGGCACCGTCACCGGCAGCAAACAACACATTATCCGGCAGCACCACAGCGCAACGGGCCTTGCCGTCCGCCTTCAGGCTGCGATAGATCACCTGCAAAAAGTTCAGCTGCTTGTTGGAGGTCTGGAAAGAAATATCATCTCTGGTGGCGCGCTCACCGCCCTTTTTCGTGCCAAAGGGCGGATTGGTCAGAATGACATCAAAATCTTTCAATCCCTTGGCGCTTTGTGCGAGAGAATCCCCCAATGTGATATTGGCATTCATATTGTGCAGATAGGCGTTCATCAATGCCAAACGGTGGGTTTCGTGCACCAGCTCCACGCCGTTGAACGCTTTGTTCTGCTGGAAATCTGCCTGACGGTCAGAGAGTGCATACATATCGTCATGCGCATTGACATAGCGGTTGGCTGCAATCATAAAGCCAAAAGTACCACAGGCCGGGTCAAAGCACTTGTCGCCCAGCTGGGGTTTGATGAGCTCCGTCATCATATCGATCAGCACACGAGGGGTGAAGTACTGACCGGCACCGGACTTCTTCTCATTGGCGTTTTTCTCCAAGAGTCCTTCATACAGGTCGCCCAGGCCTTCCTCTTTGGCCTCATACCAGTCCAGCTTATCAATCTCCGTGATGATTTTTTCGAGATTTTTTGGTTCTTCAATGCTGGAGGATGCGTTGGCGTAAATCTGTGCCACGCGGCCAACGGATTCTTCGCCCAGCTTACTGAGCAGCGTATAGTAGTGCTTTTTCAGGTCAATGCCGGAACGGCTGGTCAAAGAGCCCCAACGATATGCTTCGGGAATATCCTTATCTGCACCGGTCTCATCGGCCATTTTCAAAAACAGAATGTAGGTCAGCTCTGTCACATACTGGTGATAAGTAATACCGTCATCCCGCAGCACATTGCAGAGGTTCCAAAGTTTCTGTACAATATCTTGCGTGCTCATTTAAGCTGCTCCTTCGTAAATATAAGTGTTGATCTCGCGGATGATCTCCGCAAGCTGCCCGCCAAACTTCTTGTTAAAGCGGGCGAAACCGCCATCCATCTTGAACGCCGGTGCCTCAAAGGTCTCGGTATTGAGGATGCTCTCGTGAAGCATATATACCTTGATCTTTTCCAGCAGATCCAGCTGCATTTTGTTAAAGTGATGCGCCGAAATCAGTTTAGAAAAGGCCATTTTCACGCGGTCATCGTGGTTCACCAGCGGCGTTTTAAGTACAGCCCGACGGACAAAGGCGATAATGTCTGCCACGATCCGTTCATTGCTCACCGCACTGGCCGCTTCATTCAAGCTGCTCTCGGTGAAATTCTCCTTATCCAGTTCCAGCTTTAACTCCCGAAGCTGCGCCCGGGTCATATCGCTGGGGCGGATGCAGGCTATGCGGATCGCTTCGATACGGTCTTTGTTCTCATTAACATAGGCCACAAAAGAGTCCAGATAATCCTGCGGTTTTTCCGTGTCACCATAGCCGCGGGTCGTTTCCAAAAGAGTATCTTCCTTTTCGGAATAGTAATGTCCGCGCTTTTTACCCTTCAGGTTGTCAAACCAAAGCAGGAAATCCTTATCCTCCCGGCAGCGTCGCACAAAAGCTTCCTCTGTACAGCTTTTCAATTCCTTCGCATATTCCCGAATTGTTTTTCCGCCTAAACGCTCGGATACATCATACTTTTGCTCATCGGTCAGATTGTTGCTCTTACGCTGCAATCTTGCCAAAATGCGATCTTTGACAGGCTGCTTGCTGGCCTCACCCGGACGGAACAAATCCTCCAACAATTCGGCCATTGATTTGCTGATGGAGACCGACTTCATATTGGAAGTGCCGTCCAAGTCCTCGTACACACGAACTGCATCGAAGATATTGAAGTGCGTCTTTCCGATTTCCGGGCAAAGGCGCGTAGCGCGTCCCAGCATCTGCTCAAAGAGGATCCGGCTGTTGATCTTGCGCATAAACACCAAATTGCAAATTGCCGGCACATCGATTCCGGTAGTCAGCAGGTCAACCGTAACGGCAATGTTAGGGTACTGGTTGTTCTTGAACTGCTTGATCACCTGCAAAATCTTCTTTTTGTTGCCGCCGGCAGTTTTGCCCGTGATTTTCATAATGGCATCATTGGAAATGCCATAGGGCTTGTAAATTTCTCGGAGGGTATCCACAATACGGTCAGCGTGTGCATCATTCACCGCAAAAATCAGCGTCTTTTCTCCACTTTCCGGATTCAGGTAGGTCGAAACTTCTTCCAGCACCTTGTGGGTATGATCCGGCAGAACAATTTTGCGGTTGAACTCCGACACATCGAAATCCATTTCATCGTCCAAAACTGCACCGTTCAAAAGTTCATTGGTGTTGGGGTCATATTGCGCCAAGGTTTCACCCTTCTTGAACTGTGCGTCATTTTCAATGAAATCCGTATTAATCAGATACGGAGGATCGTGATCCACCAGCCAGCCATCGATAACCGCCTCACGGTAGCTGTAGGTATAGACCGGCTCCCCGAAAATCTCGGTCGTGTGCAAGGCGGGCGTAGCAGTCAAGGCAACTTTCACCGCATCGAAATACTCGATAACCTGCTTATACTTGCTCATATAATCATCTTGATTATCGTAGAGGATTTCTTCTTCCGTCATTTCACGGTCAAGAATATAGCCTCGGTGGGCTTCGTCCACAATAATCAAATCAAATGCACCGGGCATCAAATCCGGTTCTTCTGCCAGAATCGTGCGTTTCAAAAGCCCCTGCACCGTTGAAATGCTGACCTTGGTTTCCAGATTGATGATGTTGTCATCGATCGCTTTGATCTCATATATTTTGTCCAGCGTCAGCAGTTCCTTCAGCTTGACATCTTTGAAGGTGTCCATTGCCTGCTCACCGAGGGACACTCGATCCACAAGGAAAAGAATACGACGGAAACGCTTGGATTCCAGCATCTTGTAGATAAGTCCCAGAACAGTACGGGTTTTGCCTGTTCCTGTTGCCATTGCAAGCAGCGCTGTCCTCTTGCCGTCAACGATTGCCTCTGTTGCCTTATCAATGGCCTTTATCTGGTAGTCGCGCAGATTCAACCCATTAGGATCTGTCATAAACGAATTATCTGCCGCAGCCAGCGCTTGGTTGGCCGCCGCTGTATTCTGACCAAGTTTTTCCATCAGGTCGCTTGGGCTAAACCAGTTCCGAATAGGATACGGTTGATTTTCCTGTTCCCGGACATCCAAAAACCAAATACCAGACTTCGTCCGCAGCTGCTCTAAATACGCCCTGCCATTTGAAGCAAAGAGGAAGGGGACCTGATAACCATTCCAGTTTCCAACCGTATGTGGAATATCCTCTGGCTTAATATGTGCAGCATAGTCCTTTACCTGCACATCGATGGTAGATGCCACATCTTCCGACATCTTTTTTGCATCCATCAATGCTACGAGCTTCTCGCCAATGAAGAATGCATAATCCGCATACCCGTTTTTGTAAAAGGCCGAATTGGTAGGCCATTCGCTGATGGCAATATTTCTCCCCTTTACAGGACGCGTTCCTTTGCTGTAGCGCAGGTTCTGCGTATCAGCTTCCCAACCAGAAAGACGAAGCTGCTCGTCAATCAAGCATCTGGTCTGCGCCTCATTCCAATTCATCATAGCGGAGACAGATTCCGACCGCTTTGCGCGCTCCTTCTGCGTTTTGCCCGAAGCGGCGGTCTTGACCACGGCCAGTTGCTTCGTCAATTCCTCGATTTTCCTTTCCTGCTCGGCAATAACGGATTCCAAATCTTCGTGCGTGGTCTCGCTCGGCATAACGAACTCAGGCGCAATATATCCCCAGTCTCCATAGGTTTCCATAAACCAAACAGCAAGATTGTATGTCAAGGATAGTAATGTCTTTGCTTCGTCCACAGAGTCCGTACCTATATGTACTGCCGAGTTTCTTGTCTTGCGAAGAACATATAGCGTGTTGTCAATTTCGTGCGGCAATAAACCGGCTCGCTTCAAAATGCGAATTCGATTTGCGTGGGTGTTGTCAACAGCCGGCTCCGCAATGTGCTCAAAGGCAAGGATCTCCTGCACTAAGCGCTCGGCAAACATTCCGAGTTTATAGATACAGGCATTGGGATCAGAATAGACATAGGTTTCTGCGGTTGCGCCGATCTGTGCCAATGCAGGCCAGTATCGATTCAGAAAATCAAAATTTGATTTCATAAGCAGTCTCCCTCGATTTTTGTTAATTCATTTAGCGTTTGATATACGCACATCTCCAAAGTGCCAATTTGGCACTTTGGAACCACCGTGCTGGCACTTTGGGATTTCACCAAAGTATCAATTTGATACTTTGGAAGCTGAAAGCTGATACTTTGAAATTCGTCAGCCTCATCCAACCGCCACTTCAACCTTTTTACCGCTGAAGGCCACGCCGTATTTATAAATCGTCCTGACCCCGGCGGTCGTCAGCTCGGTTTCGTATTTCTTGTCGTTGATCTGCTGCAAGGCTGTCTCGGACAGCTTTTTCAGCTTTTCGTCGCTGCAACTCTTCTCCGCTTTCAGCTCAATCAGGATGCCCGGAAGACCCTTTTGCGTGGGCTTCAGCTGAATGTCATAGCGCCCGTCGCCCGATTCCCGGTTGGAGGTCACGAAAGCACCTCCCAGCAGGGCGCACAGCCCCAGCATAAAGCCGTGGTAGAAGTTCTCCCCGGCGGTATCGAAGGAGCTGACCGACTGGGTCAGCAGCGTTTGGATCTGCGCTTTCAGCCGTGCGTTATCGCCGGAGAAGATGGCCTCCTGAACGGAAATCGCCGTGGACGGCGGGATCAGATTCTCCAGCCGCTGCAAAATCTCCTTGTTATACACCAGAGAAATCTCCCGGTTGGGCAGGGAGACCTCGCACATAAAATCGCCGCTGAAGGAGGGCGTGGTTTTCAGTGCCTTCAGATAGCCGGTCACCAGCAGGAAGCTGTAAATGGTGGAGGGATTGCTCTTGATCTGCGGATAGATCACGCCGGTGTCGATGAAGGTGGTGAAGGTCTCGCCGTTGACCAGGGAGGTCAGACGGTTATAAATCTCCTCGTCCGCCTGGGCAAGCACTTCCCCGATAATAT
>ERZ838577.3961-NODE-3961-length-13165-cov-4.851030_pt1 | contig 13165 bp, 9 predicted proteins | sample MGYA00519682_ERZ838577 | MGnify/ENA primary metagenome ERZ838577 (study PRJEB31850, sample SAMEA3708838) | human gut metagenome | biome: human gut; feature: human-associated habitat; material: faeces | place: China | collected 2014 ...
ATTTCGGAAAAGCTTTTTTTGTATGCCCACGTATCGCCTATATTTCCTCTATATCCACACCATATAATCAACGGTAAGAATGTCACAACCGCCCACACCGGTCTCCACCGATATTCTTTTTTCCCACACACCGTCTCCTCTTGTTTCACCGATGTCAATACAGACAGTATCGCCATCACGGCAACCCATCCGATTATCAATATATAATTCTTGTCCATATTCTTCTCCAAATAATTGATTGATATTGCAGGGATTCTCTTACCTGCTTCATGCGTTTTTCAACACTTAATTCTACCATATATTCCTTAATATTCCAATACAGCACGATAAGCATAACTCACCATTTGTACCGATATCTCGTAATTTATAACGTTTTTTCTTATTTACCTCTCATATTCCATTTCTACCCCTACAAGTTTTATATCACCTTCTTTTCCATTCATAACACTTCGCGTTTTTTCATGTATCTGCCCTTTCTGTTCTTTCCGTCATTTTAACCATATTATCCCAACTTTTCCTGTTGCATTTGTGCATTTTATATGATATGTTGACTTTAACACATTTGGTGTTTACATGATGTAAGGGAGATAATTATCGTGTAACGCCCAACACACATTGGCATTACTGAAAGGAGGCCTATATGTTTAGAAAAAGTTATTGGAAAAAGAGATTTGCTCCTGTCCTGGCAGGCGCACTGGTGATTTCTTCATTACTGGTACCGCCTGGCCACGCATTCGCAGCCGATCCGGTTACTTCCGAAGAACAGACTGTAAGTCCTGAGACACCGGAAGTTAAGGACGTAACGGATTCCACAGATGCAGCGACCACCGATGCGAACCTGACCACTCCCGATTCCGTTTCGGATTCTGTATCAGATTCTGTAGCCGGTACTTCTGCAACAGATGCTTCATCCGCTAAGGAAGCTGCTAAGCAGGACGTGAAGGAGACAAAGGAAGCAAAGGCAGCTGACGATGCAGTTACCGATCCGATTCCGGACAAGACTCCTCACCTCGTATACGGTGACAAGAGTCTGGCTGACGAAGATGCTTTCGTCCTGCTGATCTTCGGCGACGGCTTCACTGCTTCCGAGCAGGATTCGTTCTATACCAATGCTCAGAATACCGCGGATTATTTGATGGATACTTCTCCTTGGAATGAGTTCAAAGATACGATCAAGATCTACGCTCTCGGAGTTGTATCGAATGAATCGGGCGCAAAAGCAGACACAGCGATCAACCAGGAGCAGGCGAACGCAGACACACGCGACACCTACTTCGGATCTTCATTCTGGTCAGGCGGTATGCAGCGTCTTCTTACGATCAGTTCAGATGGATCTAAGAAAGCAAAGCAGTTATCAGATCAGTACCTTCCTGCAGCAGACTTTAATGTTGTGATCGTCAATGCTACTACATACGGCGGAAGCGGCGGAGATGTATGTGTTGCTTCTCTTAATAATGAATCACTCGAGATGATGCTTCACGAGCTTGGACACACCACTGCCAAACTTTCGGATGAATATTTCGCAGGTGCAAGCTATGCGGCCGAGATGCCGAATATGACAGCTGAGTCTGATCCGGCAAAGGTCCGCTGGTCACGCTTCATCGGTAAGAATGGTGTCGGTGTCTATGAATATGACAATGGCGGTAACGGATGGTACCGTCCACACCAGAATTGTAAGATGCGTTTTCTTGGTAAGCAGTATGCTTTCTGCGAAGTATGTAAAGAACAGATCCGCAAGACCTTCTGCCAGGATTCGAATGTAACCAAGTTATTCTTCCAGCCTTATGCAGATATGTTCTATGAGTCTGACACAGGCAAAGATATGCGAAAATACTTTATCCTCCGCAGAGGCAAGAATGAGATCACAGGCGACAAGCTCGGTGATGCTTTAACGCTTACTTACAAGGATGAGAACGGCAACGTAGTATCCAGTATTCCTAACAAAGCCGGAACCTATACCATCGAAGCTGCATTTGCCGGAGACAGCACATATGAGAAATGCAGTCAGACAGCTTCCTACACGATCGAATTACCGGATCTCATCACGCTCGATGTTCCGTCCAAGGTATACGACGGCAAACCTGCCGACCTTAATTATAGCGTTAATTATGACAAAGACTATACGGTAAAAGCGCATTATAAAGGAACGGTTCCTTACGCCGCTGAGATTACTTATAATTATGACAGCGACGATGCGCCGATAACTCCTGGCCGTTACAAAGTAACCCTTACCGCTTATGACAAAGCCACAGGAACCGCGATCAGCAGCAAGACCAAAGACTTTGAGATTACCTTCAAGTCCACGACTCTTCAGAATAACGACACAGCCGATTATCCGGGTGCTATGCCTTATTACAACAATAAGACGATCGTATTCTCAGGAGAAGGTTACACAGCCGGCGATCAGTCTCAGTTTGAAGATGTTGCAAAAGACTTTGTGAAGTATTTCCGTTCTACAGAACCTTTCAAAGAAGCTGACACGTACTTTAACTATCACACGGTAGAGACCGTATCCAATGAATCCGGCATCGGTCAGAAAGCCAAAGATACTTACTACAAACTGACTTATGACAAGAATGGTAAGATTGTTCCGACAGACGAAAGTACCGCCGGTGCAATGTACATCGGTAATAATGTCATCACATCTTACTACAAAGCTAATATCGTTATTGTAAATGATAAGAATGTCAAGACAGGTACTACATTCAAGAACAAGCGTTTCACCATCTACACGACAGCAGATGAGGCCGGCATGCAGTTTGCGGCAAATGAACTACGCAATTACTTCACTAACCACGAAGAAGGCTATACTCCTTCTACAGACGCCGAGAAAGATGCGGAAAGAATCGAATTCCTGAAAGCGCTTTATTACACCTGGTATGGATCTGATTACGCTCCGGTATTAAGCCGTGCGTATGACGAGACATTTACGGAGAACGGATCTCCGATCGACCTTGCACCATATTTCCATACTTATGTATTGGGCAAAGAGGTAGAGGGCGTTGCTTATAAGATGACTTACTATGCAGATGATAACGGTGCTGTCGGAGAAGAACTTTCCGAAGTTCCTTCCAAGGCAGGTACTTATCATGCGAAAGCGGAGCTTGTCATGGACGATGTGTCCGCGTATGGCGAGCCTTGTAAGAAGGTTACTTTAGACGGTGAGACATATTCGCTTCCTCTGGCACGCGGATGGACCACTTACACGATCCAGGCCAAAGATGACCCGGAGAACCCGAAGCCGGAGAATCCAGATCCAGAAAATCCAGACAAACCGGATCCTGGTACACCGGATGATCCGAAGAATCCTGGAAGCGATAATCCTGGACAGAATCTGAAGCCGAATCAGAACCTGAATAATAACAAGAATACAACCAAGAATATAAATATTAACAAATCAACCAACGGCAAAGCTTCTAACAAAGCTGCAACCAGAACCGGTGATCAGTCACCGGTATGGATGTACACACTTCTTTCTCTGGCAGCACTTGCTGTGATCGCAGCTGTGATCTGTAAGAGAAGATTCCGTAGATAAGGTAGATAAAAAAGCTTAGATAAAAATCTTTAATAAAAGGAAACTCCTTTCTGGCATCTGCCAAAAAGGAGTTTCCTTTTTACCGTCTATGATTATATTATACTCTCTCGATCCCCTGTATCGTCTTCTTCACAACCTTATCCTTATCGAATTCCCGCGCCATCTTATCTCTGCCGCATACTCCCATTGCTTCGCGTTCTATACGGCTCATCCGGGCGATCTTACTCATCTTACGGTACAGATCATTCCAGTCCTCTGCTTCACACAGAAGCCCGCTCTTATCATCGTCTACGGCTTCCTTACAGCCCGGAATATTGCTGGTGATCACCGGCCGTCCGGTCGCTGCTGCCTCCAGAAGTACATTTGACATTCCTTCATGATAACTTGGGAGCACGACACAGTCGGCCATGGCATAATACGGTCTCGGATCTTCTTGGAATCCATGGAATACTGCGATCCCTGCATCCACCAGCTTATCAATCTTTTCTTTGTATTCGTCTTCAAAGAATCCTACCAGATCCAGAACGAACGGTACTTCTTTTCGCTGTAGTTCTTTCGCTGCATAGAACAGTTCGTCCATTCCTTTTTCCTTCATGATCCTTCCGAGATATAAGAAATGCACTTTGTCATTCTCCGGATATTTCTGATAAGTATAATACTTAAGATTTACTCCTGCCCCTTTAAGCAGACACATCTGTTCCCGACGGATGATCTGCTCCTGCAGGAACACCTTCGCATTTCCCTTATTTTCGAAATACACTGTCTTTGCCTTTTTTAAGGCTGTTTTATACATTCTTATAACGATTTCCCGAAGTCCCTTCTTCTGGAATGCAGTTCCGAGTCCCTGTACGTTGACACAATATGGAATCCGCATCTGTCGGCAGGCATATCCTGCATATACATTAGGCTTGATCGAATAGGTAACTACCATATCCGGGTGATGTTCTTTTAATAACCGGCGGTAGGTCAGATACAGCTTCATATCCGTCTTCGGGTTGATCCCCCGGCGGTCCACATCCGTCTCGATCATCGTACATCCCATTGCTTTAAAATCATCCTCATGCCCTACGAATGGTGTGCTGATGATCACATCATAATCTTCCATAAGTTTCCCGATCAATTCTCTTCTGAACTGCCACAGCATATAAGAATGATTGGTGATGACCATAAGTTTCTTCTTTGCTCCGGTTCCGCCTTCTACGACTCCGTCACTTCGAAGCACGGAGAATACCGTTCCGATAAAGCACCGGATATCCATAAGCGGCCCCATCTTTTTTACATACTCGCCGTCCAATCTGGCTTTGACAGGGATCTCAAGTTCATCTCTTCCGTTGATCTGTGCCCATCCGGTAAGTCCCGGTTTTACATCATTAGCCCCGTACTTGTCACGTTCTGCGATCAGGTCATCCTGATTCCACAGTGCCGGTCTCGGTCCGATCACGGCCATATCTCCTCTGGCAATATTCCAAAGCTGCGGAAGTTCATCCAGTGATGATTTCCGCAGGAAATGTCCTACTTTTGTTATGTACTGATCCGGGTTCTCCAGAAGGTGTGTCGGCTTATCGTGCGGCGTATCTGTGCGCATGGAGCGGAATTTGTACAGGTTAAAATATTCCTTATGGATTCCTACTCTTTTCTGCGAAAAAAAGACAGGAGCTGTGATCCCGTCTTCTTTCTTGATTGCCACAATAATTGCCAGATAGACGGGTGATAATACCACCAGACCGATCCCTCCAAGAGCTCTTCCTATTATGTTCTTAACCTTCATATATTTCCTTTGTCTGAAAGACAAATGCTCCTCTTTGAACATATCTGTTATGCCTCCTGTATTCTCTGGTTCTATTGTGTTGATTTATTTAATTTTGGATGATAGGTCGGAACGATGCTTTCCACGATCAGACGCATATCATCGGTCTCATTCTGTGCTGCGCTCTCAAGGACTCTGAGTGCATGTGCGAGCTTGACTTCATCTACATCGATCGGATGTCCGATATGTATCAGCTTATTCGGTGTATCCATCATACCTTCTTCGTCCATCAGAAGTTCTTCGTATAATTTTTCTCCCGGACGCAGTCCCGTGAATTCAATCTTGATATCCTGATCGACTTTATAGCCTGACAGCCGGATCATATTCCTTGCAAGATCAAGGATCTTTACCGGTTCTCCCATATCCAGGACGAAGATCTCTCCGCCTTTGGCATAGGCACCTGCCTGAAGTACCAGTGATACCGCTTCCGGAATCGTCATAAAGTAGCGGATGATCTCCGGATGTGTGACGGTTACCGGTCCTCCTTCTGCAATCTGTTTTTTAAATAACGGAATAACACTTCCGTTACTTCCAAGTACATTACCGAACCGCACTGCTACATATTCTGTGTTCGATTCTTTATTATAAGTCTGTATGATCATCTCACAGATTCTCTTGGAAGCTCCCATGATATTCGTTGGGTTGACAGCCTTATCTGTAGATATCTGTACAAATCTCTTAGCATTCCATTTATCTGCCATTCTGACCATATTATAAGTTCCGAGGACATTATTCTTGATAGCCTCGTTCGGGCTGCCCTCCATAAGCGGCACGTGCTTATGTGCTGCCGCATGATAGATGATCTCCGGACGGTACTGTTCGAAGATACTGTTGATACGGTTCTCATCACGTACAGAACCAATCAGCACCACCAGGTCAAGCTTCGGCTGTTCCCTTAACAATTCCTGCTGGATATCATATGCATTGTTCTCATAGATGTCGAAGATGATCAGCTGCTTCGGGCTGTGCTTTGCGATCTGTCTGCATAATTCACTTCCGATCGAACCTCCGCCGCCGGTTACCATAATTACTCTTCCTGATACATAATCCATGACCTCGTTCAGATTGACATAGACTTCATCTCTTCCCAGAAGGTCATCGATGTTCACCGGACGCAGCTTACTTACCCTGACCTCACCGTTGACCAGCTGATATACTCCCGGCAGGATCATAAGTTCACAGTTTGTATCCTGACAGATCTCCACGATTGGTCTGATCTTTGCTGCATTTGCCGATGGTATCGTCAGGATGATCTGCTGGACATTGTATTTCTTGACGCTTTTCTTGATACTGTTCCGATTACCGACAACCTTGACTCCCTTAATATATCTTCCGATCTTATACGGATCATCGTCTATGATACAGACAACCTTCTGATCCAGATATTTACTGTTCTGGATCTCTGTAATCAGACTTCTTCCGGCCTCTCCTCCGCCGATGATCATGACTTTCTTTCTCTTTGACCATGGGAATGTACGGTTCTGTCTGCGCAGACGTATCAGTCGGTAAGATACTCTTGTTGCCCCGATCAGGATCATCAGATAAATTGTATCCAGTACATACCAGCTTCTTGGCATAACGCTCCATGTAAATAAGATGATGACAATCTTCGCTACGGCCGCCACAAGACAGGCTGCGATCAGACTGAATACTTCTTCAATCCCTGCGTACTCCCATAAACTACTGTAGATACGGAAAAGTGAAAATATAATTAATGTTATGACTATGGTGAATGGTCCGTATTTATAGATTACTTTTAAGAATTCTTTCGGAATCTGGCTGAAATCGAACTCAAAACGTGTCAGTAATGCCAGAATTGATGCTGCGATAATACATATGATATCAAGTACGATAAGACATATTCTTCTTATCAGTAATTGATAATTTATTTCCTTTTTTTTCATACCCATTTCCCTTTTGTTAATTATTCTCAATCAACAATTATAACATACTTTTTCGGCTCATAAAATGCCAATTACTACAATTTGCCTCTTCTCATCTAATTTTCTTCTAATTCTGAAATGTTACAACAACGTCTTTCCCGTCTGCCACATTTTTAAACATACTCTTGATTACTTTCTTTGCATTCTTGTCCTTCATTTTAATACTTGGTTTGAAAACTGATGGAAGAATAACACGATACTGTGATAGAATAAAGAAAACGGTTAAACTAACTATTGCTGAGTGAGCGACAGCAAAAGTAAGCATGACTGGAAAGTGCTTGTGATCTTAGGGATTAAGAGAGGATACAGATTATGGAAGATTCTTACGTATTACAACTGTTGAAACCAAAGTTTAAAGATTTTCATTTGTGTTTCTGCGGATTTGCAGAATGCAAGCCATTACATAGCTACGGGCCAGCCGCAAGACCCAATTATATTTTGCATTATGTAATGAAGGGCAAAGGTATCTATCAGGTCGGCGAAACGAAGTATCAGCTGAAAGAAGGACAGGCCTTTCTGATCGAGCCGGAAAGCCTTACCTTTTATCAGGCAGATAAAACGGACCCATGGTCTTACCTTTGGGTAGGATTTGGTGGTACGGAAGCACAGAGATTTGTCAGAGATCTTGGACTGAACAGTCGTCAGCTTACATGCGAATGTGAATATGGAGAAGAACTGAAAGAAATTGTATTTGAAATGCTTCATCATACATGTTCAACTGCAGAAAATCTTTACTATCTCCAGGGGAAGCTCTATCAGTTTTTCTCAGTACTGGCTCGCGGGATTGAAATTCAGCAATATGCGGATGATACAAAAGAAAGTATACATGTGCAGAAAGCAATTGCCTATATAAAGAATTACTATTCACAGAAAATCACAGTGGAAGATATAGCTGATTATCTGGCACTTAACCGAAGTTATTTATATACAATATTTAAGAACAGTCTTGGAATCTCGCCGAAGGATTTTTTGACGGAATTTCGAATTTCCAGAGGAAAGGAGCAGCTCACACTTACAGATCTCTCTGTGGAGGAAATCGCAGTTTCTTGTGGTTATCGTAATTCACTTGCTTTCGGCAAAGTATTTAAGCAGAAAATGGGAATGACGCCGACCCAATATCGTAATGATAACAGAAAGGCTGCCCGAGAACGATTGATCAGTGCACAAAACGAACTGAAAGAATACAAGAAACATAAAAAAATTTATGTAGGAGAAGTCGAAAAAGAATAGACGAAATGTTGAAAAAGACATCCGGTACCTAACATTTGAGATATAACACTTAACAAAAAGGTATAACGGATGTCTTTTTTTGTACGCTATACTTGTATCAACAAACATAAGGAACACGTGCACAGGTTTCTTCACTCAAATAACAAATAAACAAAGGAGTATTAGAGGAGGAGAATCATGGGAAATCAAAAAGAAACTCAGAAAAATCCGCAATATAAATATGCGTCTACAAGAGAAAAATTATGTTTTGGAATTGGGGCAATCGGTAAAGATGCGATTTGTAATTTAGTAGGAGCATTTTTAATGCTTTATTTTACAGATACTTTGTATCTGGCACCGGCATTTGTCGGCGTACTGTTTTTTGTAGCAAGAATATGGGATGCGATTAATGACCCGATGATGGGAATGATCGTTGACAATACACATACACGTTTTGGTAAATTCAGAATCTGGCTTGTAATCGGAACATTGGTAAATTCAGTTGTATTTGTTTTGTTATTCCACAGTTTTAACCTGTCAGGAACAGCATTGTACGTATATGTATCCGTTATGTATATCTTATATGGAATGACTTATACGATCATGGATGTCCCTTACTGGTCATGGCTTCCGAACTTGACAAATGATCCGCACGAACGTGAGAAAGTATCCGTAATTCCAAGATTTTTCGCAAGTCTTGCAGGATTTTCAGTAGCAACATTTGGACTTTACATTATCAATTACCTGAACAAAGTTGCAGGCGAGAGCAATCTCTACGCAGAAAAAGGATATACACTTTTCGCAATCATTATCGCAGTTATTTTCATCGTTACAATCGGCATTACTGTATTTAATGTAAAAGAGGAATCAACATTAGGTATATCAGCAGAAAAGACAAGTCTGAAACAGGCATTTCAGGTAATTGTAAAAAATGATCAGCTGCTTGCATTTATCGGATTACTTTTGACATTTAACCTTTGTACACAGATTGCAAAAAGCTTTGCTGTATATTATTTCAAATGTGTATGCCATGATGAATATCTGTATTCTATTTTTGGATTTGCGATTATTGCTGAGATGGCAGGACTTTTATTCTTCCCGAAAATTGCAGAAAAAATTAGCCGTGAAAAAGTATACGCAGTTGCATGTGGACTTCCAATTGCTGGATTTGTACTGCTCGGTGCAGCAGGATATGTAGCACCACAGAGTAAGGTGTTAGTTGTTGTATGTTGTGCACTGCTTTTCTTCGGATCAGGTCTTTCACTTGGAGTAACAACATGCTGTATGGCAGACGTTATCGACTATGGAGAAGTAAAATTTGGTGTACGAAATGAAAGCGTAACATGCTCTGCACAGACATTTCTTATGAAGGCAGCTACGGCAGCAGCAGGTGGATTAACAGGAATTGGTCTTCAGATTGTAGGATACAACGCAAAAGCGGTAACGCAGAGCGCAGCAACAGTAATGGGTATTCGCGTGTTAATGATTGTAATTCCAATCATTCTTGCATTTGCCAGCTTTGGTATTTACAAAAAATACTACACTTTAAAAGGTGAGAAGATGGAAGAAATCACAAGAAAAGTAAATGAAATGCATGCGAAAAAGCAGACAGCTTAAGAGTCAACAATTCAATTATAAAAGGGGTAGTATATGAGACAGATTATTTTTCACGAGGAAACGAAAACTTTCCATTTATACAATGAAAAAATCAGTTATATCTTATGTGTATTAGAAAATGGACATCTGGGACAATTATATTTTGGAAAACGACTTCATGATAAAGCAGATTTTTCTTATCTGGTTGAGAAATGTGAACGCCCAATGACATCGTATATATATGAGTGGGATCGTACTTTTTCATTGGAACATATCCGACAGGAATATCCGGTTTACGGTACGACAGATTACAGACATCCGGCAATTGAATTGTTGCAGGAAAATGGCAGCAGAATCAGTGAGTTCCAATATGAAAGCTATGAGATTATTGCCGGAAAACCGAAACTCTCCGGATTGCCGGCAACTTACACAGAGTCCGAGGAGGAAGCGCAGACATTGCGCATCTTCCTGAAAGACGCTTTGACTGGTGCAAAACTGGCGCTTTTATATACGATTTTTGATGAATATAGTGCAATTGCAAGAAGTGCTTATATTGAAAATGCCGGTGAGAAAAATCTGCATGTATTAAATATGATGAGCTTAAGCCTGGATCTTCCGGATAAGGATTATGAATGGATGCAGTTGTCCGGTGCGTGGTCCAGAGAGCGCTATATTAAGAATCGAACATTGGAGCAAGGCATAACAGCTATCGACAGCATGCGCGGAAATTCTTCTCACGAACATAATCCGTTCCTTGCTTTAAAACGTCACAACACAGATGAAAATGCAGGAGAAGCAATCGGACTAAGCCTTGTATATAGTGGAAATTTCCGTATGCAGGCAGAGGTAGATACACATGATGTGACACGAATTACAGCCGGGATCAATCCGGAAGGATTCGATTGGAAATTAGAACCGGGAGAAAGCTTTCAGACACCGGAAGCAGTTCTGGTTTACAGTGAAAATGGATTAAATGGCATGAGTCAGACGTTCCAGAAGCTGTATGCTAAGAGACTCGCAAGAGGGTACTGGCGTGATAAGGCAAGACCGATTTTAAATAACAACTGGGAAGCAACTTATTTTGACTTTACAGAAGATCGCCTTGTAGAGATTGCCAGGAAAGCAAAAGAATGTGGTGTAGAACTGTTTGTCTTAGATGACGGATGGTTTGGCGCAAGAAGAAATGACAGAGCTGGTCTTGGTGATTGGGTGGCAAATGAAGAGCTTCTGCCAAATGGCATCAAAGGCCTGTCAGAAAGAATTGAAGCACTAGGATTAAAATTCGGTCTTTGGTTTGAGCCGGAGATGGTAAATAAAGACTCTGATCTTTATCGAACACATCCAGACTGGATCTTACAGACACCGGGAAGAAATACATCACACGGCAGATACCAGTATGTACTCGATTTTGCAAGAAAAGAAGTAGTAGATCATATTTACGGAATGATGGCAAAGTTATTATCGGAGTCGAAAATCTCATATATTAAATGGGATATGAACCGAAGCATTACAGAATGCTACAGCAGCAAATTTTCTTCAGACAGACAGGGAGAAGTGTTCCATCGTTATATTTTAGGTGTATATGATCTGTATGAACGTTTGACAAATGAGTTTCCAGAAGTATTATTCGAATCCTGCGCCAGCGGTGGCGGAAGATTTGACCCGGGAATGCTGTATTATGCACCACAGGGATGGACAAGCGATGATTCGGATGCAATTGAGCGTCTGAAGATTCAGTACGGAACTTCTATGTGTTATCCGCTCAGCAGTATGGGAAGCCATGTGTCTGTTGTCCCGAATCACCAGGTATTTCGCAATACCCCATTACATACAAGAGCGAATGTAGCATACTTTGGAACTTTTGGATACGAACTGGATCTCAACAAATTGACAGAAGAAGAGATCAAAGAAGTAAAAGAACAAATCGCATTTATGAAAGAATACAGAGAAGTGTTACAGTTTGGAACATTTTATCGTCTGAAAAGTCCATTCGAAGGAAATGAGACGGTATGGATGGTGACAAATGAAGACCGCACGCTTGCGATCGTAGGCTACTATCGTATTTTAAATGGAGTGAATCAGCCGTATAGCCGTGTTAGATTACAGGGATTGGACCCGGATATGGTTTATGAAAATGTATGGAATCATACAGAAAATTACGGAGACGAATTGATGAATTATGGATTGATCACATCCGATGTGACAGCTGGTGAAGTGCCAGGGAATGTGACTCCTTGTACCGATTTTGAATCTAGAATATATATGCTGAAAGGCAAAAAAGTTCAGGAGGGAAGATAGAGCATGACGAAGACAAAAAGAACCGGCGGAATGGTACTGGGAATATTGTTTATTGGATTATGTGTATCTTTCTTACGACTTTCACAATTTGGCGTGGATCCATTCAGTGCAATGAATCTTGGAATCAGCGGATTTATCGGATGGAGCTTTGGAACGTGGCAGTTGCTTGTCAATGCGATCATCCTTGTAGTTGTATTTTTTCAGGCAAGATCCTGCATTGGTGCGGGGACCATTATCAATATGGTATTTGTCGGATACATTGCAGACTTTATTTGTTATGTAGCGAATGATGTAGTGCAGATTCAGATGAATCTGCCACTGCGTATCCTTGCACTGCTGCTTGCTCAGCTGATGGCATCTATGGGAGTGGCATTATATATGGTCGCAGATATGGGAATCGCTCCATATGACAGTGTCGCAATTATAATCGAGAAACTGACACATCAGAAAATTCCATTCCATAAAGCAAGGATTCTTTCAGATGTTGTTGTCGTGATTATCGGAATCATATTTGCCACTGCATCTGGGGCGGGTATCTGGTCGGTAGTAGGGATTGGGACAATTATAAATGCCTGCTTCAACGGCCCATTAATTCAATTTTTTAAAACAAAACTGGAGAGATTTTACAAGTAAAATCTACGGATTACAATTCTCCAATTCTTGCAAGGCTCATATCCAGAACGGATACGGGCCTTTCTTTTTCACCAGTAGCTTCATCCAAACCTTCACATTGAATAATGAACCCTTCTCTTTGGTAAAAAGAAATTGCTCTGGCAT
>ERZ838577.3964-NODE-3964-length-13160-cov-5.971080_pt1 | contig 13160 bp, 10 predicted proteins | sample MGYA00519682_ERZ838577 | MGnify/ENA primary metagenome ERZ838577 (study PRJEB31850, sample SAMEA3708838) | human gut metagenome | biome: human gut; feature: human-associated habitat; material: faeces | place: China | collected 2014 ...
TTTTGCCCCCGCCGCCGGGCGGCGGCATCCTGCGGGGCGCTTATTCCTCCTCGCCGAGAAGCTCCATCACGTCGACCACCGTATCCCCCCGCGAAGCCTCCACATGCACATGCGTGCCGATCGCTTCCTCCGCCGGAATGCCTGCCGCGCACACGCCCAGCGCCTCTCCCGACGAGACCGCCTGCCCCTCGCGCACGCGCACCTCGCTCAGACCGCGGTACGTGGTCCTGAGGTCGCCCGCATGCGCGAGCGTGACGCACGTTCCGTACAGTCCGTCCTCAAAAACAGCCTGCACCGTGCCGTCGGTCAGCGCCGAAACGTTCTCCCCTGCCTCGCAGGCGAAATCCGTGCCGCTGTGCACGCGCCAGTCTCCGAGCGTCGGCTGAAACAGCAGCATATCGCCCGAAAACGGCGTCAGCACCGCGCCGGCCGTCGGCCGGGTATACACCGGCGCGGAAACCGTGACCACCGGTGCCGGCTCGGGCACGGAAACAGGCTCTTCGGCCTCGGCGGGCGTTTCCTCCCCGTGCTCCGGCTCCTCCGCCGTCACGGGAACATCCTGCACGGTCAGGTCTGGAACATCCTCCGCCGGCGTGATGACCGGCGCGCCCGTCTCGGGAACGGCAGTCTCTGCACTCGACCCGGCGTGCATCCAGAGCACCCACGCGCTCGCCGCGATGATCAGTCCGCACACGGTCAGGATCGTGTAAAATCCGCGGTCGGACAGCGCGGCGATATGTTTCGGTTCATAATGTTTCATGGTTTTTCCCTCCTTTTATCCGCAGTATGTCCGCGCGGCTTTCCGCTTATACAAAATTAGCCTTCGCTAACTAAAAAACTTTTCTTTTTGCGATAAATGTGGTATAATATCTATCAAGCGAAAAGCAACTAATGAAATGGAGCGACAATCATGACTAAAATTGATATTATCTCCGGTTTTCTGGGCGCAGGCAAGACCACGCTCATCAAGCGTCTGCTCGCGGACGCGCTCAAGGGCGAACAGGTCGTTCTGATCGAGAACGAGTTCGGCGAGATCGGCATCGACGGCGGCTTCCTCAAGGACGCAGGCATCGTTGTCAACGAGATGAACGCAGGCTGCATCTGCTGCTCGCTCGTCGGTGATTTCGGCAAGGCGCTGCACGACGTCGTCGACCAGTATCACCCCGACCGCATCCTCATCGAGCCGTCCGGCGTCGGCAAGCTCTCCGACGTTATCGCAGCGGTTCAGAACGCGCACCTTGACGTTCAGCTCAACAGCTTCGTCACCGTCGTTGACGCGCTCAAGGCCAAGATGTACCTCAAGAACTTCGGCGAGTTCTTCGAGAACCAGGTCGCGCACGCAGGCGCTATCCTGCTCTCGCGCACCGCAGAGTGCCCGGAGAAGCGTCTCGACGAGACCGTCGCCATGCTGCGCGGCCTGAACGAGCACGCACGCATCGTCACGACTCCGTGGAAGGATCTGACCGGCGAGCAGCTGCTCGCGACCATGGAGGGCAGCCGCGATCTGGTCGCCGAGGTGCTCGAGGAGATCGCGCACGAGCCGCATCACGAGCATCATCACCATCACCATGACCACGAGGAGCATGAGCATCATCACGATCATGACCATGACGAGCACGACCACGAGCATCATCATGAGCACGGCGAGGACTGCACCTGCGGCTGCCATGACCACGAGCACCATCATCACGACCATGACCACGAGCACCATCATCACGACCACGACGGTCACTGCTGCTGCGGCCACGATCATGACCACGATGCGGACGAGGTATTCACCTCCTGGGGCAAGGAAACGACCCACAAATACACTGAGGCAGAGCTTACCGCAGCGCTCACCGCGCTCGGCGATGTTACGCTCGGCACGGTTCTGCGCGCGAAGGGCATCGTTCCGGCGGCAGACGGCGGCGAATGGCTGCACTTTGACTACGTTCCGGGCGCACCCGAAATCCGCCGCGGCTCGGCCGACTACACCGGCCGTCTGTGCGTCATCGGCTCCGAGCTGGATGAGGAGCGCATCGCTTCCCTGTTCGGCGTAAACTAAGGGAGGAACCCCCACATGGCTAACAATCCCATTCCGGTATATGTCTTTACCGGTTTTCTGGAGAGCGGCAAGACCAAGTTCATCCAGGAGATCCTTGCCGACCCGAACTTCACCGAAAACGAAGTGACCGCGCTGCTGCTCTGCGAGGAAGGCATCGAGGAATACGACGAAAAGTGGCTCGCCCACTACGGCACGGCGCTCGTTCCGATCGAGTCCGAGGACCGTCTGACCCCGAACATCCTCAAGCGCATCGAGCAGAAGTACAACCCTGACCGCATCATCGTCGAGTACAACGGCATGTGGAAGCTCGAGTCGCTGATGCAGGCGTTCCCGGCGCGCTGGGAGCTGTACCAGATCATCACGACGGTCGACGCGACCACCTTCGAGGTCTACTCGAACAACATCGGCCCGCAGATGTTCGAGCACATCACCACCGCCGACATGGTCGTTTTCAACCGCTGCACGGACGCGCTCAAGGAGATGCTCTACAAGAAGAACATCAAGGCGATGAACCCGCGCGCGGCCATCTATCTGGACGATCTGAACGGCAATTCCGAAGACTACTCGCGCAATATGCCGCTCCCGTTCGACATCGACGCCGACATCATCGACATCAAGCCGGAGGACTACGGTCTCTGGTACATCGACGCGACCGGCGAGCCGGAAAAGTACGACGGCAAGACCGTCCGTTTTCTCGCGCAGGTCTACCGCGGCAAGGATGTTCCGGCAGGCTCGTTCGTGCCCGGCCGCTTCGGCATGGTCTGCTGCGCAGACGATGTGACCTTCCTCGGCTTCATCTGTCGCTATGACAGGGCCGAAGAGCTCGGCGTCCGCGACTGGGTCACGGTCACGGCGTCCGTGACGGTCGAGACGCTGCCGCAGTACCGCGGCGAAGGCCCGGTGCTCCACGCCATCGAGGTCGTTCCGGCCGAAAAGGCGAAGGAAGACATCGTTTATTTCAACTAAAAGATAAAAGAACCCCCTGCATGACATTTTCCGTCCATGCAGGGGGTTTTTACGTAAAGCTTCAGTGGATAACGTTCTTCTCCATCTGCTCGATGCGGCGGAGCTCCTCCTCCGCCTTGCGCTCGACGGCGGCCTTGAGCCGTTCCAGCTCTTCCAGCTCCTCGTCGATGTGGAACTCGTCGCGCTTGCGCATCTCGTCGCTCTGGAGATGCTCCGCAGCAGACGCTTCCGCGTTCTCTGCGGCGGGCGACGGCACGCTTCCCTTCTGCTTGTCCTCTTTCTTTTTCCGTTCCAGCTCGCGCCGCTTGTCCAGTCGGGAGATGTACAGGAACTTTCGAATGACGAACAGCACGCCGACCGACAGCACGGCAAGCAGGTTTTCCTGCGGCGAGGTATGCTCGACGATCATCTGACGCGCGATCGCGAGCAGCATGACGTCGACCACCGAGTCGATGGTATAGCTCGTGATCATCTTGAGCATCTCCGCGCCGATCAGGATCAGGCAGGCATCACTCATGCGGTCCTGCAGATAATGCGCGTCGCCGAGCAGCTCGGCGATGCTGGTCGTGCCGATCAGACCGATGCCCGATATGATGCATCCGATCAGGATAAGGCCGCCGACCACCATCTCGATCATGGTCGCGCAGAACGATAATCGTTCTCTGAACTGGTTCTTCATCTCTTTTTCTCCTCTTGCTGCTACTCTTTCTCTCTTCTGTTTTTTGACAAAATCTTAACAATTCATCTGTGAACATTATAGCACACGCCCTCGGCCAATAGCAATGCTATTCGACATTTTTCATAAAATAGCCAAAAATACCGACGAATTTTTGTCACAAAAAAGGACACAGCCCGCAGGTCTGCGTCCTTTCTGCTCTTTACTGTTCTTCCGGCGGCTCGACCAGCGTATAGTTTCCAGTCTCGCCGCTGCCGATCACGGTCAGCACATCCTCATGCAGCAGGAAGCGCGTTTCGCCGTCCTCGGAGGCTGCGCTGTCGCGGTCGGCCGAGGCCGTGCCCGTCACGCCGTCCGAGAACGTGAAGGTGAATGTTCCCTCGCCGGTCTGCTCGAGCGTGACCGACGCGCCCGAGGAGGCGGCATAGCAGCCCGCCCAGTCGGTCTCCGTGTCCCCCGGCTCGCTGAGCAGGGCGTCATACTCCCCCAGAACGCCCTCGCCGTGATAGCTGTACCGGTCGCCCGTCACGCGGTCCACGGCCACCTGTCCGACCGCGCCGCCGTCCGCGCGGCGGCTGACGTCGAACACGGCAAACGAATGGGTTTCTCCCTCGACCTCGCATTCCAGCGTTTCGCGCGACGGCGCTACCGCATAGCTTTCGCTGTCGAACTGCTCGCCAGCGAGCTTCTGCGCCTCATACACGCTGAGCAGCTGCGGCTTTTTCTCCTCTTCCCGGAGCAATCCCGCCTGCTCGGCGCGCTCGAGCGCCTGCGTCTGCGGATTGACGGTCGCGGTCGTTTCCCCGGTGCAGCCGGTAAGGCATGCCGCAAGCAGTGCGGCGGCAACAGACCATCGTTTCATGGACTGCGGTCTCCCCTCTCTCAAAATCTGCCGAAAGACCGGAAAAACGGCTGCGCTGACGCAGCCGTTTCCGCTTTCGGGCGTTGATACACCTATCATACAGTATTTTACTGATTTTTGCAACGGTAATCTGGCGGGTTTATTCGGCAGAAGCCGGGTTTTCCTCCGTGTTCTCGCCGCTGCCGCCGCCCTTTCTGCCCTTGCCGCCCTTGCGGTGCGGCAGGTGAACAAGCTTTTTCAGGCGCTCTGCGATGCTGTCGGTCAGCGAGTAGTAGACCGGCGTGATGAACAGCGTCGCGACGGTCGAGATGACCATGCCGGTCATCATGACGACGCCCATCGGCTTCATCATCTCCGAGCCCTCGCCGTTCGAGAATACCATCGGCACGAGGCCGAGGATGGTGGTCATCGCGGTCATCAGGACCGGACGGACGCGGCGCGGGCAGGCGTTGAGGATGGCGGTATTCTTGTCCTCGCCGCGCTCCCGGCGCTGAAGGGTATAGTCGATCAGGACGATGGACGAGTTTACGACCGTACCGGCCAGAATGATAACGCCGAGCAGCGCGACCATGGAAACGTGGTTTCCGCTGGGCGCGAGCAGCATCATCGAGCCGAGCAGGCCGATCGGCAGGATCAGCATGATCGCGATCGGCAGCGCGAACGAGTTGAACTGGGTCGCGAGGATGAAGTAGACGAGGGCGATCGCGACCGCGAGGGCGAGCATGAGCGTGCCGGTGGTCTCGGCCATCTGGGAGGCCATGGTGTCGCCGTCTCCGATCTCCACGCCGTCCGGCGTCTCATAGGAGCCGAGCACCTCGTTTACCTTTTCGGTGATGGCGTTCGCGTCGCCGGACTCGCTTTCGCCGGTGATGGTGACGGTCTCCTTCTGGTTCTTACGGACGATGGACTGCGGGCTCAGCTCGGTATAAACGTCTGCGACCGAGCTCAGCGGCACATTGCCGCCCGTTGCGGTCGGCAGCTGCATCGAGCGCAGCGCGTCCAGACTGGTCGCGACGTCCGCGTCGCCCGAGACCGTAACGTCGTATTCCTCGCCGTTCATGCGCAGCGTGGTCGCCGTCGAGCCGGTCAGCTCGCCGCGCACCAGACCGCCGATGGCGGCCGGGGTCAGACCGAAGCGCGAGGCGTTCTCGCGGCGCACCTTGACCGCGACGCGCGGCGTCTGCTCGCCGGCAGAGGACTCGACGTTGATCGCGTCCGGGATGGCGGAGAGCTTCTCCACGAGGTCGTCCGCCGTCGCGGCGAGCTGGTCATAGTCGTCGCCGGTCAGCTCCACGCTGATGTCCGAGTCGGTGGACATGCTCATGGATTCGCTTGCGGAGACCGTGATCTCGCAGCCGGCGATGTCCGCAAGGTCGCGGCGGAGCTGTTTGGTGATGTCCTGCGCGGAGCGGTCGCGCTTGTCGAGGTCGACGAGCGAAACCGTAACACTCGCGCCGGAGGCGGAGGACATGATGGAGGTCGAGTCGCCGGTCGAGTAGTAGATCTGCTCGGTCTCCGGCACCTTATCCATGACAATGCCCGCGATGCGGTCCTGGATGGCCGCGGTATCCTCCATGGTCGAGCCGTTCGGCATGGAGATGGAAACCGAAACCTGACCCTGGTCCATCTCCGGGATCAGCTCCATGCCGGCCATGGCGATGCTGATGACGCTGACGACGCAGATGGCGAGCGTGATAGCGATGCCGGCCCAGCGGTGGGTGATGAGGAATTTCAAGCTGCTGCGGTAGCGGCGCATGAGCGGCTTTTCCACGATCGTGGTGGCCTTGAGCTCATCCGAGCCCGCCGAGGCGGCCTTGCTGACCTTGGACGCGCCGAGCAGCATATAGCACAGCAGCGGCACGAGCGTCAGCGCGATGATGAGCGAGCTGAGCAGCAGCGCGACGATGGTGATGCAGAATTCCCGGAACATCATGCCGGTCATGCCGCCCGACAGCGCGATCGGCAGGAATACGGCGATGGTGGTCAGGGTGGACGCCGTGACCGAGGTCATGACCTCGCCCGTGCCCTTCGTGCAGGCGTCCCAGCGGCTGTAGCCGTCCGCGCGGTAGCTGAAGATGTTCTCCAGAACGACGATCGAGTTATCGACGATCATGCCGACGCCGAGCGTAATGCCGCCGAGCGACATCATGTTCAGCGTGATGCCGCACACGTTCATGATAAGGAAGGTAAACAGGATGCAGCACGGCATCGCGATGGTCAGCGACAGCGTCGCGCCGAGGTCGCGCAGGAACACGAGCAGGACGACCGCTGCGAACAGCACGCCCATCCAGATGTTCTGCACCGCGTTGTCGACGGTCATGTTGATGTAGTCGGACTGGTCCATAACAACGTCTGCCTGAAGCGCATCGTTTTCCGCGATGACCTCGTTCAGGCGGTCGACCGCGCTCTGCGCGACCTTGACGGTGTTCGAGCCGGACTGCTTGTTGACCGAGAGCATGATGCACTCCTCGCCGTCGACCTTGGCGATGGTCGAGCGGTCCTTGGGCTGCATGGAAACGTCCGCGATCTGGCTGAGGCGGACCGTGCCGCCGGCCGGGAGCGAGATGAGCGCGTTCTTGACATCATTGAGCGAGGAATACTCGCCGTCCGTGCGGACGGCAAGCGTCTGCGAGCCGTTGTCGAGGTCGCCGCCCGGGATGGCCATGTTGTCCGCGCCGAGCTGCTGTGCGACCGAGGTAATGGTGAGGTTGTAGCCCTTGAGGCGTGCGGCGTTGGTCTTGACCGCGACCTCGTCCTCGTAGCCGCCCGAAACGTCGACGGATGCTACGCCGTCCAGACGCTCGAGCGCCGGGGAGATCTCGTCCTCCGCGATGGACTGGAGCGCCGCGAGATCAGAGCCGCGCAGCGCGACCTGCACGACCGGCATGGAATCGATGTCGATGCTCATGACGGTCGGGTCGGAGGCGTCGTCGGGAAGCTGGCTCTTGACCTGGCTGACCTTGTCGCGCAGGTCGGTCATCGCGTCGTCGAGGTCGGTGGAGTCGGTGAACTGGACGACGAGCATCGCCATGTTCTCCGACGAGGTGGACTGGAGCGTATCCAGACCGGACAGACCGGCCACCGCGCTCTCGAGCGGCTTGGCGACCTGCTGCTCGATGTCCTCCGGGCCTGCGCCCGGATAGGTCGCGTACACGATCGCCGCCGGAACCTCCATGGACGGCATCAGCGCGAGCGGCAGGGTCGAAAAGCTGTAAAAGCCGAACACAATGACCATGAGATACAGAAGGATGGTCATTACGTTGTGCTTGATAAAGGTTGCTGCTACTTTCATCGGGCCTTAACCCTCCCCGCCGTCACTGGTGACGACACGGACGGCAGAGCCGTCGGACAGGTAGGCCTGACCCTTGGTAACGACGCGGTCGCCCTCGTTCAGGCCGGAGGTGATTTCGGTCTGGGTCTTGCCGACAAGACCGGTTTCAACCGTGACGCGCTTTGCGGTCGTGCCGCTCTCGTCGACGGTGAACAGGTAGCGCTCGTTGTCGTTGCCGGTCAGCACGCACTCGGTCGGAACGGAGAGCGTGTTCTCGCGGCGGTCGGTGTAGAAGATGACGGTCGCGAACGCGCCGATGGCCGGCTCGGTGCCGTCCGGAACCGAGACCGATACGTCATAGAGGTTGGTCTGCTGGTTGGCCGCCGCCGGGAGCGAGACGATCTTCGCACTCTTGACCTCGTCGGACAGGACGGAGATCTGCACGCCCGCGCTGTCGCCGGTGTGCAGGCCGGCGAATACATCCTCAGAGACCGATGCGTTGATCTTGACACGGCTGTCCTCGGCGATGACGACCGCCGGCTGTGCGGAGGAGGCCATGCCGCCCTGCACGACGTTCACCGCCGTGACCGTGCCCGCGCAGGGCGCGGTCACCGTGCCGTAGGAGGCCTGCTTGTTGATCTGATCCATGCTCGCCTGGATCTGGGCGAGAGACGCCGCCTGCTGCGCGCGCGCCTGCTGCACGCCGGCCTGCGCCTGCGCAAGGCCCTGCTTGGCCTTGGTCAGATCCTGCTCAGCGGCCGCGCCTGCCTCGAGCAGCGCCTCGGTGTTCTCGACGGCGAGCTGCGCCTGCTCGACGCCGATCTGCGCGTTCTCGATGGCCTTTTCGGTCGCGGTCTTGGTCGCATTGTACGACTCGCGCAGCGAGGACATGGTCGAGGTGACCGACGAAGTGTCCACGTTCAGCAGGGTCTGTCCCTTCGTGACCTTGTCGCCCTCGCTGACGCTGAGCGTCAGCACCTGACCGGCAAGCATCGGAAACACCTGCACCTCGTTGTCCGCAGCGACCTTGCCGTTGACCGAGTATTCGGTGCTCATCGCGCCCTTCGTCACCTCGGCTACCTCAACGGCGGTGCCTGCTGCGGTCTGCTCCTCCCCGTCGTCGCTCGTCTGGCTGCCGCAGCCTGCGCAGAGCGCCATGGATGCTGCGAGCAGCGCCGCTAAAATACGTTTTTTCATCGGTCTCCTCCTTAGTTTGCCTGTTTCCTCAGTTCGCGCTCGACATCACGCCGCGCGTTGCCCACTCGTAATTGTTGTATGCGGTCAGCAGGTCGGTACGCGCGTTTTCCGCCGTCTCCTGCGCGGTCATGTACGTGTCCTGCGCCTCTTCGTATTTCAGCCGCGAGATCATGCCGCGCTTGTATTGCAGCTCGGAGACCGCGAAGGTCTTCTGCGCCTGCGTCAGGTCGCCCTGCGCGGCGGTCATGGCGGTGACCTTCTCCTGCATGGTCTTGTACAGCTTGCGGAACGAACTCTTTACGCTCTCCTCGGTCGCGTCGCGCTGAATCTTCGCCGCCTCATAGGCGTGCAGATTGTTGGTGACGTCGTTCTCGTAGTCGTCGGACGCCTTGCGGACGCTGTCGTCAGCCGACCAGATGGAATAGCTGTTCTCGAGCGCGGATGCGAGGTCCTTCTCGTAGTCGACAGCGGCAAGCTGCTCATTTGTCACGCCCGGCAGCGCCTCGATGGTGATCTCGGTGCCGGTCGGGTAACCGCACTGGATGGCGAGCGTGTTCCTGAGGCTGTCCGCCGAGGTCTGTGCGCTCTTCTGCTGCGCCGCGAGCAGCTCACGCTGGCTCTGCAGGCCGGAGAGCGTGTTCCTCGTGGCGATGCCGAGGGCGACCTGCTTTTTCGTCTGCGCGATGGTGCGGTCGAGCTGCTGCAGGCTGCGCTCGGTCTGCGCGAGCGAATACTGCATGGACGCGAGCGAGATGTAATTGTTCTCGGTCGACATGCAGATGGTGTCCGCGTTGTTCTGCATCTGACGGCGCGTCGAGTTGACCGTATTCTTCTGCTCGTCCTTTGCGTCGTCCTCGTCGTCGTCGAGATCGTTATACTGCCGATAAAGGCTCTCACGCTGCGCCTGCAGCATCTTGATCTGCGCGTTGATCGTGCCGAGCAGCGCCGTGTCCGTGATGCCGTCCCGCGACTTCTTCAGCTCGCTGATCTGCCGGTCATAGGCGTCGATCTGCTGCGACAGATTGAAATATTTGTTGATGTACTGGTCGGAAACGTCGGTCTTTTCCGCGCTCTCCACCGTCTGCTGATACGAGCGGATGGAAACGTTTCCCTCGCGCACGGTCTTTTCGAGCGTGTCGAACGTCAGCTTGACCGGCGCTTTCACCTCGGTCTGCGCCGTGGTCGTGGTCTGTGCGGGCTTCGCGGCGTCCGCGGCGTAAGCCGGGGCGCACATACCGCACAGCAGAGCCGCGCAAAGTCCGGCGGCAGCTGCTCTTTTCATATATGTATCAACCTTTCTTAAATAGCGAAATGGGATTTATCAAACGTTAAACACCGGTCGGGAGCGTCAGCACGCCCTGCTCGGCCCACTGGCACGCCGTGTAGCACTGCGCTACCTTGAGCTGCGCCAGCTTGACGTTGATTTCAGCCGAGGCCACGCTGTCCTGCGCGGACTGGTAGCTGAGCCGGCTCATCGTGCCGAGCTTATACTTGACGGAGGCCAGACGGAGATCGTCCTGCGCCTGCGTCAGCGCGTTCTTCGCCGCCGTGAGCGACACGCGGCTATCCTTCATATTCTGAATGACCGTGGCATAGGCCGCTTCGACCGACTCCTGCGTCACCGCAAGCTGATCCTCTGCCGCCTTCACGGCTTCCGCCGTGCCTGAAACGTCCTTGTCATAGACGTTCTGCGCCGCACGCAGCGACACGCGCCTGCTCCAGATGTCAAAGCTGTTCTTTTTCGCGTTCTCGAGGCCGGTCTTCGCATTGATCCGGTCGAGCTCGCCTTCATAGGGCATGACGAGCGTGGACGGCTCGACGAGCGTATCCGCGTCCAGTCCGCACAGCTGCGACAGCGACAGACCGATCTGCTCGCGCATATTGGCGAGCGTCTGCTGCGAGTTGACCAGCTGCACGCGCTGGTTCTCCACCGTGTCGAGCTGGAGCTGGCCGATCATGCCGCGGCTGCGCTGCACCTTCATCACCGCGAGATTGCGGTCGAGGGTCGCGATGCCGTTTTTCAGGCTCTCCATCTGGCAGTCCAGCGTTTCCATCGTATACAGCAGGTTCTGCGCCGCCATCGCCATCTGATTGGCGATGCTGTCCGCCTGTCGGCGCAGCTGGTAGGCCTGATCGTCGAGCTGCGAGAGCATCGCGAGCGCGCTCTGATACTGCACGCTCACCGACAGGTTCATGTTCTCCGCATTGCCGCGCAGCGCGGTGATCTGCGCCTCATAGGCCTTTTTCGTGTCCCCGTCCAGCGTTCCGCTCTCCAGGATCTTCTCGAGCGTGTCCGCCAGCTCGCTGTATGTCGCGCCGGGACTGACCGACGCCGAACCGAACGACGAGCCGCCCGCCGCGTCCTCGATGGCGGAGGCGTTCTTGCGCAGGATGCGCACTGTGCTGTTATCCTCCTGCACCGCCTTTTTCACGGCCAGCACGCCCATCTGCCGGACCTTGAGCGCGGGCGCCTCCGCGCCGATGCCGGCAGGCGTCTGCCCCGCCGCCGTCTCCCCGGCCGCGAGCGCCGGTACGGCCGACCCTGCGAGCAGGGTGCAGGCGAGCAGTGCGCTGATGACTTTTCGTTTCATATAAATACCTTGTCTCTCCTCTCGCTTGCGGAGAACGCGCGCCCCCATGCGTGCTCTTGCAATATTAAAGCAGTTCTCTCGTGATGATGCTCGTGTGGATATATTCTATGCTCCGGCGCGGCGATTCGCCCGTGCGCAGCGTGTGCGCGAGCACCTCGATCGCGCGCGTGGTCTGCGCGGAGAAGTCCTGGTCGATGATGAAGTCCAGTCTCCCCTCCTCGAGGTATTTGCGCGCATAGGGCGTCAGGTCATGGCAGATCACGTGGATACGGCGCGCCGGCCTGACACGCTCGAGCGCGTCCATGCAGCCGCGCACGGACTCGTTCGCCATGTAGATGCCGCGCAGGCGCGGATGACCCTTCGCGTAGTACAGCACGCCGTCATAGGTCAGCTCGTACTTTTCGACGCTCTCGATGACGTTCACGACCACGTCGTCGCCGCGCAGCTCGTGCAGCCGGTCGAGAAAACCGCGCACGCGCAGGTCATGCGCCGCAAACTCGCGGTTGCCCGTAACGACGAGGATCTCGCCGCCCTCCGCATAGGGCGCGATCAGTCCCGCCGCGACGCGGCCCGACTTTACCATATCCTGACCGATGTGATACAGGCGGCGGCTCTGGCAGACATCCGAGTCGCAGGTCACGACCGGCACGCCGGAGGCGACCAGACGGTCGATCTCCTCACGCATGACGAGCGTGTCGGGCGCGGTGACGATCAGGCCGTCGATGCCGCGCTCCTCCATGCGGCCGATCGCCTCGAAGTACGAGCGCGGAGAACGGTTCTTCAGCTCCTCGACCAGCACGGTGATGTCGTTCAGGCCGCGGTTGTGCACCGCGGTGCGGATGCCGTCGCGCATGCGGCGGATGAAGAACGCATCCCAGCTCGGCAGGATAACGCCGATGCGGTACACGCCGCGGCCCGCCCGGGCCGCCTGCCGCTGCGTCGGTGTTTTGTAGCCGTATTCGCTGATCAGCTTCTGAATGCGCTCGCGCACCTCGGGCGAGACGTTCGGACGGCCGTTTACCACGCGGTCTACCGTTCCGCGCGATACGCCGCACTGATCCGCGATCCACTGTGCAGTTACCTTCATAGCAGGATTCTCCCTTTTACTCTCTCGTGCATTTTTTGTTCACAGCACGAAATCACGGTAAATTGTGCATTTTAGTTCACGATTGCACGGTTTATTCTATCATACCAGACAAAGCTTCACAAGCAATTCTGTGCATTTTAGACACTGCGCGCGAATTTGTCGCATTCGGTTGTGCATTTTTTGTTTTTGCACAACGCACGGCTTTTCTGCACGTTTTTGCACGTGATTTCCTGCACTTTTCACCAAACAGACATGCAAAAATTGGGCGGTACGCTAAAAATGAAATCCCCACTTGAAGCACGATGGCAAGTGGGATATAATAAAGTTATCCAAGGGGAGAGCTGCGGAATGCGGTCTGCGCTGTGCAGACTGACCATCCGGAGCCTCGACCTACTGAAAAGGAGAGAATTACAATGGGCATTCTGAAAATCGGCGTAGTTGGCTGCGGCCGTATCGGCAAGCTGCA
>ERZ838577.3967-NODE-3967-length-13155-cov-22.257786_pt1 | contig 13155 bp, 9 predicted proteins | sample MGYA00519682_ERZ838577 | MGnify/ENA primary metagenome ERZ838577 (study PRJEB31850, sample SAMEA3708838) | human gut metagenome | biome: human gut; feature: human-associated habitat; material: faeces | place: China | collected 2014 ...
CTCTGCCCTGCGGGCATCTCCCCACCCCGTGGGGAGTCACCCCTTTCAGGGGAGGTTTTTTATTTCCGTTCCTTTTAGTGTATAGGCTTCTATTTTAGGAGAAGCTTATTCCTGTTCTCAAAAAATCCCTTGACAGCACCGCCGGAATTCGGTATAATAAACCAAGAACAATCGCACAGAATGTGCAGTATTGCCAGAAACATCAGAGCGTGCTGTTGAAGCATGCTCTGCCGAAAAGGAGAATATACATGGAAGTTTACCGCATTCACATGGGCAAGGCAAAGTGTGCCGTTGATCTGGGGGACGGCAGCGAACGGGGTGAATATGTCGATCAGGATTACATTCTGGCGAAAATGGGCAGACCTCACCGCAGTATCAGCCTGATGTACTGCTATTATCCGCTGGACGAAGGCTGGCCGGGGCGTGCCAGCGTGGTACACGCCAGCCCTGATGTCAGCTTTGCGTGGGATTATCCCTACGATGACTATTTCACCTACAAGGGCGGACTGGGCGGCAGCACCGACGGCGAACCGTTCAACTACATGCGGGAGATCCGGCAGCACGGACAGGACGTTTCCCTGACACTGACCATTGATCCCCACGTTTCCGATGAACATCTGGCGGCGATCGGTGAGGATCTGAAGTCCTTCGGCAGAGTGTTCCTGCGTATCAACCACGAGGCAACGGGCAACTGGTTCTCGTTCAACAAACGCTGCACCTATCAGGAAGTGGCAGACTTTTTTGTCCGTGCCAGCCGTATCATCAAGGAGCATGCTCCCAACGTGCAGACCATTATCTGCATCGGCGGCATCGAGGATCTCTCCAAGGAGGAAATGGAAAAGGAAGCCGAGTTCGCACAGACCATTCCCGCAGCTGACATCTGGTCGGTGGACAAGTACATGGCACTGCACTGGGGCTGGCCCTATGACGTGGCAGAACACGGCGGCACTACTCACAGCCGCGGCACTGTGGCGGACACCTACGAGAAAACCAAACGCAGCTTCGAACGGTTCCGTTATCTCAACGGCGGCGTGGAAAAGCCTATGACTATGGCAGAGTTCAACGCTGACGGTGACGTGACCGGTCCTTATGAACAGGCAGACATGGTAAAGGAATTCTGCGATACGCTGGAACGGGAACAGGCGGACTGGTTCAGTGCGTTCACGTTCTACCAGTTCCGCGACCGCGGCAGACTGGGGCTGGAGATCGAGGATCCCAACAATGCAAATGTGGGAATCGCACAGCCGGTGCTGGATACCTATAAGGAAATCATTCAGCGTGACTGGTTCAAGCCCCAGATCACCCGTCAGGCAGGCGAGGTACAGCTGCCGGTGACACTCCGCTGGAGCAACTCCGAGGACGCGGAAGGTCTGGAAATCCCGCTGCATTTCGAGAAGAACCCCACATTCTGCGAACTGACCTTTACCGAGGAAAGCAACCTGATGCTGGAACTGAACGGCAAGTGGTTCTATAAGGCACCCAAGACCAAGACGGTAGATCTGATGGCGGCATTCTTCGAGAAGCCTTTGCAGGGCGAAGCTGACCTGACCCTGAAAATTTTCGCACCGCCGGCAACCGGTGAGAATGACCTGTCTGTGAAAGACGGGCTTTACCACTGCGACACCGTTCTCCACGAACTGCCGCAGATCCGGATTCGGTTTGCACCGGTGGAAGCGTAACATGCCAATGTTTCCGAAAAAATAACACTTGACAAAAACTTGTGAATCATGTATAATTTAAGTAACGTTATGAAAGTCGGAATTGTAAGAGATTATCGGAAAACATGAAATTTCAGAAAAGCAGCATGTTTTTCGGAAGATTCCGGAGATTGGAGTTACTGAACATGGGTATTTTTGACAAGATGAATCAGGTGAGCCGCAATGTGGCAGAATCTTCCAAGAGTGCTGCGGAAACCAGCAATCTGAAAAAGAAGATCGCATACGAAAAGGAACGGATTCAGGAAGTAATGACCGAGATCGGCAGACTGTTCTATGAGAATCCGAACGGCGATCATCAGGAAGAACTGAAGCTGTGTGCAGACATCGACGACAGAAAGCGTCGTATTGCCAGCATGCAGGGCGACCTGAGCACACTGAAGGGCGTTCGCATCTGCGGCAAGTGCGGTGCACGGTTCGACGAGAAGTACACCTTTGACTTCTGCGGCAAGTGCGGTGCAAAGCTGAGTTAAGGCAACACCGCACAAAGCCCGCCTGACGGCTTTGCACGCAATCTGCGTGCAGATTTTCCGTCATATTGCCTAGAAATCCCTTGCCATACGGCAGTATGCCTGCGGAATTTCTGGGCAATCTGCCGAAAAATCTGACAACGCACCTTACGCACAAGCTTTGTGCGGTGTTGCCTTAAGCCAAATACTGAATGAAGCTGAATTTTGATGAACTGGAAAACGGCATGCTCTCAGAGTGTGCTGTTTTTTGTGAGGAGGAAGAAAAATGGAATCGATGCTTTCTTTTGACTGGAGCAGTGTTTCTGTAAATTCCGGCGAAGTGATCGCTCTGATGCGGAAACACCGGAATGACAAACTGGACGTGCTGTTCCACTATGCGGACGGCATTTATCGTGTGGGTGTTGATCCGGAAAATGCCAGAGAACCGTTTTATATGGACGATGAAACCTATCCGTCCATGTTTGCATTTTGCAGCTCGGCATGCATTGAGGGCGGCTTTCTGCTGCCGGACTTGCAGGCACCGCTGCACATTCTGGCAGTGAATGGCGGTGATCCGGCGGAGTTTTTCGCATAAAGTATAGAAAGTGTAGGAAATAAAAAATGGAAAAGAAGCAAAAAAATAAGTGGCTGTCCTTTCTGGCGGACGGTATGCTGTCCGGTCTGATGATCGGCATCGGTTGTGTCGTCAGCATGTCCTGTGAAAACCGCTATCTGGGGGCATTTCTGTTCTCGCTGGGACTGTTCTGCATTGTGCAGTTCCAGTATGGACTGTACACCGGCAACCATGTCCGCCAAGTTGGACGACAGCTTGCTTAGCTCTTTTGTGCTGGCGTTCTTCTGCGGCATTCTGATGTTCTCCGCTGTAGAAGGCTCCCGCCGCTGCAACGAAAAGAAGAACTTCATCGGCGGCGTGTTCATTGTGGTAATGCCGATCATGGTATTCATTCTGTCCGGCTTCAACCACTGTGTGGCAGATGCGTTCTATTACTGCATGGCTGGCTGTCCGAACCCGCTTCGTGCACTGTGTTATTTCCCGGTGGCAATTCTGGGAAATCTGTGCGGTGGTGTGTGCATTCCGCTGCTGAAGCGGCTCTCCCGCAATCCTCTTTGATAGAACTGATTTGAACAGGCTCTAAACAAAAGCCGTACATGAGCGATCATGTACGGCTTTTTGAAAACGTGTCTTATTTTTGCCCCTGCAAAAACAGCGGAGCCGGTTTCTGTCTGCCGTACATGGAACGGTTGCCGTTGCAAAGGCGGGAAACGGTGCAGACAACGGCGAAATAGGGCAGGTACGCGAATCCGAACACTTCGGTTCCGATGCAGATCGGAGCGAGCCATGTATTGGAAGCACTGCCGAAAACGGCGGCATAGCAGAGTGCGGCGGCGAATACCGGAGAGATACCGAACAGCGGGGCAAGTGCTGCACCAAGGCAGGCACCGATTGCAAACAGCGGTGTGACTTCGCCGCCCTGAAATCCAATGGCAAGGGTGCAGACGGTGAACAGCAGCTTGCACAGAAAGTCGAACCAGTAAATGGTTCCGCCGTCACAGGCGAGGGCGATCAGATCGGTGCCCAGTCCGGCGTATCTGCCGTGTCCGGAGAGCAGGAGAAACATTGCCAGTACCGAACCGCAGAGGGCAATGCGAATCACAGGGTTGGGGAGCAGCTTGGCGGCATAGATTTTTCCTTGTTTCAGCAGCAGGGTGAAGATGCCGCCTACAATGCCGGAGGAAATCCCCAGCAGCAGAACCGGCACGGAAAGCGGTGCAAAGCCGGCTTCGGGAAGTGCCACCTGGAAGGTTTCCAGCCCCAGTGCGACGGAGATCCCGTTTGCTGTCACTGCGGCAATGGCGGCAGGCAGCAGGGCACGATATTCCAGTTTCCCGATTGCCAGCACTTCCAGTGCAAAGCAGACTGCCGCCAGCGGTGCGTGAAACAGCCCGCTGAAACCGGCAGCCATTCCGGCAATGGTCAGAATGGGAACGGCATCGGGAATGCTCCGGAACCACGGAATCCGGCTGCCGATGTTGTGGGAAACCGCGGCTCCCAGCTGTACAGCGACACCCTCTCGTCCGGCACTGCCGCCGCAGAGATGTGTCAGCCACGTGCTGCCGATCAGAAGCGGGATCAGCCGGAAGGGAATGCGTTTTGCAGTGCCGTCCGCAGCATCAAAGATCAGGCTCATGCCCTGACTGCTTTCTCTGCCGTATTTCTGGTATATCCATACCATGCAGACACCGGCAATGGGCAGAAAGGGAACACACGAGATCAGGTGCTCTGTCCGGAATGTACCGATCCACAGCAGCACACGCCCGAATCCGGCGGTGAGTGCACCGGTGATACAGCCGGCAGCTGCCGCCAGCACACAGAGCAGCAGAGTGGGGAAAATAAGTTGCAGTTTGATTTTTTGCATAGACAATACCTCCGAAAAAAGAAAAAGCTGACAATATCTGCTTAGGAACCTGTTTCATATCTTTTTCTGCACGTCTTTTCGGCAGATAAAAAAATATGGAACAGACCCTAAAAAGCAGACGTCATCAGCACTCAAGCGGTTTTGGAATCCCAAGGGAGAACATCATTCCCTAAGGAAACACTGCATAAAGCCCGCCTGACGGCTTTGTACGCAATCTGCGTGCAGATTTTCCGTCATATTGCCCAGAAATCCCTTGCCATACATCAAGTATGCCTGCGGAATTTCTGAACAATCTGCCGAAAAATCTGACTACGCATCTTACGCACAAGCTTTATTCAGTGTTTCCTCAATTATTTTGTGATACTATTATACATCGGATTGCAGGATCTGTCAAGTGCTGCAAAAATGCATCTCACCGAAAGCGAGGACACCGACCCATGAAAGAACAGCGGAACATCACTCTTGCCGGCGAAACCATTTCCTACACGCTGGAACGGAAAGCCGTCAAAAATATCAACATGCGGCTTCGTCCGGAAACTGGTCTGCTGGTTTCTGCACCGATGCATGTACCGTCAGAACGGGTGGAACAGATCTTACAGCAGCATGCCGCGAAAATTCTCCAGACCCTGCACCAATACGCCGCTGCCGCAGAAAAGCCGAAACAGTATCCGGTGCACTATACCGCCGGAGAACCAGTACTGTATCTGGGGAAATCCTGTCGGCTGGCGGTGGAACGCGGCAGTCGGGAAAGCGTGCTGGTGCAGGGGGAAACGATCCGGCTGCTGGTGAAACAGCCGGAAAACGAACAGGTTCGGAAACAGGTATTCGACAGCTGGTGGGAAAACGCCTGCGAAAAGGCAGTGCGGAATCTCTGCCGTGCAGTTTATCCCGTGTTTGAAGCGAAAGGCGTGGCATTTCCTGAGATCCGGTTCCGGCATATGGTTTCCCAGTGGGGCAACTGCCGCCCTACCCGCGGCGTGCTGACGTTTAATCTGCGGCTGCTGGCGGCACCGGTGCGGTGCATGGAGTACGTGGTGATGCACGAGTTTTCCCATTTTCTCCATCCGGATCATTCGCCGGCATTTTATGCGGAGATCGCCGCAGAACTGCCGGACTGGAAACAGTTACAGGAACAGCTGCGTGACGTGGAAACGCGAATCTGACCGATGCAGCACTTTTGGGGCGTGTATGTATTTGCAAAATCAGCATGATTTCGGCAGTAAATTGACATTATGGCTAAAAAATCCAGATGCCGTTTGGGCAGTTTTCATAGATTTCTCGTATGAAAGGAAAAAACTGTTGATTTTTTTTGTGAGGTATGATAGAATAAATTTCGGGCATGTCTGCACTTTTTGAGAATTGTCCTGAAGTTGGGGCAGAACGGTGCAGAAAAATGCGAACTACGAAAGGAGTTTTTTTATGAAGAAACTTGGGCTCGGTAAGCGGGTATTGGCATGTGCTGCCAGTGCTGCGACGTTACTGACCGGAACTACAGCGTTGTCCGGACTGACAACGCTGGGAAGTATGGCAGCATCTGCTGCGTCTTATGACAACTACGCAAAGCTGCTGCAGTACTCCATGTATTTTTACGACGGCAATATGTGCGGCTCTGATGTGGGAAGTGCCTCCCAGTTTGACTGGAGAGATAACTGCCACGGCAGCGATGAAGTGGACGGCGGCTTCCACGATGCAGGCGACCACGTAAAGTTTGGTCTGCCGGCTGGCTACACCGCTTCTACTCTGGGCTGGGGCTATTATGAATTCAAGGACAGCTATGATGCACTGGGACAGACGGCTCATTTGCAGGCACTGACCGATCGCTTCTGTGACTTCTTCAAGGCAAGCACAAAGCTGAGCGGCGATACCGTAACCAGCTTCTGCTATCAGGTAGGCGTAGGACAGGCTGACCACGATGTCTGGTGCTCTCCGGAGTCCCAGAATGACCAGAGTCTGCGTACTGCTTACTGGACTTCTGATGATGCCAGTGACATTGCCGCAGAATATGCAGCAGCACTGGCTGTCAACTACATCAACTTCGGCAACGCAGAAGACCTGAAGTATGCAAAGGCACTGTACAATTATTCTATCAAGACCAATAAGGCAAATTGTCCGGAGGCTGAAAACTTCTACAGATCTTACGATTACTATGACGATCAGGCATGGGCAGCTGGCTGGCTGTATCTGGCAACCAAGGACAGCACCTACAGCTCGTTCCTGGACAAGTTCATGAACGACACCAATGCCGGTAAGTCCGGTCAGTCTGGCTGCAAGTGGGGCGTATACTCCACCATGTGCTGGAATAATGTCAGCCTCGGTGCTGCGATCCTCCAGAGTGAGATCACCGGCGATGCAATGGACTGGGCAAAGGTCACCACATATCTGAACGGCAAGTGCACCAGCGAAAGCACATATTACTGCGAAAGCGACTGGGGCAGTGCACGTTATAACACCGCACTGCAGATGGCAGCACTGGCTACCACGAAATATTCCGCAAAGAGCGGCATGGATTATTCCAGCTGGTGCAAGGCACAGATGGGCATGATCCTGGGCAACAACCCGAAGAATGTGAATTTCGTTGTCGGCATGGACAGCAATTCTGCAAAGTATCCGCACCACAGAGCTGCATCCGGCTATCAGAGCTTTGACGAAATGAAGGGCAGAACCGACTACAGCAGCAATGGCCACACGCTGGTCGGTGCTCTGGTCGGCGGTCCGGCAGACTCCAACTTCACTTATACTGACTCTGTAAACGACTATCAGGCAAACGAAGTTGCCCTGGACTATAACGCAGGTCTGGTCGGTGCAGCAGCAGGTCTGTATTCTATTTACAAAACCGGTTCTGTAGACTCCAGCATTGAAGGTGTCAGCGGCAGCATTGTTACCACCACCAAGGCAACAACTATCACCACCAAGGCAACAACTACCACCACCAATAAGCCGGTGACTACAACCACAACACAGGCTACTACCAAGCGGAATATCACAACCACTACAATTGCCACTGCCGCTCCGTCCGGCGGTAAGACTGCAAACATCACCACCGGTACACAGGTTGGTACTGACGGTGACAAGCAGATGTATGCAGAATTTGCTCCCAACGGTGCAAAGATTGCGACTCTGTACTACAAGGTCAAGACCAGCGACACCAACTCCAGCGGTGCATTCGGCACATGGACAGGCTCCTGGGTGCAGGAAGACTTTGAGGTTACCGTTGGTGCAAACGGTGAGTGCAAGGTGTCCTACAACATTCCGTCCAACGTTGGTGCAACTGTCAAGGCAATGGTCTTTTATCCGGACGCAAGCAGCGTTGAGATCGAAAAGGTCGTTCTGGACGAAAGCAGCACACCGGTCACCACAACTGTTGCTACCAGTGGAAATACTTCCGGCGGCGGCAAGAATGCCAATATCACCACCGGCACACAGACTGGTACCGCAGGCGACAAGCAGCTGTACGCAGAATTTGCTCCCAATGGTGCAAAGACTGCAACTCTGTATTACACCATTTCCACCAAGGACACCAACTCCAGCGGTGCATTCGGCACATGGACCGGTTCCTGGGAACAGACTGACTTTGAGGTTAGCGTTGGTGCAAATGGTCAGTGCAAGGCAACTTATAACATTCCGTCCAATGTAGGTCAGACTGTCAAGGCAATGGTCTTCTATCCGGACGCAAGCAGCGTCAAGATCGACAAGGTCGTTCTGGACGAGGGAAGCAGCAGCAACCCGACAACCAATGCAACTACTACCAAGCATAACCCGACTACAACTGCTACTACTGCTGCGGCAAGCGGCGATGACAAGACTGCAAACATTACAACCGGCACACAGACTGGTACCGCAGGCGACAAGCAGCTGTACGCAGAGTTTGCTCCCAACGGTGCAAAGTCTGCAACGCTGTACTACACCATTTCTACCAAGGACACCAACTCCAGCGGTGCATTCGGCACATGGACTGGTTCCTGGGAACAGACTGACTTTGAGGTCAATGTTGGTTCGAACGGTCAGTGCACCGCAGACTATGTGATCCCGTCCAACGTGGGTCAGACTGTCAAGGCAATGGTCTTCTATCCGGATGCAAGCAGTGTCAAGATCGACAAGGTCGTTCTGCACTACGGCAACGTAACACCGGGCACTACTACTGCAAAGCCTTCCAGCGGCGGTAAGTATACCAAGGATATTAATAAGGCAATTGTTTATGATGAACTGCCGGCAGGCGATAAGATGTTGGGCTGGAAGTGGTCCGATCTGGGCGTTCCGGCAGGCGAAAAGGTCACCAAGGTTGAGATCAACCTCTCCACCAGCAAGAAGCAGATCGGCAAGTGGCAGGGTGCATTCGGTTCTTCTACCAGCGTGGCTCCGGATTACTGGACACAGTCTGAGGATATGGAACAGACCATCAGCGGAAAGACCGGCAGCATCGTATGGGATGTGGATTCTGCAACTTCTGCGATCATTCAGACCCAGTACGGCGGCGAACTGAAGTTCGGCGTATGGTGGATCGACTGCAACAAGTTCACTATCGATTCTATTACAGTTTACACAGACGCTTACAACGGCAGCGGTCAGATCACTACCACTGTATCTACAACCAAGGCAACTACCAACAAGACCACCGCTTCCACCACAACTACCACCAAGCAGACAACCACCGCTACCAACGGCCCGAAGCCGAGCGTAAAGGCAAGCCTGTACGGTGACGTAAATCTGGACGGCCGTGTGGACATCACAGACGCAGTTCTGCTGAACAAGAAGGTTGCCGGCGTGGTAATCCTGAACGACCAGCAGTATGCAAATGCTGACTGCTGCACCGATGACGGTGTTGGTCAGGCAGATTCGACGGTACTGCTCCAGTTCCTCGTTTCGATCGTAAGGACTCTGCCGGCTGAGGGCTAATCTCTGTCAAAAATCGGCAATTTTCACAAAAAGGATACGGGCAAATTTTGCCTGTATCCTTTTTCTTTTCTGTTTTTTCCGAAAAACCTGTCGTTACATATGGCAAGTTGCACAAAAAGCATGGAAACTGTTTAGCATGTTTTACTGAAATTTGAAAATCTACTTTACAATGAATTTTTCATGTGCTATAATAAATGAAACGAGAAAGATATGCCCTGTAAGGGATAGTTGCGTCTGAATCCTATCCGGTGCGGCGTATATCTGCCGGCGTGTTCGGCGAAAACAATCGTTGAAAGTGGAACATGCGTACCCTTGTTCCAACATCAAAAAATCTCTAATTTTCAAGGAGGATATTTATGCTGAAGAAAAAACTCGGCAAGAAGGCACTTGCCTTCGCTTCTGCTGCAGTGATGGCAGTTTCTGCTACCGCTACAGGTCTGACTGCACTGTCTATGACAGCGTTCGCAGGCGAGGAGCTGGGCGAAGGTACCTTCGAAAACGGAAAGGGCTTGCCTTGGCACATTTGTGAAAATGCAACTGCTGTCATGAAGTTCGACATCACCGACGGTATCTATGCGATCAAGCTGGAAAACATCGGTGGTACTGCAAACGGCGGTGAAAGCCGTTGGGACTGCCAGTTCCGTCACAGAAATCTGACCATTGAAAGCGGTCACACCTATCGTATTACCTACAGCGTAAACCCGTCTAACAGCGGTCACATGTACCCAAAGCTGGGCAACATGTCCAAAGATGATCAGGAACTGTGGCACAGCAACGGTGACGAACTGTCCCTGTCTTACGAAGAAGGTCTGACACAGGAACAGCTGGAAGAAAAGCTGAAGAGTGCTTCCAAGACCGGTAACAAGGTAGACTACGGTCAGGGCTGGGATGCTTGGTACAACAAGGAATATCCGGCAAACCAGTGGACCACAGTTGCTTATGAATTCCAGGCTACTGAAACCGTTAAGGGTACCGCAGAATGGACCTTCCACATGGGCGGTCAGGGTAACTACGCGAAGATGGACTGCTTCCCGAAGGATACCATCATCCGGTTCGACAACCTGGCACTCATCGATATGACCGATGATGCATCTGACTATCAGGCAGAAGCTGCTTATGTGCCGACCGGCGTTGAAGTAAACCAGGTTGGTTACTATCCGAATGGTAAGAAGGTTGCAACTGTTGTTCTGTCCGAAGGTGATACTACCAAGTATGACTACGAGATCAAGGACGCAAGCGGCAGCGTTGTTTACAGCGGCACTACCGACGGCAACACCAAGTATGATGAGTCTGGTGCCTGGGATTACACCCAGCAGATCGACTTCACAGATTTCACTACAGAAGGCAAGGGCTACACCCTGACTGTTGCCGGCAAGACTTCTAAGAGTTTTGACATCGACAAGAACCTGTATGAAAAGCACCACGACAAGAGCATGCTGACCTATGCACTGAACTACTTCTATCAGAACCGTGCAATGGATACTGAAGACAAGTACATTCCGTCTCCGCAGAGCCAGGAAGGCAGCAAGAAGACTCTGGCTCGTAAGGATTCTCAGCACTGGCCGACTGATAACGCTTACATCGCAGACAAGTGGGTTTACATCTACACCTCCAAGCCGTCCTACAGCCAGTCCATTAACGTAGCTGGCGGTTGGTTCGACGCTGGTGACTATGGTAAGTACGTTGTAAACGGCGGTATCTCTCTGTGGACTCTGATGAACATGTATGAGAGATCCCTCATGGTAGGCAAGGCTGATAAGTTCGGCGATAACTCCACCGTTATGTCTATTCCGGAAGCAGGAAACGGTACTCCGGATATTCTGGACGAGTGCAAGGTAGAACTGGACTTCTTCCTCGAAATGATGCGTGACGATGGTATGGTATACCACAAGGCTCACGACTACAAGTGGACCGGTCTGGCTGTTGCTCCGTATGACAAGAACGAAGGCGACAAGGAAAACAAGGCTCCGATGCGAATCGTTAAGCCGGTTACCTATGCAGCAACTCTGAACGCTTCTGCAACATTTGCACAGGCAGCTCGTCTGTTCAAGGATTACGATGCAGCTTATGCAAAGACCATGGAAGATGCAGCAATCAAGACCTATGCAGCAGCACAGAAGAACTTCAAGAAGTTCTCTGGCTGGGGTGGCGACACCAAGGGTGAAGGCGGTATCTCTGCTGACCTCATGTATGCTCCGCTGGATCAGAACAAGGGCGGTGGCCCGTACGGTGACACCGAAGTCAGCGACGAATTCTACTGGGCAGCTTGCGAACTGTACATCACAACAGGCGACAAGACCTATTATGATGAACTGATGAAGTATGGTACCAACGCTTATGGTACTGACAACGCAAAGGCTCTGGAAATCTCCACAACTCTGGTTGGTGGTGAAAACAACGGTTCATTCTCCCTGTTCACATGGGGTACTCTGAACTCCGTTGGTTCTATCTCCCTGTATGTAAATTCTCAGGCTATGCTGGATAAGGGCCTGCTGACTCAGGATGAAGTAAACACCCTGAAGGCAGAAGTTCTGAAGGCAGCTGACTCCATTCTGGAAGTACAGGACAAATCTGCATATGGTATCCCGTATGTAGGTCATGACTATGATACCACTGTATGGAAGTACAATGCTGCTTCCGGTACAGGCGATTCTGAAACCAAGACTCTGAGTGGCGGTTACGAATGGGGTTCCAACTCCATGGTAATCAACAACTCTATGGCACTGGCTCTGGCATATGACGCATCTAAGGAAGTAAAGTACATTGACGGTGTTACCACTTCAATGGACTACCTGATGGGTCGCAACCCGCTGGAACAGGGTTATGTAACCGGTTACGGTGAACACTCTACCACTTACCCGCACCACAGATGGTGGTCTGGTCAGCTGAACAGCGACGACTTCCCGTATGCTCCGTACGGCGTTCTGTCCGGTGGTCCGAACTCCAACATGGAAGACCCGATGGTTCAGGGTCAGGGCTACAAGGTAGGTTCTATCGCTCCGATGAAGTGCTATCTGGATAACGTAGAAGCATGGTCTGTAAACGAGTGCACCATCAACTGGAACTCTCCGCTGTGCTGGGTTGCTTCCTTCCTGGATGACGAAGCTCCGTACATCGAACGTGATGCATCTTCTACTACTACAGCTACTTCTTCTACCGACACAAAGGATACAACTACAACAACCGCTGCTACTACCGCAGCTTCCACTGATGCAAGCGATGCTACTACAGATGCAAGCAACGCTTCCACAACTGACAGCAATGCTACCACCACCAGCGTAACTGCTGCATCCATCACTCCGGGTCAGCTGCTGCTTGGTGATACCAATCTGGACGGCGCTGTAGACGTTACAGACGCAGTTCTGCTGAACAAGAAGGCTGCAAATGTTGTAACCTTCAACGCACAGCAGATGCTGAATGGTGACTGCTACGATCAGAACGGTGAAATCGACGGCAACGACGCAACAGCTCTGCTGAAGTTCCTCGTTCACATTCTGAAGGGTCTGCCGGAAAACTCCAGCATGAACGCATAATGAAATCGTTATTCTAAACGAGTTTCACAAATAAAAAAGGCACTGCGGCTGCATGGCTGCGGTGCCTTTTTTGCTAAGGCAATACCGCACAAAGAGCGTCTGGCGACTTTGCACGCCATCTGCTTGC
>ERZ838577.3976-NODE-3976-length-13123-cov-3.673171_pt1 | contig 13123 bp, 10 predicted proteins | sample MGYA00519682_ERZ838577 | MGnify/ENA primary metagenome ERZ838577 (study PRJEB31850, sample SAMEA3708838) | human gut metagenome | biome: human gut; feature: human-associated habitat; material: faeces | place: China | collected 2014 ...
CAAGTTGTACGTAAGGCCATACTTGTGCACCGGAATCGCGCAACCACATGGCATGAATATCACCTGTATAAACAAAAGTGTCGGGTTTACCATCTTCGCCTTCACGAAAATGTACAGTAGTATCGAGTGTATTCGGAAAGCAGTTGGTAAACATCCAGGCAAGCCGGGCATTTTTCAGAAGTTTCTGTAAACGGATGATTTCATTTTCTACCGCCTGAGAACGGAAAAGACGTTCTGCCGGTTTTGGACGATTGTCTTTCTGAATAGCGTCTGTTGCACAGACATGTTCAGACAATTTGTCTCCGGATACAAATGCAGAAGCAGGAGAAGCCAGAAGTAAAGCAGTTGTAACCGTACAGGTACCAATCAGTTTCATCGAGTGTTTTAGTGCCATAATCTGTAATTAAAGTTAGTTAGTTATTCAGGATAAGTAACGACTATGATTTTCCATAGTAATACATCTTTTTTAGAATATCACATCTTTTTTAGAATATCACAAAGAAAAGTCTTTTCGAACAAATACAAAAACGCTTAGATAGTAAATATGTAGCAAAAAAGTATCCAATTCTGCCAAAAAAGTAACAAGATCTGCCATTGGGCAATATCTGCGATTTATTGAATGATTTATTTCATACATTTGTGTTCGTTTTCTCACATATTTGTATAACGAAACCTATAAAGAAAAACATGAATTCCGTCACAAGACTTACACAATTTTTCACTAATGCATCGATTCTGGAAAAGACTGGTCGGACACCCCCAAAAGCATTTCAAGAACTTGCCGAAAAACTCTCACACAATTGAGCTCTATTCGGAGATTAACGAATAACAAGAATATATAAATCATAAAACAGACAGAAATGAAGAAACACATCATTACACTGGCATCAACCTTACTACTATGCAGTGGCTCCTATAGCCAAAATACACAACCGGAGAAAAAGCCTAAAGCCTACATGGTTGCAGATGCACACCTGGACACCCAATGGAACTGGGATGTCCAAACGACCATTAAACAGTATGTGTGGAATACTATCAGCCAGAACTTACTTCTGCTGAAGCAATATCCTGACTATATCTTCAACTTTGAAGGGGGAGTCAAGTATGCATGGATGAAAGAATATTATCCGGCTCAATACGAAGAAATGAAGAAATATATCCGGGAAGGACGCTGGCACGTGAGTGGTGCCAGTTGGGAAGCCAGCGATGCTTTGGTGCCTTCAACCGAATCTGCGATTCGTAACGTCATGCTGGGACAGGAATATTACCGTAAGGAATTTGGAGTGGAAAGTACAGATATCTTCTTACCGGACTGTTTTGGCTTCGGATGGACACTACCTACCATTGCAGCTCATTGCGGACTCATCGGGTTCTCATCACAAAAGCTGGACTGGCGTAACAAACCTTTCTACGGAAAAAGCAAACATCCCTTTACCATCGTTATGGCAGGGAATCGATGGTTCTTCCGTCATGCTGGCACACGGATACGATTATGGCAAAAGATGGAACGATGAGGATTTATCGGAAAACAAGGAGCTGTTGGGACTGACCACACGTACCCCGCTCAATATGGTATACCGCTATTACGGTACAGGAGATATTGGCGGATCACCCACGTTGGGTTCCGTACGTTCTGTTGAAAAAGGAATAAAAGGAAACGGGCCACTCGAAATCATCAGTGCTACAAGCGACCAGATGTTTAAAGACTTCCAGCCTTATAAGGATCATCCGGAATTGCCTGTATTCAACGGAGAGTTACTGATGGACGTACATGGAACAGGATGCTATACTTCACAAGCAGCCATGAAACTGTACAATCGGCAGAATGAGCTTTTGGGAGATGCAGCTGAAAGAGCAGCCGTAGCCGCCGAATGGCTCAACAAAGCTGCATATCCCGGAACAACTCTAACAGATGCCTGGAAACGTTTCATCTATCATCAGTTCCATGACGACCTCACCGGAACAAGTATTCCACATGCCTACGAGTTTTCGTGGAATGACGAGTTAATCTCACTCAAACAATTTTCCGGCGTACTGGCCTCTTCCATTCGTTCAATAGCCGGAGACATGGATACACAGGTAAAGGGCATTCCGGTAATACTCTATAATGCATTAGGATTCCCGGTACAGGACATAGCAGAAGTAGAACTGGAAGTGCCCGCAGCCCCCAAAGGTGTCACAGTATATGACAACAACGGTAAAAAGGTGGCATCACAGTTACTATCCTACACAAACGGAAAAGCACACCTGTTGATAGAAGCAACAGTACCGGCTACCGGCTACGCTGTGTACGATGTACGTACTTCCGGCACGGCAAATCGCTTTGCTGCAACAACAAGTAACACACTCGAGAATTCCATTTATAAAATCACATTGGATGAAAAAGGGGATATCACCTCGCTTCTCGACAAGACGCAAAACAAAGAGTTGGTAAAACAGGGTAAAGCCATCCGACTGGCTCTCTTCACCCAAAATAAATCATACCACTGGCCGGCCTGGGAGGTGTTGAAAGAGACAATAGACCGGGAACCAATCTCTATCACGGATAATGTGAAAATATCATTGGTAGAAAACGGAGAGCTACGTAAAGCAATCTGCATTGAAAAGACACACGGAGAATCGGTGTTTAAGCAATACATCCGGCTCTATGAAGGAAGTCGTGCCGATCGGATCGATTTCTACAATGAAATAGACTGGCAATCAACCAATGCCTTGCTAAAAGCCGAATTCCCTTTGAATATAGAGAATACGGAAGTAACTTATGACTTAGGAATCGGAAGCGTTAAACGTGGGAATAACACCGATATCGCTTACGAGGTATATGCACAATACTGGGCCGACCTGACCAACCAGGACAACAGTTATGGTGTATCGATATTGAATGACAGCAAATATGGCTGGGATAAGCCCAACAACCATACGCTCCGTTTAACGCTGCTCCATACTCCGGAAACAACCCGGAACTATGCTTATCAGGACAAACAAGACTACGGACATCACAACTTCACGTATAGCCTTGTAGGGCATTCCGGTAAGCTGGATCATGCATCTACCGTAGAGAAGGCAGAACTTATGAACCAACGCCTGAAAGCATTCCAGACCACAAAACACAAAGGTACATTAGGCAAAGAGTTCTCTTTTGCAACCTCAGACAACCGCAACGTAATTATCAAAGCACTCAAGAAAGCAGAAAGTTCAGACGAGTACGTAGTGCGCGTGTATGAAACCGGAGGTGAAAAGTCACAGCAGGCAACTTTGTCATTCGCAGGTGATATACTCAATGCGAATGAAGCTGACGGCACAGAAAAAACAATTGGTGCTGCCAACTTCAATGGAAACAAACTGCAAGTCACTATTAAGCCCTATTCTGTCAAGACATTCAAAGTGCGTTTGAAAAGTGCTGCACAACCTGCATCTGAACCGGAATATGTGAACCTGCCACTAAATTATGACCGCAAATGCGCCTCATTTAATGAATTCCGCGGAGAAGCGAATTTTGAGTCCGGATACTCATACGCTGCTGAATTACTGCCGGATTCTATATTCGCAGATCAAATTCCGTTCCGCCTGGGAGAGAAAGAGACATTCAACGGCATGACCTGTAAAGGAGATACGATCTATCTGCCCGACGGACATAAATATACTCATTTATACTTCCTGGCTGCTGCAACGGATGATGATTATACAGCTACATTCTGCTGCGGGAAGAACAAAGCGGAAATCACCGTTCCTTCTTACACCGGTTTCATCGGACAATGGGGACACACCAATCATACCAAAGGGTATCTAAAAGACGCCGAGATAGCTTATGTAGGTACACACCGTCACGCTCCGGGTGAAGATCAGGCATACGAGTTTACGTATATGTTTAAATTCGGTATCGATATTCCCAAAGGCGCTGTAAGCTTTATCCTGCCAAAGAATGACAAGATTGTGCTCTTTGCCGCCACACTGGCCAAAGAAGAACAACCTGCTATGAACACTGCATCACAGCTATTCCGTACAGCCATCAGAGAAGAAGCCGGCAAGATATTATCTACACAGGAAAGTCCGAAAGAAAACTTGCTGAAAACTGCGAAGATCATATCTTATTCAGGCTATATGAACAACCGTGAAAAACCGGAATGTATGATTGATGGAAATAAGGATACCAAATGGTGTGATACGGGTATGACTCCGAACTATGTGGATTTTGATTTAGGAGAGGCACAAGACATCAGTGGCTGGAAACTTGTGAATGCAGGTGAAGAGAGTCACACATATGTTACGAAAGGGTGTTTCCTGCAAGGAAAGAATAATCTGAATGAAGAGTGGAAAACACTGGACAGGCTCAACAATAACAAACGCAATGTTGTTTCACGACAACTGTCAGAACCTGCCAAAGTACGTTACATCCGCTTAATGGTAACTAATCCGACACAAGACGATGAAGGGAAAGACACCCGCATTTACGAATTTGAAGTTTATAAATAGAAAGCCCTCTTAGAGCTCCTTATATAGGAACAGAAATTTATATATTTCGCCGGTTATCTCGTTATCGAGACTAACCGGCGAAACGCGTTTATAGAGAGTTCGCCGACTACTGGAAACACAGATACGACTTCCTCTTGAAACAAGGAAGCCAGAAGAAAGACGCTAAAAGGAGTAGCAAGGGAGACATAACCCGGTAAGGTCGTAGAGTAACAAGGGGAGACTCGTAAGGGAGCGTTGTTTTACATGTACATGTTTAACAGTACGACATGCACATGTGGAGCAGTACGACATGTGCATGTCGTGCAGCTTTACATGTACATGTAAAACAATGCTTCTCACCGGGGAAGGGAGGTTTACATTACTAAGGGAGGAATTGTCAACAGTTAGCATCACCTGTTCAGCCAGGGTTCGGGGTTTAATTTGTCTTTCTCTTTACGCAACTGGAAGTGCAATACAGTGCGCCCATTGTCGGAGGCATCAGAAAATACCTGCCCGATAGCCTGCTTCGTACTAACCGTATCTCCCGACTTAACAGATGCGGAAGAGAGATTACAATATACAGAGATATAATTGCCATGGCGAATTAATACATTGAACAACCCATTGAGTTGGAAAACAGCCGCAACTTTACCATCAAAAATAGCACGAGCCTGGGCACCGGGCTTTCCTTGAATATCAATACCCTTATTATCAAGTTTAACATTGCGTAACCCCTCAACTGCATATTGTCCATAATGACTGGTAATAATATAAGGGCCCGAAATCGGCATAGGAAGCTTACCACGATTACTGACAAAGTTACCGGATAACTCACGGTCCGCTTTACTCATACTGTAAGCTTCCAGAGGTTCCGCTTTTTTCTTTGTCTCCGTTCCGGGAGAAGCCGATGTTGATTTACCTTCCTTGGCTTCTGACTTTTTACGGGCTGCCGCTTCGCGACGCGCTTCTTCGGCTGCACGCTTACGGGCACGTTCTATTTCTTCGGCTATCAACTTATCAATCCGGGCATTGAGTTGATTGGCTTCACGTCTCTTTTTATTTATTTCGCTTTGTAGCCCTTTCTGCTTCTTTTGCAGATTGGCCACCATTTCACGCTTCTGCTTTTCCTGATCTTCAAGTTTCTGCTTCTCGTCTTCGCGTTCTTTCAGCAGATTTTCTTTGGCAGTCTTTACCTGTAGAAGCTCCGCTCTTTTCTTCTTGATCTGTTCCTGTTTTTTCAGAATCTCTTCACCCTGAAGCCGTTGATAGGTAGCATACTCACGCACATAGCGGAGACGGCGGTATGTCTGCCCTAAGCTCTTGGCCGAAAAAATAAACATCAGCTTTTCTTCTATCGATTTATTACGATAGAGGTATTGGACGGAAGATTCATATTTCTTTTTCTTGTCCTGTAAGTCACGCTGAAGTGTACGAAGCTGTCTCTCAAGGACAGACAATTCGCGTTCAAGAGCCTCCACGTCATTATTTATGGCAAGGATATATCGCTTGCGTTCTTCAATCTGCCCCGTTAATGAAGCAAGACTATTAAGCTGGCTTCCTACATCTTTCTTTGTATTCTTCAACAATGATTCGGTATCGGCAATCTGCTTTTGCAATTCGCCGCGTTTACTTTCCAGTTCTTTAATCAATCTGCTACTTTGAGCAGAAAGCGGAATAACCAGAAAAAGAATACATGTTAATCCTACAAAGATACGTTTCATCATAACTTAGTCAGCATATTTAATAGTTCTTCAAGTGGTACCTGGGTGTATCTGTCCGAGATCTCGGTAGGTGTCATTGCAAATTCTTTGGACGAGAAATCATATAATCTCACTTTTGCTCTTTCCAATGAAGGTATGCCCAATTCCTTACCACTTAACTCGGCTTTCCCTTCCGGACGCGAAGCGCTCAGAAGTAACTTCTCCAATTTAGAGAACCGGGCATCTTTTGGCAAAATATCATCCAACTCTTTCCGGGAAGCCCTGACGTAGCGCTTATTCATCCGATCGATAAGTAATACTTCGTCGGGAGTTATCTCCAACCGGGCTATTTCCGTACGAAGAATAGGCATCAGAATGGAAAGCTGCACACGTTCGCCTCCTTTCATTTTCATTGTTCCTCCCGTCGTTATACTCCCATCAGAACCGGAGGGGATAGTCAACTGCAGTTTGGATGATAGGTAACAAGGCTCGACAACAGGCACGCTTGAAGTTATATTCTTTGTGCTTTTACAGCCTGCAAGCATTACTACCAGCAACAATAAATAGAATACGTTTCTCATTCTGCAATGTATTTCTTCTTCTTAATTTTCTCTTTCAACGTTTTCGATTCACTCCCCATGTCGAGAGCCTCTTGCCAATATTTCAATGCACCATCCACATCGCCGGTCATATAATAGATATCTCCGCAATGTTCCACTATCACATCACTTTTCTCTCCATCACTTTTCATGGCATCATCAATGTAGATACGAGCCTCAGCATAGTTCCCTTTCTCAAAAAGTATCCAGGCATATGTATCAAGATAAGTGGCGTTGCCGGGATCGGCTTTTACCGTCTTATAACTCATTTCCTCAGCCTTATCGAGTTCCCGGCGTTCTACAGACAGATAATAGGCATAATTGTTCAATGCACCAATATTAGAAGGGTTGTAAACCAATGCAGAATCATACGCATTGTATGCCTCCGTCATCATCGCTTTTTTATGGTAAACATCGCCCATGATAGAATAGAAATCAGATAAAACTTCTTTCTTACTATCATTTGTAGCATTCGCCAAAGCTTTCTGACAAATAGCAAGTACCTCATCATTACGCTCCGCCTGGCTATAGGCAATAGCGAGATAGAAATAGAACTCAAGTGCCTCGGGGGTAGCCTCTACACCAGGCTCACAGATTTTAATGACCTGTTCAAAATCATTCTTCTGCACAGCTACTTCAAGGAGCATCAGACGGGCAGCTTTATTGGCAGGATCAATCTGAACCACACGCTCCAATACCGGAACCGAAGCTTCCTTCATATTTTTTGCCCAAAGGTATTGTGAATAGAGCATCGGTATCTGATCATCATCCGGATCTTGCTGCAGGATACGGTCGAAAAGTGAAATCACCTTCGTACTGTCTGCTGTAGCCTGCTCATTCTGGGCAATCACCTGGCGCATTACATTCAATTTCGTATCTGCAGGTACCTTTTTATTCATCAGCAAAGAGTCCAGTTGCTGTTTATACAAATCCTGTTGCCCGGTTTGTTCGTAATAGGAAGCCAAAGAGAAATGAGCCATCACATTATCCGGCTCCGTAGCAAGTACCTTCTGATAAATATCATAGGCTTCCTGCTTTTTACCATTCTGCATATACACATCTCCCAAGATCACTTGATAACGCATATCCATAGGATATTCCTTCACCAGGTTCTCAATCTCCCGAAAAGCGCTTTTGTCATCTTTCATCTGCAGATAAATACGGAATTTCTCCATCGTAAGTTGTTCATTCTTCCCCATTATCTCTTCCAGACGGTCCAACGTCCCAATCACTTTCCCATAATCTTCTTGCTGATTATACAAATCAAGCAGAGCAAACAACGATTCTCTTTTTCCCGGGAAACGGGTAGCCATTGTCTCAAGCAATCCTATCGCTTTCTCCTTCTCATTCTGTTGTTGATAAAGGCTAGCAAGGGCCTGGCTATACCAATAATTATCCGGCGCACTTTCCACTGCCTCCTCCAAAGCGGCCTGGCCTTGCGGCACTTGCTTCAAAAACATATAATACTGCGAAATCTCATAAAGAGCCGAAGCTGCCTGCGGGTTAATGGTCAGACAGTGTTTCAACAGGTCGAATGCAGCATCATACTCCTTTTTCCCCTTCAACCGCGTTGCTTCAAGGAAGAAGTAATCATACTTACGCTGCTGCTCGTCCGAAAGGGTAACTAACTGTCGGGCAGATTTAGCAGCACCCGTCTTTCCTACTCGTTGTGAAGAACCGCAAGAAGCAAGTATCAGTATCAACACCCCAAGGAGTAATAATTTTATTTTCATCCGTAATTCGTAATTTGTAGTTCGTAATCTATCCCCTTCCCGTATGCCCGAAACCACCAGCACCACGTTCCGTCTCATTCAGTACCTCCACTTCCTGCCAAGCGGCTTGTTCGTGACGGGCTATCACCATCTGTGCAATCCGTTCTCCATCTTCAATAACAAATGGTTCGGTCGAAAGATTAATTAAAATAACACAGATCTCTCCCCGGTAGTCGGCATCAATCGTTCCCGGAGAATTTAAAACAGTAATCCCTTTCTTCAAAGCCAGACCACTACGCGGACGAACCTGTGCCTCAACCCCCGGAGGGAGTGCGATATACAATCCGGTAGGAACCAGACAACGTTGCATAGGGGCCAGAGTCATTGAGTCCGAAAGGTTAGCACGAATATCCAGTCCGGCAGAAAGTTCAGTGGCATATGCCGGAAGCGGATGCTTTGATTTATTGATAACTTGTACGTTCATATTCTGTCTGTTTACTATTTAACGGGCGAAAATACACAAATTGTATCGAATTTCCGTACATTTGCAGTTAAATAATGTGCGAATAGGGGAACTATGTACTCTCAAATCGTAAATTGTAAATAGCTAAATCGTAAAGACTCATGATGGATTGGAGGAAATTAATCTCAGCAAAACGCTTTGGGATGGAAGAGTTTCATGAAGAAAGACAAGAAAACCGTTCAGAATTTCAAAGAGATTATGATCGGCTCATCTTCTCAGCTCCCTTCCGACGTTTGCAGAATAAAACACAGGTATTTCCACTACCGGGTAGCATCTTTGTGCACAATCGGCTCACTCATAGTCTGGAGGTTTCGTGTGTTGGCCGGTCACTGGGTAATGATGTTTCAAAGGCAATACTCTCCCGGCAACCGGAGTTACAAGACTCTTTTCTACCCGAAATCGGTTCCATCGTTTCTGCTGCTTGTCTCGCTCACGATTTGGGTAATCCTCCGTTCGGCCATTCCGGTGAAAAGGCCATTTCCACCTTCTTTTCCGAAGGTAAAGGGCAGTTCCTAAAAGAGCAACTTCTCCCGGTGGAATGGGATGATTTGACACATTTTGAAGGAAATGCAAACGCTTTCCGACTCCTTACACATCAGTTTGAAGGACGTCGCAAAGGTGGGTTTGCCATGACCTATTCTACGCTTGCTTCCATCGTTAAATACCCCTTTTCATCAAGTCTGGCAGGTAAAAAATCCAAGTTTGGATTCTTTATTAGCGAAGAAAAAGGATTTCAGCGTATTGCTACTGAATTGGGGTTGATTCAGCTTAGTGAACAGCCTCTGAAATATGCCCGTCATCCGTTAGTCTACCTTGTTGAGGCTGCCGATGACATATGTTATCAAATGATGGACATTGAAGATGCCCATAAACTGAAAATTCTAACAACCGAAGAGACGAAAGAGCTACTCCTGTCCTATTTCACTGAAGAACGACAGGAACATATACAAAGAACATTCAGTATCGTCAGTGATACGAACGAACAAATTGCCTATCTGCGCTCTTCGGTTATAGGACTATTAATAAAGGAATGTACAAGAATATTTTTGGAACATGAAGCTGATATTCTTGCCGGCAACTTCACCGATCCACTGATTAAAAAGATATCCAAACGACCCGCACAGGCCTACAAACACTGTTCTGAGGTCTCTTTTAGTAAGATCTACCGTTCCCGGGATGTGCTCGATATAGAATTAGCAGGTTTTCAGGTTATCAGTACCCTGCTGGAACTCATGATCGATGCCGTGACCTCCCCCAACAAAGCTTACTCACAGCTTCTTATCAATCGTGTATCGGGTCAATACAATATAAAAGCGCCTGTACTCTATGAAAGAATACAGGCGGTACTTGATTATATTTCGGGAATGACCGATGTCTTCGCGCTGGACCTCTATCGCAAAATCAACGGCAACAGTCTTCCTGCGGTGTAAATACCTTATTGACGCCCGAAGTTAACTTACAGTCTTCCGGGTGACTTTCGATAAATGATTGGATATGACGCATACGCTTATCTTCAAGAATTTCGTCAACAGCTATCAGAATACCGGTTTCTTCAACATCCCCAAATTCATAATTAATAGCTGTACCAAACATACGCATTGTAGGACTTAAGCTCATATAGGCATTTACCAGTGGAGGAATATTATAGCCTAACTTCCGGATCTCACTATTCAGAATCCTGTAATCATCTTTGAATGATTTTTCATAGAATATAGTAGCCAAATCTTTCTCCTCAGTCTCCATTTTCAACGGATTCAACGGAGTGATTAACCCATCCTTATCTCCAAAATGTTTTTTCAGGAAGTAAAGAATCATATCACGGCCCTGACGGTGATAACTGGGATACATCGTTACTTTACCAAAAAAGTATTTCACATTTGGCATCACAACAGTCAACGCTCCCAATCCATCCCACAAGTTATCCAAAGCAAACAAACCTTTGCTTCCGGCACGGGTAGACTGATATTCAAGCGTTACGAATGACCGTCCCAGTTCAATTGTTGTAGGCAGATACTCTTTAACAAACTGTTCTGAGAAGTTGAACATATGGGAAGTAGCCAATATCGGAGCACCTTTCTCATCAAAACGTACATCCGTACCCAACAAATAGCGATACCCACCCAGAATTTCTTCTGCTTCCGGATTCCATACAATCAATTGTTTATAGGGATTCTCCATTGTATCATATTCATCGATATCCATAGAGAAACCGGTACCTCCTCCTGCTGCACGAAAAGCAATTTCACGCAAACGGCCAATCTCTTTCATTACATTTGGAGAATCTTGTGAAGTAGTAATATAAATATGATTATTACTTTTATTCGTCATGCGCAACCGCTTATCCTCCGTAAGTTCCGCCTTTAGCAGTTCTTTGCTTATCGGTTCAATAATCTCTTCCATATTCCTCGTTAGTGTAGTTGTTCTTTTTCTCTTTATCACAGTTTATATACGATATCCTTAACATACTCCGCCCACTGCGCAGGAGTTTTAGACTTATCAAATGTCTGCCAGGGAATTGGTTTACCGAAAGTGACTGTAAATGTCTTATGCCGGTTTTTAAACATTTCATCTGCCAGATAAAGCATAGCTATATTAAATTTTATCCCCAGTGTTTTACAGATATTTGCCAGATTATAAAAGAAATCAGAGTTGCGTCCTCCAAAATGCACAGGTATTACATCTCTTTGCGCCTGCACACTTTTAACAATAAACGTCTTCTTCCACTCCAGATCCCGGATAACACCATTCTGGCGTCTTGAGCAAAGTCCTGCCGGAAACATGATTAACTGATCATCTGATTTAAATCCGGCTTCCACCATCTTCGGAAAATCTTTGGCTTGTTTCCCTGTCTTATTAATAGGAATACAAAGAGGAGCCAATCCGCGGAGATTCATCAGCAAATCATTCACCAGATATTTCACTTTTCCATTATAGTGTTTACCAAGAACATAACCCAATGCTACACCATCTTGTCCTCCCAACGGATGATTGGACACAAATGTATATAAACCATCTTCCGGTAAATTCTCTTCTCCTCTTACTTCTACTTTAGCATCAAGAAAATCCAGGGAAGCTTCCAGAAAGTCTACTCCTAATTTATCCTTCGACTCACGTAGAAAAACATTAATTTCTTCCTGATGGACAATCTTTTTCAAATAAGAAACGATAAATTTAGGGATATACTTATAATGCTTCGGAGCTTTTGTCCGAAGAATCTTATCGATATCTATTAAAAACAAAGAGTCGTCAGTCATTCGTTATAGATAAAATGATTGTGCAAAATTAATTGTTCTTTTCTATTAATTGCAATAATTTGGCAGAAAATGCAGGATTTAGGTTTCTGACGAGAAAAAAGAACACCCAAAAACTATCATATACCACCTAAAAACTATCAATTGATAGTTTTCAGGCTAAAGAAAGACGAATTCACCCCTGTCTTAGTCATCAAAACGCCGTAAACTTGCAACGTCGAAAAAAACAACGATATATTCACAATTTAAAAAGCAACGTTTATGAAAAGTTTAAGCTTCAAAAAAGATTTGATAGGAGTTCAGGATGAACTACTTCGTTTCGCATACAAATTAACAACCGACCGCGAAGAAGCCAATGATTTGTTGCAGGAAACCTCATTAAAAGCATTAGACAATGAGGATAAATATATGCCAGATACTAATTTTAAAGGATGGATGTATACCATCATGCGCAATATCTTTATCAACAACTACCGCAAAGTAGTTCGTGACCAGACATTCATTGACCGGACGGACAACCTTTACCACCTGAATTTACCGCAGGACACAGGGTTTGAAAGCACCGAAAAAGCCTATGACCTGAAAGAGATGCACCGTGTAGTCAATTCATTACCCAAAGAATACAGAGTGCCGTTTGCCATGCATGTTTCCGGCTTCAAGTACCGCGAAATCGCGGAAAAGCTGAACCTGCCGTTAGGTACGATAAAGAGCCGCATATTCTTCACCCGCCAAAAACTGCAGGAAGAACTGAAGGACTTCCGCTAAACCTTAACAACACAATTCAATAGGTATCAGATAACTATAAGCTGCCAGTTGTCAGCAAATAGCCAAAGGCAAGAGGGAAACAACCCCTTCTTGCCTTTTTTATTTCCGTTCCCACCGCCTT
>ERZ838577.3994-NODE-3994-length-13050-cov-4.527511_pt1 | contig 13050 bp, 9 predicted proteins | sample MGYA00519682_ERZ838577 | MGnify/ENA primary metagenome ERZ838577 (study PRJEB31850, sample SAMEA3708838) | human gut metagenome | biome: human gut; feature: human-associated habitat; material: faeces | place: China | collected 2014 ...
CACGCCGCATCCGTAAGGCGGCAAAGCCGCCAACGGCTGCGCAGTGACCGCCGCTGCAGGCTGACTTTTGGTTTTTGCCATTTTAACGGCGACCGGTACGAAACGGCAGTGCCTTCCAGAGATTGCACGGCCCCTTCGAAGCCTCGCAATGACAATTCGGGGGGCGGTGTCGTTTTTTAGCCCTTCCGTTAGGCAAAACCGCCTCCGTGTCTGAAAATCCGGCAGGGGAGCGGCATTGTCTATGGCGCGGGGGTGGGCGATGGGGTATACTCTGGACTGATCCAAGGGGCAGGCCCGGCGGGGCTGCCCCAAAATCGAAGGAGGTGCTTTCATGCGTTCCGTGAAATTCATGCGCGCGGCGAAGACGAGCTACATCGTCCTTTCTGCGCTGTACTGCGTGTTCGGTGTGCTGCTCATTGCGGTGCCCGATTTCTCCATGAAGCTGCTCGGCATTCTGGTGGGCTGCATGATGATCGGATTCGGCGCGGTGAAGCTGATGGGGTATTTTTCCCGCGATCTGTACCGGCTGGCGTTTCAGTTCGATCTGGCCTATGGGATCCTGCTGATCGTGCTCGGGCTGATCGTGCTTGTGCGTCCCGTGCAGCTTGTGAGCTTCTTCTGTCTGGTGCTCGGCATCTGCATTCTGGCCGACGGACTGTTCAAGATCCAGGCGGCATCGGATTCGAAGCGCTTCGGCCTGCGGCCGTGGTGGCTGATCCTGACGCTGGCGATCGTGGCGTGTCTGGCCGGGCTGCTGCTCGTGTTCCGCCCGATGGACGGCGCGCGGGCGCTGCTGGTCCTGCTCGGCATCGCGATGCTGGCAGAGGGCATCCTGAACCTCTGCGTCGCGTGCAGCATGATCAAGATCATCCGGCACCAGCAGCCTGATGTTCTGGATGCGGAATTTTATGAGAAAAGAGGTTAAACCATGCGATTTTCCAAAGCGGTCGTGCGCGGCCGCGTCGCGATCCTGATCCTCACGGTGCTTCTGATGATCCCGGCTGTGTTCGGCATGCTGGAGACCCGGATCAACTACGACATGCTCAACTATCTGCCGGACGACATGGACACCGTCATCGGGCAGAACGCGCTGCTGGAGGACTTCGGCAAGGGTGCGTTCTCCTTCATCGTCGTGGAGAATATGCCGGAAAAGGATGTTGCCGCCCTGCAGGAAAAGCTCGAATCCGTCGAGCATGTGGAGACGGTCCTGTGGTACAACTCCCTGATGGACACGTCCATCCCGATGCAGCTTCTGCCCGACAAGCTCTATGACGCCTTCAACACCGGCGACGCGACGATGATGGCCGTGTTCTTCGACACCGCGACCTCCGCGGACGAGACGATGGACGCCATCCGTGAGATCCGCTCCATTGCGGGCAAGCAGTGCTTCGTGTCCGGCATGTCCGCCCTCGTGACGGATCTGAAGGACCTGTGCGAGCAGGAGGAGCCGATCTACGTTGCCATTGCCGTTGTGCTGGCGTGCGTGGCCATGATGGTCTTCCTTGACGGCTGGTTCATCCCGTTCGTGTTCCTCGCCAGCATCGGCGCTGCCATTCTGCTGAACCTCGGCAGCAACTGGTTCATGGGCGAGATTTCCTACATCACCAAGGCACTGTCCGCCGTGCTGCAGCTGGCCGTGACGATGGACTATTCCATCTTCCTGTGGCACAGCTACAATGAGCAGCGCGCGATCTACCCCGATAAATGCGAGGCCATGGCTCACGCTATCAGCGCCACGCTGACGTCCGTCGTCGGCAGCTCCATCACGACGATCGCGGGCTTCCTGGCCCTGTGCTTCATGTCGTTCACGCTGGGACGCGACCTCGGCATCGTGATGGCGAAGGGCGTCCTGCTCGGTGTGCTGTCCTGCGTGACGGTCCTGCCGTCGCTCATCCTGCTGCTCGACAAGCCCCTGCAGAAGACGCGCCATCGCTCTATCCTTCCGAAGATGGATGGCTTGGCCAAGGGCGTGACGAAGGTGTTCCCGGTGTTCCTGGCGCTGTTCGTGGTGCTGGCTCCGGTGTTCTACTTCGCCTATGACAAGACGAACGACGAAGTGTACTACGACATGGGACAGTGCCTGCCGGAGGACATGGAGTATGTTATCGCAAACAGCAAGCTCTCCGAGGAGTTCGATATTGCCTCAACGCACATGCTGCTCGTGGACGCGTCCCTGCCGTCGAAGCAGGTGCGCAGCATGATCTCCGATATGGAGCAGGTGGACGGCGTGAAATACGTCCTCGGTCTCGAATCCGTCGTCGGCGCCGGCGTGCCGGAGGAGATCCTGCCGGATTCCGTCCGCTCTATTCTCAAGAGCGACAAATGGGAGCTGCTGCTCATCAACTCCGAGTACAAGGTCGCGAGCGACGAAGTGAATGCCCAGATCGATTCGCTCAATGCCATTCTGAAGAAATATGATCCGACCGGTATGCTCATCGGCGAGGCTCCGTGCATGAAGGACATGATCGAAACGACCGACCATGACTTCAAGGTCGTCAACGCGGTGTCGATCCTTGCGATCTTCCTCATCATCCTGCTCGTGGAGCGCAGCATCTCGCTGCCGTTCCTGCTCATCGCCGTCATTGAGCTGGCCATTTTCATCAACCTCGGCCTGCCGCATTTCCTCGGCCAGTCGCTGCCGTTCATCGCCCCGATCTGCATCAGCACGATCCAGCTTGGCGCGACTGTGGACTACGCCATCCTGATGACGACCCGCTATAAGGCCGAGCGCCTTGCGGGCAAGGAGAAGCGGCCTGCCGTTATCACCGCGCTTTCGACGTCGATCCCCTCGATCATCGTCAGCGGCATGGGCCTGTTCGCCGCAACGTTCGGCGTGGCCATCTATTCCGACATCGACATCATCAGCTCGATGTGCATGCTCATGGCGCGCGGCGCCATCGTCAGTATGCTCTGCGTCATCCTCATCCTGCCGGCACTGCTGCTGCTGTGCGACCGGCTCGTGTGCGCCACGACGCTTGGCATGCGCCATTGCAATCATTCCAGAAAACACGCGGAGAAGCAGGATGCTTCTGCCCGCTGAGAATCGAAGACAGGAGGAACGAAGATCATGACAAAGACCGGATATAAAATTCTCTCCGGCTGCCTGTGCGCTGCGCTGATCTGCACGATCACCGGTGCGTCGGTCCATGCGGAGAATGGGGCGCTGCACGCCCCGCAGGATACGAAGGCGGCCTCCGCTGCGGCGGAGGAGCGCGCCTCGAAGGAAGAGACCGTTTATGTCATCGCCGGAGCCGACGGCAAGCAGCAGAGCGTGATCGTCAGCGACTGGCTCAAAAACCCGAACAAGGAAACAAGCCTGCAGGACGTCTCGGACCTGACGGACATCGAGAACGTCAAGGGCGACGAGACGTGGACCGCGAACGGCACGAGCCTGACGTGGGATGCGCAGGGCAATGACATCTACTATCAGGGCAAGAGCGAAACCGAGCTGCCCGTGACCATGAACATCAGCTACCAGCTCGACGGCAAGGACATTGCCCCGGCCGAGCTGGCGGGCAAGAGCGGCAAGGTGACCATCCGCTTCGACTATGAGAACCACTGCACGACGACCGCGACCGTGGACGGCAAGGAGGAGACGCTCTATGTCCCGTTTGCCGCGCTGACCGGTATGCTGCTGGACAACGAGCGCTTCACGAACATCGAGGTCACGAACGGCCGCGTCGTGAATGACGGCTCGCACACCGTTGTCGTCGGCATCGCCTTCCCGGGCCTGCAGGACGACCTGAACATCGAGCGCGATACGCTGGAGCTGCCGGACTATGTCGAGGTCAGCGCCGACGTGACGGACTTCGCACTCGACACGACCCTGACGCTCGCAACGAACTCCGTCTTCAGCGCGCTGCAGGACAGCGACTTTGAGACGGTCGACGACCTGAAGGCATCCTTCGCCAAGCTGACCGACGCCATGCAGCAGCTCCTCGACGGCTCTTCCGAGCTGTATGAGGGCCTTGAGACCCTGCTTGAGAAGTCCCAGACGCTCGTGGACGGCGTCGGCACGCTGAACAACGGCGCTGCCGCCCTGAAGACCGGCGCGGGCAGCCTGAACGCAGGCGCTGCCGAGCTGGCAACCGGCATGCAGACCCTGAACGGCGGCCTTTCCACCCTGTCCGGCCAGAGCGCAGCCCTGAATGCGGGCGCGCAGCAGGTGTTCCAGTCTCTGCTGGCCGCTGCCACGACGCAGATCAACGCAGCGGGCCTCAGCATCCCGCAGCTGACGATCGGCAACTATGCCGAGGTGCTCAACGGCGCGCTGGCTTCTCTCGATCAGACCGCCGTTTATGAGCAGGCTTATCAGACGGCTCTTGCCAAGGTAACGGCTGCCGTCAATGCACAGGAAGCGACCATCCGCGCGGCTGTTACTGCCGCCGTGCAGCAGAATGTGACCGAGCAGGTCACGGCTGCGGTCCGTGAGCAGGTCACGGCGCAGGTCCTTGCGGCCATGGGCCTGACCCCGGAGACGTATGCGGCCGGTATTGCCGACGGCACGATCTCGGAGGAGCAGCAGGCACAGATCGAGGCTGCGATCAACGCCCAGATGGCCTCCGACGATGTGCAGGCGCTCATCTCCCAGCAGGCCGCCGCGCAGATGGCAAGCGCCGATATCGCGGCCCTCATCGACCAGCAGACTGCGGCGCAGATCCAGACGCTCATCGACCAGAACATGAATTCTCCCGAGGTGCAGGATCAGATCACGGCTGCTCTGGAGCAGGCAAGCTCCGGTGCAGCCAGCATCAGCGCCCTGAAATCCCAGCTTGACGGCTATTATCAGTTCTATGTCGGCCTGCAGGCCTACACCGGCGGCGTGGACAGTGCGGCCGCAGGCGCTGCGAAGCTGCAGAACGGCGCAGCCAGTCTGCAGAACGGCGCTTCCAGCCTCTATGCCGGTGCAAGCCGTCTGGCAGACGGCACGGCCACGCTGAGCAGCGGCGCGTCCGCCCTCATCGACGGCGTGACGGCGCTGCGCGACGGCGCGATGCAGCTGTCCGACGGCCTGAAGCAGCTCAATGAGGAGGGCTTCCAGAAGCTCGTCGACGCCATGGACGGCGATGTGGAGCCGCTGCTGGAGCGCGCCCGCGCGCTGGCCGGTATCTCCGGCGACTACCAGACCTATTCCGGCCTGGACGCCGCAATGGACGGCAGCGTGAAGTTTATCTACCGCACCGAGGCCATTGGCTGAGTCAAACAGACGACCCCCTTTCGCACGACCGCCCGGCGGGAGCAAAGCTCCCACCGGGCGGTGTTTTGTGTTGTAGGGTCGGGGCATGCTTGTACCGTTACATTATTCACTATTCACCAAACCGCCCCCGCCTGCACCAGCGGACTTAGGAATGCCTGCCCTGCGGATAATCCATGCTGGCAGTTTTCCCCAAAAACGACAAATGTTTCCCGCGAGGGCATTTTGCATTGACGAGCTTAGAATAAACAGGTATAATGGAGACATCACAAAAATGAGAGGAGCAGACACAATGAAAAAACGTTTGTTCAGCCTGATTCTTGCCTTTGCACTTCTGCTGTCCGCCGTCCCGACGGTTTTTGCAGCGACGCATCACGAGGTCGTGATCGACGGCGTTGTCTACTGGGTCTATCCGGAGGAAGGCTATGCAGAAATCCACAGCACGGTGAGGGGAAGCCTGCCGCAAGTGCTGGAGATCCCGCAGTATGTGAACGGATACCCTGTTACGAGGCTCGACACCTTTGGCCTGACCGATCTTGAAGGCGTTGTCGGCGTTATCCTGCCGGACACCATGACCTTTATCGACGATATTTCCATTGCCGGATTCGATCTGGTATTCGTCAGCTTGCCCAACAATGAGGTCAACATCGAGAAAAATTTCGTGGGGGCCCATGCCCTCGACTACTACTATCTGCCCCAAAACTTCTCTCTTTCGCCGGAGTGCAGCGCCTATGGCTCCAAGCTGTTTGCCAGTCACACCTGTGTCGGCTATGAAAAGCACAGAGCCTTTGCCCGCGACCTGATTCCGATGGACGCCCATCCGGATAGCCAGTATGTGCCGGCCAACAGCGGCGTGTTCCGCGTGGACGGCAACGAGCTGACGGCGATCTACCTTGTCAGCCTGCGCGATCCGTCCTTCAATGGCAATCTTTTCGTGATGGACTCTGCGGTCAACGGAATGCCGATCACCAAGGTGGAAGGCACCTGCAAAAATTACAACACCTCACTCGTTCTCGGCGACTATGTCCGCGTGGTGGAGGATGGCGCGTTCACCGAGGAGTGGGGCCAAATCATCAACGACCTTTACACGCCCGCATGCCTTGAGCGTCTTCCTGCAAATCTTCCTGTTAAATCCGGCATTACCACCGTCTACGGCACGACCGGTACTTATGCCGAGCAGTACGCAAAGGAGCACGGGCTGAAATTCCTCGACATGGCAAAGACGCCCTTCGTCGACGTTCCGGAAAACGAATGGTACTTCCCATATGTCCATGATGTCTACTGGCTCGGCCTGATGAACGGCACGAGCGAAACCACCTTCGAGCCGCTGGCCACCACGAGCCGCGCAATGGTCGTGCAGGTGCTCTACAACATGAGCGACCGCCCGAGAGTCTATGCGCAGAAGGCCTTCGACGATGTCGTAGAGGGCCAGTGGTACTACGACGCCGTCAACTGGGCCAAGGCAGTTGGCGTCTGCAACGGCACGAGCGAGACGGAATTCTCCCCGAATGACCCCGTGACCCGTGAGCAGCTGGCGGCCTTCCTGTACCGCTACGCTGTGCTCTGCGGCTATACCTGCATTGCGAGCGGCGACCTTTCGGGCTTTAGCGACCGCAACCGAATTTCCGATTACGCGCGCGAGCCGATCCAGTGGGCCGTCGGTGCCGGTATCATCAACGGTACCTCCCCGACCACCCTTGAGCCCCGCAGCAACGCCACCCGCGCCGAAATCGCAACCATGCTCTGCCGCCTCGTAGACTTCCTCACAAACAACTGATCAATCAGCCCCTGCAAGGCCAACCGCCCCGCAGGGGCTGATCCTTTACCACGCAGGCACGATCGACAGAATCCGTAGGGCGGACTGCCCCCAGCCCGCCGGTGCAGGCAGTATCGTTAGACGCCGTAGGGGCGCTCATCGAGCGCCCGTGTGCAGGCAGTATCATTTAATGCGTAGGGGCCGATGCCCCGACCGGCGCAATGCTGCCGGTCTGTACCGATCGTTCGCTCGTCGCCGGTATTTCTGTCGGCCGGTCAGGGGAACTGCTCCATGACTGGCGCGACGAATTCGCGGGCGAGGCTGCCTGCGCCGGTATGCTGCAGGAAAACGACATTCAGCTCGTGCCGTCCGGTGAGCGGGGGACAGGTGAAGCTGCCGATCTCCGGGCTGCCGCGCACCACGGCCTCATAGAGAAAGCTGATGCCGCAGTTCGCCGCCGTCAGCGCGCGGATGACGGGAAAGCTGCTGATGCAGATCGTCCGGGAAAATGCCGCCGTGCTGTAGCTCACCTGCATCAGCTCGCGCTCGAGGATGCTGCGCGTGCCGGAGCCCGGCTCCCGCAGCAGGAGCGTCTCGGTCAGCAGCTCCTCCGGCGAGACGCGCCGTCCGGCAAAGCGGTGCCCGGCCGCGCAGATGCCGATATACGGCTCCTCCCGCAGCAGGAAGCTGTCATAGCGGCGCTTGTCGAAAATGCCCTCCACGACCACAAAATCCAGCTGCCCCGCCTCGAGCTGCCCGAGCAGGCGCGTCGTGTTGTCCACGGTGAACTGCAGCTCGTGCTCCGGCGCGCGGACAAAGCTGCAGATGGCGGGCGGGAGGATATAGTCGCCGATGGTCTTCGTTGCGCCGACGCGGAGAATTTTGCGCGGAGCGGCGTGCAGCGCACGCTCCAGCTCCTGCTCCTGATAGCGCTGCGAGATGGCGAAGACCTCCAGCGCGCTGCCGGGGGCGGTCTTCCTCAGCTTCCGCCCGTCATAGGAAAACAGGCGGACGCCGTAGGACGCCTCCAGCGACTGGATCTGCTTCGTCACGGCGGGCTGCGTCAGGTGCAGCGCCTCAGCCGCGCGGCGGTAATTCATCGTCTGGCAGACAGCCAGAAATGTCTCGAGCCTCCGGTCCATGAATGCCCTCCTTGATAACGACATGGAATCGTTTTATTCTAAAGAATAATTTTATTTTATCACACGGGCGTGCTATAATGCAATCGCTACAGAAAAAACGGAGGGTTCTTATGAAAACGATCTGGAAAATGGTGCCCGGTCTGGCAATGGCGCTCGTCATTGCGGCCGCGGCCAAGGGACTGGAGTATCTCGAGGTGCTGGCTGGCCTGCATTTGATCGGCGCGTCCGTCATTGCGCTGTTCATCGGCATGGTCATCAACCGCTTTTTCAAGCCAAACGCGGTCACGTCGCCCGGTATCCGCTTCACGTCCAAAAAGGTACTGAAGCTCGCCATCATCCTGCTCGGCGCGAGCCTGAACATCATGACGGTGCTGAAGGTCGGCCGCTTTTCACTGACGGTCATGCTTTTCACGCTGGCCACCTGCTTTGGCGTCGGCTATTTCATCGGCAAAGCGCTCGGCCTGAACTGGAAGATGAGCAACCTCATCTCCGCCGGAACGGGCATCTGCGGCGGCGCTGCCATTGCGGCCATCGCGCCCGTCATTGACGCGACGGATGTCGACGTTGCCTACGGTATGTCCGCGACGTTCCTGTTCGACATGGCGATGATCGTGCTGTTCCCGATCCTCGGCCGCTGGCTCGGCCTGTCCGATGCGGCCTACGGTCTGTGGGCCGGAACGGCCGTGAATGACACGTCGAGCGTTGTGGCGGCGGGCTACGCCTTCAGTGAGCAGGCGGGTGATTTCGCCACGATGGTGAAGCTGACGCGCACGCTGGCGATCATCCCGACGGTGCTGATCTTTGCCCTCATCGGCATGCATGTGAAAAAGAAGGAAGCGGCGGGCGACCCGTCGGCCGTCAGGGTCAATATGAAGTCCGTCTTCCCGTGGTTCATCCTCGGCTTCCTCGCTCTGTGCGGCGTGAACAGCCTCGGCTTCATCCCGGCCTCCGTCGCCTCCGTGCTCAAGGATATCAGCAAGTTTCTCATGGTCACGGCATTGGCTGCCATCGGCCTGAACACGAGCTTCTCCGACATGCGCAGGGCGGGCCTGAAGCCAATGCTGCACGGCTTTATCATCTCTCTGCTCGTCGTGCTGGTCGCCATCGCAGTCGAATATGCCATCGGCGTTGCACCGAGCGGCACGCTGCTTTGAAAGTATATAAAAATCCGCGCTGTCCTGCTGCAGGATGGCGCGGATTTTTTTATGCGATCCGTTTTTCCTTCCACTTTCCGGTGCGGTAATGTGCGAAGGAGATGACAAAGTTTGCCAGCCAGCCGACCGGCACGGCGTACCAGACGATCTCGACGCCCCAGAGCGGCGCGCAGAGCCACGACAGCAGCACGCGAATGGCCAGATTGACGAGGTTTGCGATCGTGAACATTTTCACGTCGCCCGCGCCGCGCAGGATGCCGTCTACAGCCATTTTGAAGCCGATGAAGCAGAAGAAAAAGCCGATGAACTGCAGATAGTGCTCACCGGTCGCCACGGTCTCGGGCGAGGGGGCGGCATCGAGGAACATGGCGATGATCGGCGTGCGGAACAGCTCCAGAAGGACGCACAGCAGCACGGAGATCAGCACGATCATCCGATTGGCCGCGCGGTAGCCCTGCGGCACGCGCTCCGGCTTCTCCGCGCCGATGTTCTGCGCCGTGTAGGAGGACAGGGCATTGCTGATGGCGGCCATGGGCACGATGCACAGCGATTCGATGCGCGCCGCAGCGGAAAAGCCCGCGAGGATCTGCGTGCCGAAGCCGTTGACCACGGACTGCACGAGCATCATGCCGATGGAGACCGTGGACTGCTGCAGGATGGACGGCAGGGCCACGCGCGTCATGGCGCGCAGCTCTCCGAAGCGGAACAGACCGTTCGAGCGCTCCGGGATGCGCCGCAGCTCCAGCAGGAACACGCCGAACGACAGCACGGCGGACAGGCCCTGCGCCAGAAACGTGGCATAGGCTGCGCCGGGCACGCCCCGGTGCAGCACGGCGACGAAATACCAGTCCAGCACGACATTCAGCAGCGAGGAAAAAATCAGGAAATACAGCGGGATGCGCGATTTTCCGAGCGCATTGAACAGGGAGGACAGGATATTATAGAGAAAGAGAAAGGGCAGACCATAGAAATAGATGTTCAGATAGGTGACTGCGATCTCCAGCGCGTCGGGCGGAGTCTTCAGGGCGGTCATGATCTGCTCACTGCACAGCAGCCCGACGCCAGCCAGCAGGACACTGACGGCCAGAAACGTCAGCAGGGCGGTGTAGACGGCGGACTTCATGCGGGCAAAGCGCTTCGCGCCGAAATGCTGGCTGATGATGACGGAGGCGCCGATGCCGCCGCCGATGGCCACGCAGATGAAGATCGTTGTCAGCGCGGAGGACGCGCCGACGGCGGCCAGCGCCGCTTCGCCGTTGTAGTGGCCGACGATCGCGGAGTCCACGATGGTATAGGCCTGCTGGAAGAGGTTGCCGACGATCATCGGCAGGGAGAATTTCAAAAGCGCCCGCGCGGGCCTTTCAGTGATCAGATAGTCGGTTCCGGATTTCAGGACAGTCGCTTCCTTCCGCAGGTAATCATTCCTTCATATTGTACCGAATGCGGAGAAAACTGTCAAGCCGGAGCCCGATCATGCACGCTGTCTATGATTCTGATGCAAAAAACAATTGGATTTTTAGGAAATATTTGATATTATTGAATCGATAAAACAATATTGAATAAACGATGGATCGATGGAAAGGAGTAACGGATATGTTAAACGGAAAAATTGCGATCGTGACCGGCGGAACGCGCGGCATCGGGCTTGCCGTTGTCCGGACGTTCCTGCACAATGGGGCAAAGGTGGCGCTGTTCGGCAGCCGGGAGACCTCCGTGCAGAGAGCGCTGGCGCAGCTGCGGGAGGAGCAGCCGGACTGGCCGGTGATGGGCCTCTGGCCTGATCTGACGGACTATGCCGCCGTGGAGCAGCTGACCCGGGAGGCCTTTTGGAATGTGTACCGCCCGGGGTGCATGGAGCACTATGTGGTGCACGTCCTCCGGGACGATCCCGCCTTTGTTCCAGAGCTGGATCTTGTGCTGGAAAGGGAGGGTCAGCTGATCGGGCACGTCCTCTATATGCGGGCCCAGCTGCATACCGTGGATGGCCGCATCCTTCCGGTGATGACCTTTGGCCCCATCAGTATCCACCCTGACTTTCAGGGGCAGGGATATGGTGCGCAGTTACTGGAGGCCTCCATGGAGTGGGCCAAGCAGATGGGCGCAGGGGCCCTGTGCATCGAGGGAAACCCTGCGTATTATGGCCGTTTCGGGTTTGCAGCGGCCAGTGCCCAGGGGATCCGCTGCCAGGGGACCCCGGCGGAGGATCCAGCCCCCTATTTCCTGTGTAAGGAGCTGGTAGAAGGCTATCTGGAGGGCTGTGCAGGGGTGTACCACACGCCGGAAGGGTATTTTGTAGAGGAGGAAGCGGTGGAACGCTTCGACCAAACCTTCCCCCCGAAGAAGAAGGAAACCCTGCCTGGTCAGTTGTTCTGACGGGCAGGGCAAAAGGGGCGCAATCAGGCCGACCTTGACAGCGCATCCAGGGTCTGCTATGATGGCCTTGCCTGCTGGATAGTGGGCGGAAGCCAATGTACCTGGATAGGTTCTGGAAATGAGGCGCAATATCGTCATAGACTGTATTTCTACGGACCAACGAGGGTTGGTCCGTTTTTGCCTCCAGGACCCCACCGAAACGGGAGGAGACAAAGTATGGTTCCAAAGCAAGACGCAATCATCGTGAAGTTTGATTTTTCCAATGACCAGACCGTGGGGGAGATCACAAAAATCGTTGGCCTTGTAATGGCTAAATATCTGGTGCCTGTCATCGATCATTTGGATCTAGAGGCCAACCCCCGTGCCTCGAGGACGGGGCCGGTCACTGCGGCCATCCAAGACTCCATCGAAACGGATCCCGCCACCTTCCCCTTTAAAACCAAAGGGGTGTTGCTGGCGGCCTCCCAGTATGAGCGCTTGGAGAGAAACCGGGTGAAGATCACACCGAGCAACCCTTCCATTGAAGGGATCTTAGATGGGGGGCATAATACGCTGGCCATTGGCCTGTACATTTTGCAAAATGCCATGGAGTATACCGGCGGCGTTTTCCCCAAAGGGCCCAAGACGTGGCGGGATTTTAAAACATTGTGGCAGCAGCATCGCGGTGAGGTAGAGACCTACCTGGCGGCCTTGAAAAAGGACCCCGACCACGGGGCACTGCATTTTTATGTGCCTGTAGAACTGCTGGTCCCCCGCAACCCAAACGACCTGGCCTGCGTAGAGAGTTTTAAGGGGGAACTCCTGGAGATTTGTGCCGCCAGAAACAACAATGTACAGCTGCAAGTTTCAGATAAAGCCAACCAGCTGGGGTATTTCGATGTTCTGAAGGAATTGATGGATGCCCGCAACCCCGCAGTGAGCAGCCGGATCGCGTGGAAAACCAACGACGGCGGGGACATCAAAGCGCAGGATATCGTGGCACTGGCGTGGATCCCGCTGGGTTTGATGACCTCCGTCAAGGATCAAAACGGGAGGACCATGGAACCGGTTCCCCCGCAAAGCATCTATAAAAACAAAGGGGTGTGCTTAAAGCAGTTTGAAAAACTGATGAGTTCCTCTTCGGTGACTACGGAGAGCGGAGAGGGCTATAAGCATGTGCTGAACAACAGGGAGGTCACCTCAGCCTTCCAAATTGCGGTGGAACTGCCTGTGCTGTACGACTATATTTATGAGAACGGTTTCCCGCCTGCTACAATGCAGCAGGGGGACTCTATGGGCGCATTACAGCGGTCAAAACCTTAAATGAGAAGCGGAAGGATAAAAGAACACCGTTCGGTGGGAAAAAGATCGAAACCTTAAACCCAGAGGGGTTTATTATGCCTCTGGTGTACGGGATGCAGGCCCTGATGGAAAACAAAGTAACCCATGGGC
>ERZ838577.4000-NODE-4000-length-13041-cov-92.190287_pt1 | contig 13041 bp, 19 predicted proteins | sample MGYA00519682_ERZ838577 | MGnify/ENA primary metagenome ERZ838577 (study PRJEB31850, sample SAMEA3708838) | human gut metagenome | biome: human gut; feature: human-associated habitat; material: faeces | place: China | collected 2014 ...
TTAAGTTGAATTTAGGGAAAGAAAAAGCGCCTAGAAAAGGCGCTATACTTTAAATTGAATTGCTACATCATATTTACGTGTTACTGGGTCATACTCAATATGGATATTTGTCACATCTTTTTTATTAAAGTTGTTTATTTTAAAAAATTAGATATAGTTTGTTCCGCAATAACATACAATGGGACGTTAGTTTTTGTTTTGTTGGAAACTTGAACTTTAACATGTACAACTTTTAACATCTTATCGCCTCACAGAATTAAATAATTTTCTAAAGATATTCTTTTTCGGTTCGACTAGCTGGAAACACTTGTCTTTCCACTCGAATACATTATATATATAGTATGAACCATAACCGATGCTGTAATATCTTTTTCCGGCTTCTCTGTATAGTATTTCGTAATATGGCATGTTGGGTTTACCTGTTACAATTATGTCAATTTCTTCTACTTTTATTTTCTTCATTCCACTACTCCTTTATAATATCAGATCAATCAACATAGATTTGAGTGCGTAACTCTCGAACTTGATACAACCATACACAAACGGATCATGCAATATAACTCCGTAGTCACGTTGAAATGCCACTATGTCGCTTTTTATACTGCTATCATAGTGACGGCATTTGCAAGGGGCATAAGTAACATAATACTCATGTGAATTTTTGCGTATATAAATGTATGCGTTATCAATAGAACAAAGCGGCTGATAGCCAGCAATATTAACATAGCCAACATAGGAAAAATCATCATACGCAAACTCATTATTTAACGCCATATCATAGAACCGTGTACCCTTGGTTAGCTTGTACAGTGCCGTTTTGCTTTTCTCTTCTATGAAATCTGCGCTGGGTGGCATAATATGAACCGCAAGTCCTCTATCTTTGTAATACTTGTGATGTTTGTTAGCTTTTAGCATCTTTTCTACGTCGGATATGATCCCCAGTCCTGCGAATATATCGTTGTCTATCCTGTTGGCGTTAGATAATAACCACATACGCAGTGCCGGTAGTCCCGCAAGTTCCCTGTTACGGTTGATTGTCTCATAAGCGTTAGCAAATGCACTGAACTCGTCACGCATAGACCGTACGTGGCTTTCTGGGATAAACTCGTCATAGATACAGTCAGAACAGTCTTGCATATCAACGCCACGTACCGTACCTATTGTACTTAATGCGATTCCGTATCCAATCGGTGCACCACTTGGCGCGTCTGTTCCGTCGTCAGCTTTTACGCGGTTATAGATGCCATGTATCTTTTTTTTGATCGGTACAAGTCCGATGTTGCGGTTGTAAGCTTTATTGATCGGCTTAAAGGGGTTTGCCCCCTCTCCTGCTTTACCGTCCGACAGGCTTTCTAGTTCGTCCTGTGTACGTCGCATAAGTATAAACTTCTCTCCGCCGTTATCGTTAAACTCTTTAATACCTACTGCACCACATAATGCACTGTAAGTCTTACCAGTACCACGAGCGCCCGTGAATATCTGAAAAGGAAATGCATCGTCTTTATAATCCCATACGTTTAAGTATAATTTATTCGTCATAAAAATTCCAACCCCCCCAAATGTTTTGCCTTACTGAATACTGGAGGCATTTCAACGATTATTCCACGACTTTCAAAATTTTTTTTAACCTCAATGAATCGGTCTTTAAATTTAGTACTACCACATAATGTAATAATCAAGTGCTTTCCTTTCTAGCTGGGGCATTGCGGATAATGCCCCAGCGTTTAACTTAATAAAATGGTAATTCGTCCTCTATTCCCTCGGGAATTGTCATCCAGCCATCACTGTAATTAAACGTTTTGCAACTTGGTATTTCATCGGGCTTTCATTCGTTCAACTTATCTTCAATAGCTTTCAGAATGTCTGCTTGGTCTTTCTCGGACAGTTTAGCCCAGCAGATAGAGTAATACTTTCCATCTTTTCCCTTGTTCTGGGGGAAACTTAAGAAATCTCCGTTTTTACCCTCAACCACTCTCATGCCGTAAATGGTGATACCATTAATCTCTACATCGGCAAGTACGCTGTCGTTCTTGCCTATTGTAATGGCTCTTTTAACACAATAGCGGTCAATCTTGAGTTCTTCAATGTTGCTTTTGTTTGCGTTTGCGTTCTCGGGTTTTTTCATTTTTTAATCTCCTATAATCTTCTAAAATTGTATGATCGTTGGGACTTATTAGTTCTGCGTATGTATCTGTAATGCCTAGTGTATAAGTTCCGTTAATCATTGCCACGTTGCTGGCTGTCATAAATGTACAGCCGTTTACAGTTTCTTGGTGTATGCCAACGTTGTCATTATAATATAACTCCATGCCACCAGCATCACGAAATACAAACCCTATTCGAAAGTTATCTATACTCTTCAATTCTTTGGCTCCCAGCTTTTTTGACACTCCTGATACTGTGCAATGCAGTCCTTTTTGGTCAACATAAGCATATTTTTTAGCCCCCAACGTCTTAAATTCTTTAATAGGATATTTGTTTTCATGTTCGTAGACACCCATAAAATAATCTTTACCGCCGACCGATGCAAATGCACCACGCTTACGCGCTAGGTCTGCGATCTCTCTATTCACTTTTTCTATGGCTTCAATATCCGCCCCGACGGCCTTTGAGGAATCGGTGTCGCAGTATATTGTTGCTTTGCCTGTTAGGTCTAATAATTTTTGTAGATGCTTTCTCGCATGTGCCGTACACCATACTCCCCACGCGTAGTACAGAAAGCTGTTTCTGCTCTGGTAAAATTTTTTTAGTGCTTCTGCGGTGTCTGGCGTGTTTACTATCCATCCGCCATTTTCGTCCAGTGTGTTCTCTTCTTTTACCGGATCGGTGTACATCATTCCAAAAATTCCGTTAAGGCGGTTCTTGGTCTTTGCGTAGAGATATGGCATGTCTCCGGCATCCTCGCCAGCTTCTTCGGCTTGCTCGATTTCGTATTTGAGTTGGCATTTGCCCTTGTACACCTCACGTATACAGTCTGTTAAGCACTCCGGCAGATAGTCATATTTTGCAGTACACATATCTGTTACAGCGAAACTATCCCACGTATACTGTTTTTTGATTATCTCCCAGTCAATATCTGTAACAGTCATTTGTACCCACTCACAAGATAACATACGCCCATTATCTAGTTTTAAACTACCGCCGTGATGAATACATTTGCTGATAGGGATGTATGGCATTGTTACAGATTCTTTCACCACTGGGTTTTGTATGACTATCCGAAACAGACAAGCGTATTTTTTGAGTAGCCCATCCAGTTCTTCCAGCGTTTCCACATCCCCGTATGGCGTAAATTTGTTGATCGGAAACTTAAATGTACATAGACAAAAAGGGTAACTGCTCTGTACATCAAAACTATCAGCATTGTGCCACACTCTTCCGCTCATGTAGCGGTTGGCATGAGTATTGCCGCCGCGACCAGCTTCTTTCAGTAACGTATAGATGTATACGTCCATTTCTGTCTCTTTAAAAAGCTGTCTATAATGTCCATCTTTTCTACAAGCTTTTCTACACATTCGCCGCACATATCCTGTTGAAGTCATTGGTATTGTCTCAAGGTTGTCATGCTCATTGATTAATTTACGCTCTATCAACTCATACAAGCTGATGGCATCACCAACACAATAACCAGTCTCAATATCCGTCAGCTGTGTTTTTGGTGTACGTATCTTTTTATAATCAAGATCGCCCGCCGCTTTAGCGTGCATTACTCCCAGTTCATTTTCCACGGCTTTTTCCAATGACATGTTAGTCAGCTTGTAACTGCACCGAAACTGCACCCCTCGCCCCGTCTGTACAGTGATCGGCTGTCTTGCCTTGCTTGCAAATACAGTAAAGCCCTCAAAGTAGCTATTTAAGAAGTCTCGCATAAATTGAAACTCATATCCTAGGTTATGCACGTATATTACAAGCTGTTTGTTGCCATTAAACTGCAAAACCTCTTCCAGCCGATCGAAAAACTCCAGCCACTCTTCCCAAGTCCTACCTATGATAAGATAGCCAGCTACGCACATTTGCCAGTGATACATAAAAGCCCACGGTGCTACAATCCAGTCAGGCGCGTGTCCTTTGTAGATCGTTGTTGTTTCAATGTCGTATACTCCAAACGTTTGTAGATACTCCTCGCACTTGCGTTTGTTGTTACACTTCATCGCCTTGGTATCCAGTTTTGAATAGGGAAAATCTTTGACACCATACACGGTTACATCGTCACTACCACCGTCCAGCCTTGGAACAGTTACCAGCCTACTCATTGCTGGAGTTGTCAAAGGGAGATATACCAAGATGTTTCCACACGTTTTTCTGCGTCACTTTCTCACCTTGTCTGAAATCCTCAAGTGCACTCTCTAAGCGTTCCATTGCTTGTTCATGTGTCAGTCCTTTTTCTCTCGCTCTTTCGTAGTCCTCTACAAGCTGTTCAGATGAGTACTGAGCCTTGCGTAAACTATGGAACGTTCCGCTGTTCAGAAACTGGTAAAACTCCTTGCTACTAGCAAAATGTATACCTTTTTTCTCAAACGTGTCTATCCTTTTCTGCTCGATCTCTCGTTGTCCCTTAACTGTATGACTTGGGCGAGTTAAGAAATATTGCAGTCGTTGTATCTCTGCTTTTAATACCGTGCGGTTTTCTGTCAGCGCGAGTGATTCCGAGAAATATCTTCGGTTCCGTGCCTTTAAGTAGTCCAGAGCATCTACCGCCGCACCGTAACTGTTATAAACTTCCCCTGTGATCGGGGATGAATTTCTAGCCAGATCGCGTAGTGAGTTGTTTGCCCTCTTTGCCAGCTTCCTCCGTATTTCTTGCAACTGCGCTGTGCTGTACTGATTTCCGTATACATCCGCTGTCAACGCTTGATCTCTCCTAGCCATTTAATCACCCTCTTCCAGCCAGTATTCTACAATTCCGTGAGTAGCATTGATCTCTTTGTTGTTCGCCCTGTGGACGATAACTCCCGTACCATAGTGACCGGAATACAACTCGCAGATTCCGTATCCAATCCGTTTTGAAATGTAACGCGATTCTGCGGCACTATGGCTGTACTTAAGTCCGCACGATTCCAATATCTCCTTTGCCTTGCTCTCGTCATACACTCGTCGCAAGTCCGGCAGTTTGCCCCATGGTCTACACATATTCTCACCACCTTTCCGACCATAAGGCGTGTTACTGCTCTACGTGTGCGATCTTGACAAATTCCTCAATATCTACTGCATACTTGTTTGCGTGCTGTTCTACGGATAAGATTACCGCCTTGGGTTCAATCTTGCGTACTTCTTTAGCAATCTTATCATTAGATAATGGATCACAGGAATAAAGCAAAATATCTTTGGCTCTCATTTCGGGGTGTCCGTCTTCCACCTCTAATACTACTGTTGATACAATGGTTGTGTTGATGGTTTTTGTGATTTTCATATTTTTCTACCTCTTTCCTCGCCCTTTTGGCGAATGGCTAGGGAGCCATTGCACACTCCCCGCACCGCGTTCACGGTCGCTAGCCTAGATCTGCCATTTGCAAATCTTGTAAATACATTGTTAATGTACACCACTCTACCACGTTAAATGCCCCTGCTTTATACATGCCCTTAAGCATACCCAACGTGTACATGTACCCGCTTTCTTCCAGAGTGGATTGTATCAATTCCTTAATTTCTTCTTCGCTCATTTTCTCACCTCTATATGACATATGATCTTTTCATCACCAGTTAGCGGCTCTTTCCGCGTGATAAAGTAGTTGCCTGTGTTTCCGTATTCGTGTCTCTTGTACTCGTAGCCGTTTCTGGTTCTTACTCTTCCCTCAATGACTACTCTCCTTATAAACTCTGGCTTCAAGCTGTGCGCATATTCATCAGTTTTTATTATAACCATAACTATTGACCTTTCTCCCCGTTGTGCCGCTAGGTCAGCTTGTTATTATTTATTGTATTACTATGTAGCGTTGCGTTGTGTACTTGTTCCTTACAAGTATTATAATACACTTCTTACATGAAAAACGCAAGCACTTTCTGCTTGAATAATGCACAAATTTACATGTAAAAAAACTGCTTGCATTTGTGCACTATTACTACTATAATATGCTTATGGGGATTGCTCATAGTCCAGCCGCCGGAAGCGGTAGAGCGTGACTTGGACGGTCATATATCCCTACAAAAAGAGAGTAGACGGAAATCTACTCTCTTTTACTTTACCCTATTTGCTTTCCAACGCTGTAACTCTCTGCTCGAGGTTTGCTACTTTACCCTCTAACTCCTTAATCTTCGCAAGCATCCAGTCAAGGTTAGGCTGGGTACTATTGTTGTATGGGTACTCGTACCCGCCTAAACAACTATCGTTTGTGTATGGCATACTCTCACCCCCTTAATATACTTGTATCAAGTTGTCCGTCTCAAACTCTGCGGCAATCAGTGCATAAATATCAAGGCTCCTGCGCAATGTCAACTCCCCCTCTAACATCTGTGCACTTGTGGTCACGCCGATGTTACCATGTATCCGGCTGGTATATGTCCTTGTGCCGCTCTCCTTGTCTGTACCGTTGGTACTGCTGGTGCCGCCTGATGTGGTGCGGCTGTTAGGTACGTAGTCTGTACCGTTATAGCCTTGTACCTCCGCATAGTTGATGCTAGCATCCTGTCCGCTGTTTGTGAGCGTGTGAGTAATATCCGGTGTCTCTGTGCTGTCCTCGTGTCGGTCATAGTTTTCAATTGGGTTGTACTCCGCTGTAAACCCTTGCCACAGCTTCGCAAAGTTATCCTTGCGGCGTGTAAACCATTCTGTGATAGCGGTCTTGACCTCTGGTGGTACTTGGTAGTATGGGAATAAATCGCCGCTCTGTCTGATGATCTGATTTGCCATAATCGTTTTATCCATACCGTCTGGCAAGATCATTCCGTCAAATAACGTAGGATCATACTTATACATTCCGTACAGTGTCATCCGTGGCTGTATCATTACTATCCCCCCTCTCCGTCAATTCTACGGTGATTCCCAGACCACTAATTGCGTTTATCTCTGCAATGCCCTCTTTGATGTTATCATAGATCACATTTATCATTGCTTTTGTCTCTTCATTGTTTTGGGTCACCTCGTCTGCGTTCAACCGTTCGCGTTTGTCGTAGTTGGCGTTTGCAATACCTATCTTTGTTAAAAACTCGTTAATGATCGTTCGCTTACTCTGTAACAGATCATTTACAATATAGTTTGTCTTAATATCCTTGTACAGAGTATCGATCTGCTTACCCTTTGTAACACTCTCGTTTGCAACTACAAGCGGCTCTCCCTGTGTACTCTGTGCATATAAGTCTCTTATCTCCTGTGCGTGCTTTTTGTTTCGTGCTTCAAAATACATTGTTACGTTGGCGTTCATCAGATTAACGTCTATGCACCGATCAATCTGAGCAAGCTTTACGGCGTAATGTCTCACGATGTCGTCCATTCCTCCGTAGTCGTCAAATAGTTTAATGATGCCGCTGTTTACACCTATCACTCCATACTTGGGGTTGGTGAGATAGCTGTTAGTAACAATGATCTCTTTCGGATTCCAGTACATGTTAATCTGACTAACAGAGTACGGCGCGCATATCCAGCCATATTCCCGCGTATACATGACCGCAATACTACCCCAGCTAAAAAGCCAGTAGCGGAAAAAATTCAAATCCCAGTCTTTCGGCAGTCCGAACTTGAAACGACTAAAGATTAACTGGTATAGGTAACGCTTTTCGTACATGACTGCGCTGTTGTTTTGCCCTTGCACATTGCTGGGTTGCTGTATCCAGTACTGTGACATACTATTATGCTCGTAGGTTATCGGCAATTCCATCTTATAAAATCACTCCCTCTTTTAATAATGTTACGATCTCGTTTTGCTCGTCCTCGGTTGCGTTGGTGCCGGATAAGTTAATATCTTTTACACGTACATATCCGGCTAGCTGTGACAGGTTGACACGCTTGTTTGTTGGGTATCCGTAAAACTCATTATATCCGTTAGCATCGGCAGATTCGACCCTCTTAATAATAAGATACGGCTTACGGATACCCATTGCTCCTGCATTACTACCGAGAGAACCCGACATTGCTACGCTTGCTCTTGCTCCACCACCTAAAGCGTTCGCCGCCGCTCCGATCGCTACCGGTGCCAGCGCACCGCCTGTTGCTACCGCGGCGGCTCCGCTTACTACTGCTCCCAGTAACGACGACACTGTACTTAAGTAGTTTCCGCTGGTGATCGGCATTTGTACTGCACAATTACCAGTGTAGGTATAGAGCACTGCATCCAGTCCATACTTTTTGACGGTTAATTGAGCAAGGCAACAACCCGTGAGTACATCAATCTTGTATTTGATTCCCAGCGTGCTATTAACTACATCATCAGCGTTTAACTCTACAATGCCGATAAATGGCAGATAACAATAAACTTGGGTAAACGGTGAGTAGTCGCGGGCATCTCCAAAGTATTCACTGATCGTAACCGTACCGCAATCTATTTCCGTGTACTGCTCTGTAACGATCTTGCTTGATACACCACTATTAATGTAACCCACTTGTATATCTCGGTTTGCCCCTGTAGTTGGTGTGGCATACATCATATGCATACCGATGATCGCTTGCATGGGATCCTGTAACAGCTTTTTAAGCTGGTCAAGGTTAAGACCGTCCGAACCCCATAGCCAGCGGCTAAACTCTTTGACCTGCGCTAACGTCGGGTTGTAAAGGTTTGCTAACCCTGTTGTACTTCCACCTCCACCAGAGATCGAGGGGGGTGTAGGGGTAGGGGTTACGTCGGGAACGGGGGTTATCGGTGGTGTAGGATACGACGGTGCATTTTTTGTCTGCTCTTTTGCCTGTTCTCCCAACTGATTTGCTGTCTCTGTGTAGTTATCGGGTAATGTACCCTCTCTTGCTTTATCTCCCGTGAATGGATTGCCGTTAATTAAGGGATCTGTGTTGGGAATAGAAACAGGTAACCACTTAACTTTGGTTTTTCCGTCCCCCGCAACCGTTTCGATAGCATTGCTTACCCAATCGGGGAATACCACGGATAATGGTTGATCTTTCGTACCTTGCGTACCGTCTGGGGTAATGCCCGCTACACCCTCATTTGTTGCATTCCAGTAACTTCTAAAATAAATATCTCCTGTATATATATCACTGTCAATCTGAGTACGTGACACGCCTAATTCATAGGTAGTAGACGATCTACGTGAACTCTTTGCGTATACAGTAAAGCCGTTATAATCGGTATCATAAGTAAAATCATAATTGTAATAATAATAGGCTTTCCTGTTTACTGTGCCCTGATAGTATACTTTTCCGTCGGAATCAAGTTTTTTTTCGAGTGTACCCGTAAATGGTAAAGTTGGTGCTGAGTTAGGGTATGGATAAGCGGCAACATCAAAAAGTAGTGATTTATATATTCTACCGCTATTTTTAGTAATTCTGGTTGTTAGCTGATAATGGAAAAAACCATTTGCGGCGTTGCTTACCATATCCCTAAATTGCGCTAGTACAGTGGTTTGGCTGTTCCAATCAATATTAAACTCACTAAAAACATTTTTAAAATCGTCTTCACTAAGTGGCGTTGTAGTAGGGTATGATGCTATTTCAACATCTATTGTTTCACCGCTTGCGGGCGGCGTTTGATCTGGTTTGTAGGGTACTAAATAAGTGTCGTTTGCTCCATTGTCAAAAAACGCATTGCGGATAGCTTCGACCATATCTTGTGCCATATATACAATCCCGTCTTTTATAACAACTAGAGCGTTTGTATCTTTAGTCATTAGTGCAATCTCTGTAGGGTCAAGGTCTGTTCCGAATACGGCATTAGAAACTTTTGTCCAGAACTCTGGTGCGGCTTCAAATGATGCTACACCGACACCAAACCCTATAGCGGCACCCACCGCGGCAGTGCCTACGGCACTAGATACGCTTGTGGCTACTCCCGCTGTGGTTACTGTTGCCACCGTTCCTCCTGTGGGAATCTCTTCAAAAGTTGCATCACTTATAACATTTACGGTATCTATTAAACCCGTAGTAGTTGTAGTACCGATTCCGGTTGGTACTGTGTAAGATGTAGTCGTAGGTACACCGTAGATAATAGGTAATTCTGGTGCATCGGGAATCCTAGTCCACCAATCACCTTTAGTATCTACCGGTGCAAACCCATAGTCACGGAATACACTGGGAAAACCATTATCCCAATTCGGGTTTCTGATGTTGTATTTGCGCTCTGCCTTGGTGATCTCGCTTAATACATCGTACCATCTATACTGTCCCATTACTCCATTCCTCCCGCCGTAATTAAGATAAACTCCCCGTTATCGTTAAAACCATTTGCAAAATTAATAATACTTTGATCGGTTCTATTTGTGTTGATCCAGCTACCATCATTAATGTAGTTAAAAGCCACCCCAAAGTTTTCTACCTTGTCAACTATGGCGTAGTTCCCTCGTATCTCTGATGCATAAGTCATTAAAACATCAATCCCTAAAGACAACTCAAACAAGTTTGCGCGCAGAGCGTTTATCTCATTGATATAGTAGTAGCGCCCAAAGTCTGGAATATAACAGTAGTTATATCCGATTACTGCAATATCTTGTATTTGTATAGACGGGGACATTACAGAGGATTGACCCCGCAATGTTCCCGTCAGTGTAATTCCGTCCGTTAATTCTTTCACCAGTTTCTTACGCGGTGATAACGTTTTAAATAACTTTATTTCCATGTTTGTTACCTCTCTAAAAATAAAGCTTTTTCCGCGGCTCTGCGGCGCTCTAATCCTTTGAGGACTTTACCACCTGCCTTACGGTACAAGGGCAATGTTGCGGCAATCTGTGAGCGGTTACGCCGTCCGTTACGTAGGAGAGCACGTAAGTTAGTTGCTCCGCAATTAAAAGTAAAAGATACAAGCGCGTCAAACTCGTTCTGATTCCAATGATAGATACCGTCATAGCGTTCTACTGCCTTTTCGCTGTTGCGTAAATCAGCGGTTAAAAACGCGCTTGCTTCTTCCTCTGCAATCTTCATACCACGCGTAACTCCGCGTGTATGACCGTAACCGATGGTATACACCCCAGCGGGGCACCTATACGCAGTCAAGCGCAAACCCTCAAATTCTTTTATTAAGTCAATACCTCGTTGGGATGTTTTCATCTTTCTACTCTCCTATCTTGTCTACCAGCTTTTGCAAAGCCAGTGTATTGTTGTTGAGCGCTTCTTTGATTCCGTCCATTTCTTCCTTGTGCTGTTTCTGCTGAGTGGCGTTCTGATAAAAGAGCGCCACGCAAGCCGCGATCGGAAAACCTACTGTGCTGATGATCGTTACAATGTCGTTTACTCCCATGTTTACCCTCCACATTACTGCTTATCAGCGGGACCACCAGCACCCATAACAAACAGTACGGCGTTTTCTGTAAAGTCATTAAAACTGTTAAAACGCCAGTGCATAAAGTTGTTGTAATAACCACCAGCAGAGTTAAAAGGCGTTGTGCTGGAATAATCAAACTGCGGCATAACTCCAACCGCTTCTTCATCCGTCAGCAGACCCAGTACATAAGGCAGATCCACAGTCGTTTCTGCTGTCTTGCTGTTACCCGTAGCAACGTCCAGAATGTTGGGAGTGACTTTGATCTCCGTTGGATTAGTCTGGCTCTGCCAGTAGTTTACACCCTCAAATGATCCGATATCAAGATACTCAGGGTTAAAAATGCTACTGTAGACCGTTGCCTGTGTCTTAATAAATACGGGTTCGTACATAAACATTTTCTGTTTACCCTTGGGTGTATGGCGCAAAATCTTTGCCTGTCCGGTAATCTGTGCGTGATTGAGTTCCGACATATCCACAAGTCTACTGGAATAAATCTTGATCGTGGATGCGGTAAACTTCATAAAATCTTCAAGGTGTGCCGCAGACAGCAACTCTTCACGGGTGTAAGTAGTGCCGTTCTCTGTGTTAAACTCCTTTGTAAGATCGACCTCAGTGAGCCCCATGCTGGAAATACCAGCCATAAAGTTAAGCAATGTTGCACGGCTCTTTGCTTCGTTCAACAGTTCGATCTCATTACTAAACTGCACCATGACCGCCATAATAAAGCGGTTAAATTCCGTCTCGTCACGAAACGCCAGTGCCAACTGATCACGAAAAATGGTAATATGCTTCTGTAATTTCTGTGTGCCGTAGAAATTAAGCTGTACCGCCTTGGGAGCCTTGATCTTGTACATATCCACACTATTACCGTCTGCCAACTGGGTGGGTGTAGTCTCTGTGTTGTAGTCAGTAGATGCTTCGCTCTCTACGTAGAGAGTGATGATTTTCCTAATCTGTGCTCCCCAGCGCTCCGGTGTTACTTCGAGACTTGCAAAGCGCGACTTATAAGGGCGTACACTAAAGATCGTTCTGGCAAGTACTGTACTGATCGCATTCAGTGTATTCTCTGTGCCAGAGCGCAGAAGCTTTTCACCAACTGCTGTAAAGGTGCTTGTATCTAAGATACTGATTTTTTCACCGGTTGCCTGCTTAACTACGGCTTCTAAAATTGCGTGAGCGTCACGCGGTGTTAAACTATTTGCCATTGTTTACATCTCCTTTCTTTGCACCGTTCATAACTGCATCCAATGCACCCGCCAACGCATCCTCGGGGGTATACTGCGGCGGCAGATCATAGCGCTGGCCAGCAACGTTCATAGACTGCAAAAGCGCTAACATGTCCGTGTTGTCTTTCTTGGGTTCCTCTTTCTTCTCCGGTTCTGCTTTTGTCTGTGTTAAGGCATCGAGCCTTTTGTTGATCTCGTCTAATGCCTTTGCAAAGTCGGCAGATACTGCTACTGTCTCCTTTTTCTCTTCGGGTTTTGCTCCATCGTCTTTCTGCTCATGCTTTCCGGTGTCTGCGTTGCTCATTGCAAGGATCTCTGCCTTGCTAAAGCCAGCGGCAGACAACTGCAAAATGTCGCTTACTGTCATTTTATGCTCCTTTCGTTGCGTGTGTTTGTCTGTTTCTGTTTAATACTATACAGACAAACACAATATATATCAATCGGCAAAATGCACAGTTTTT
>ERZ838577.4009-NODE-4009-length-13013-cov-2.084272_pt1 | contig 13013 bp, 10 predicted proteins | sample MGYA00519682_ERZ838577 | MGnify/ENA primary metagenome ERZ838577 (study PRJEB31850, sample SAMEA3708838) | human gut metagenome | biome: human gut; feature: human-associated habitat; material: faeces | place: China | collected 2014 ...
ATACACGACTTGAGCTTGATCCGCATACCTTGCATTGAAATCTTCCAAGAACTCTTCTATCGTATTGTCCCGGTTAATAATAACATTCAGGCGATTACCCACGATAGGACGCTGCAATGCATCTCCCGGCATGGGACGTACATCGTCTCTATTAATAGGAAGGGGCGTCTCCGGAATCTGTTCCCTTCGGACAGGCGGCACCGGATTCTGCCGATCTCGGTCGCCCGAACGATCTTGGTCACGTCCCGGTACCGGATTCGTTGAAATATGAGTGGTCTCATCCCGGCCTGTTGAACCTCCGCAACGAGAGTTATTCAACAGGAAAAACAATAATAACAGGAGTAATAAGGCTAGTAAAATCCACAATAAACGTTTCCACCATTTTCCCCACCAAAGTCTCCAGCGAGACGCTTTCTTTACTTTTACATCCTTCGTAATCGTGGTTGTTTCATCCGTTATCTTTACATCCTTTTCATGTTCCTCCACGTTTTTGTTTATCTCCTTATTCTTTTCGGGAATAGGCGGTGGAGTAACAACAGGTTCTTTCACGTCTCCCGTGATGCCAGTAGTTCCAGTATCCGGCACAGGCGGAGGCATCACCTTCGTCGGAGGTTCCGGGGGTGTCAGTTGGGGGCGGAATCGACTCAATGCATCCCGCAAGCTAAAACTTTTCTTGCTTAACTCATCAGAAACAAATCCCCATAAAACCAAGACCACTTGCCCGTTACCCCAATAAATAGATTCATATCCCGGGACCCGGAATGCCAGATGCAGAATCTCACCCACCTGTTTGTGAGAAGTCTCCCCGCTTTGCAATAACTGATCCGCGAATGCTGTCACTTTTTCCAGCATCCCGGAGAGTTGATTGGCAGCCTGCTCTTGTTCCTCCGGCCCGAGTTTATCAAAAGATCGGTATTCCTCCACGTTCTCGGCATACCAAACCCCGTATCGAACTCCATTTTCACCATCTATCACGGAAGGTTCTGCCAGCACGTTTGCAAACTCTCGACCGAATTGAGAACCTAACAAATTCTTAATCGACGCATATCGACCGAAAACCGTATCACCATACCACAGTAGAGGACGATAATTCTCTAATTTTATCTTAAACAACTCACGACTTTTCATACCCTTAATCTTCCTGTATCGAATGAATAATCTCTCCTAGTTTGGACATCGACTTCAACTTCGATTTATTATCTACTTTGCTCTTGAAGTAAACATTGGCCACGAACGATTCCACCAAACCGGTTCGCCAGCTCTGGGCAATATCCATTCCTTCCTCCCCCGGAGTAAATATCGGTGTACCGGATGATTTCTGAACCGGACGTTCAGATACAGGTACCCATATCCATCCCAAAGAGAACACGAATTGATTTATAACGGAAGAAGCGATACGAGTCACCAACTCGAAATTCTGATTCCGAGATACATCATAACTCTCCACTTGGTTCCGAAGAGCATCCACTAAACGCTCTTTCAACCCTACCCGTTCATAATTATCTTTCAGAACCCCCACAACCTGTACAAAGGCCACCGGGTTCACAATACAAAACTCCTCCTTCAAACGAGAACTGTCCATACTATCGATGTGCCTCAACCACTCTCCCACCAAACGATTTACAAACTGGTACACCGGATCGTTCTCTTTTGTCCGATCGTAAAAAGCCAAAGCATGTAAATCAGCCTCATCAATGCCTGCCTCTCCGATCACCTCCAGTAACATTTTTTCATCATCAATATCCGTAACCGTCTTTAACTGTGAAATAATTTCCTCGTAACGGGTTTTCCCGGGGACAACTTGAATACCGTAACTATCCAGTAAATCTACCAATACTTGGTTATCCGACACGTTTACTTGACTCACCTCTTTCTGTACCGCGAACTGCCCGTTCACGAACTCTTGGTACACTCTTCTCGCCACATAATCCGGACAAGACAAAGCGGTAATAAATTTCCCTGTTCGCTGCTCGGAGATCATCTTGCCAATCAGTAGGTTAGTCTGTAAAGCATTCTTTTTCGCCTTACTCAACTCCACTTCAATATTTCCCCCCACGTAATACTGTTCCAATTCATTCAGCACGATCTTACGCACCTGTTCCACGGCATCCTCTATTTGTTTTTTCTTGATACGGGGATCTGTTACCGGGGTCAGGTAGGGCATCATATAATCAATGCCACTATGATTCGGCTGAATCATATCATCCCAACAAGCCTCCGGCTTATCCACCAAAGAACGTACATTCTCGTTGGTCACGAAGGACTCCCTCATATAGCTCATCATAACTTCGAACTCATCCTTTAATCCCTCTTCCCACACGTGGGTTTCCCCTCCCCGATTCTTAAAATAAGCTTTAGAGAACATCGGATTTCTCAAAATGAAAACATTCTTGAATGAATCCTTATCCGTCCATTTTTTGGTCCACACGTCTGTCATCTGTTTCGTGTAGGCCTGACTGAAATTATCATCAAAACGGCCATTCCATATACTGTAATACCCCTCTTTTTTCATAGCATTCCCCTTATCAAATGCCGTGTTGAACTTAGAAAGGATAACAAACAACGGATTAGCGTAATCCTGTCCGGTCAGCATCTTCGTATCGCTCTCTTTACGGGCACGAGCCTCCGGACTTTCCCCATGTATTCCATGAATCCACTCCAGAATCAAATGCGGCAACTGTGCCACCTCGTGATTACCATCTCCCAAAACCAAGCACAAGGAACTGATACCAAAATTTAAACTATAATAATCAAACAGGTAAGACACCCGCCCCCGCAAAAACACTTTCAACTGATCCTCAAATCCCTTCACGACGAAATCTCTCTCCTTGAACATATCAGCCGAACGTTCTCCCGGGAAATCCAATATATCTGCATTCTTCAGAAAATCACGACTATGATCTTCCAACACGTTCGTGGGTAATGTCAATACCAATTCGGAAATAAGCGCGCTCAATATCGTCCGATCTATATTCGCCAACTTACCACCGGCAGAAACTTCCAGTGATTTGGTTCGCACTCCCGTCCGGGCATTCTTCCGGCACCATTCCTCTTCACTCTCCTTGATCTCGGAGTAACGACTCACGTCGATGATAGAAACTTCTCTCGAACCAAAGCGTCAAAACCGACATAAGCCATATTGGCAAAATTCAACGTACTCAATCCCCGGCTCAACAAAATAAACAAATCATTGAAGAAGTCATGCTTACCCCACACGAACTGCAACAATTCATACCGTTTATCCCAAGACACGTATGGCAATATCTCAGCCGCCCTTTCCCAGAAAGACATCTCGTCCAACGTGCGAATGATATATTTATCTCCTAACTTCATGGATAAATACTCCTTGATACCCATAATCTGGTCCTCGTCAATCTCCGGATAAGGTGTCTCCCGCATCTCTCCCCTCAAATCAGCCAACACCTTTTCCACCTCTCCCAGCAATTGCTCTCTCGGGCAAGTCGCGGGTTCTATAATATTTTTATGAAATCCCACGGCAATAATCTTCACCAAATCCACCTGACTGAACAATTTCACCATAATCGGCTTATCCGCCGGTTGTCCCACGTGTCGCTCCACGGTGAATCGAGTAACCAATCCGGTAGATTCTTTTCCGCCGGGAGGATTGATCTGATCTGTAAAATCATACATTTTCCCGGTCGCATCGTCCGCCACGTACATCACTTCATCGCTGGAACTCTTTGCCAACAGCCCCACCATAAAAGACTTACCCGCCTGACTGGGACCGAACAAAGCCACGGCCGGCTTTAAATGTGTTGCCCGTTCCAACTTCTTAATCTCCCGGTTTAACTTTTTCAGTTTAGCAAGGGAGGCTCGCTGCTTTTCTTCGGATGCGAACTCTTCCATCCACCGGAGGGCAGAACTTATTCCTCGTCCAACGATCTGGCATTTAGCAACTATATCTTTCATATCCTATATCTTTCTATATTGTTAACAAACCTCGATTTCCGCGTATTTCACTGTCTGGTAGGAAGAACGGTTTACCACGGCAAACGTTCGCCCTTCCAGTATCTGGTTTCCCCCGATAGATGCGGCGTTGTGAATCCTTAAATCAATTTCTTTACTCTCTTCCGGTGAAATAAACAGGTAATCCGAAACCCTCGAATTACACAATTTAGCCAACTGCTCCAACACGGCCCGTCGCTGGGGAATATAAAGTCCCGTTAAGGCCTCCAACACACGTGTCAAGGCGACATGCAAAATTTCCATTTTCTCTTCCTCCTCACCCTCTTTCTGCAAAGCTTGCGCTAAAATTCCCCAAGTCTTTGCCAGCGCCACGCAAAAGGCAGACAAAGCCTCGGAAGGATTCTTTATATCCTCTTTCAACAACTGATTTATGGTCTGAATCTCCACGGCTTCTCCGGAGAAAACGGCATCCACCACGACATCAATTCCCACGGATGCAGCCACTTTCTTTTTCAAGCTGTTCACCTCTCTTTGCAAAGGCTCCAACTTCACCTCCAAAGCCTCTATCTCCCTTTTCTGTCGTTCACAATCAGCCGTTATATCCTGATTAGAAACCTGAATTTCCTCGGCAACGATCAATCTTTTCTGCAATTCTTGTATTTCCTGTTCCACACGTTGAACCAGCAACTCCAAGTCCTCCGACTTCAGAATTGTTTTTAAACCTGCTGTTAACCACCCCGTCACATCTTTCTTTTCCTCCAACATGGACACGTGCAAGTTTTCATTCTCTTCCAGACGTCGGAACACGTCCTCCCCCAGAAACGTCGTTAACCAAACTGCCAGACGCTCGGCATCGTCCCCTCTCGTTTCCAAGGACAACAAAGCGGATTTTTCTCTTGTCACATTCATAAGTCGTCCACGTTATCATTAATCGAGAAGATCCCTGAATCCAACCAATACCCCTGCTCATCTGCCAAGGTCTGTAACCGCAAAATCAGATACTCCGGTGACACGGCATGCCCGTCCCGATCATAAATAGTCCCCCGGATCTTTAACGCTTCCCGATTCCGTTCCGAACGCTCGATATTCACGGATAAAGGTAACTTATCCTTGATCATCTGGGCCTTTTCCGACGATGCAAAATCCAGTAAATACATGGGAGAGGCAACCCACTCCGTTGCCTCGAATTGCTTAAACCCGAGCAACATGGGACCATCGAAACGTAATTGTTTATTATTTTCGTTCTCATCAAAGCAAATAGATGCCAAGTGAGACTTTATCTTGTCATAAATACCGATATATTTAGCCGTTGACTCGAATTTCTCTTTTAACTTGCCGATGTCCAACCGGAAATTATCCAAGCGCATCAACTCCCCACTCATTAAAGCGATTGCCGCCCCCACGGCCACGCAAGTCTTCGGGTCTTTAATCTGCCCGGCATTATTCGAGAACGGGTACCATTCTCCAATTCGATAGTTACCCATGGGGATAACCCGTTCTGGCGGCACAGGCAAATACTTATAGAACAAATCTTTCACAACCGGTAAGGTCGTCGGACAACCGGAAAGCAACACGTAATCACATTCGTATGCTTTCAACTTCTTACACACATCCCCTAATAACTTTTCAATTACCTGCCCGATCACCTGATTGATAAAACGGTTATCAATATTCCACTTCACGTTCAATAAGTTAAATGAAGTAGCCCCATGATTTCTAAACTCGTCATTCACGTATTGAATCACTTGATTCACCGGATTTGCATGCTTATTGTCCGTGTAGAAATCATTGAAGGTATAGAAACAAGCATTTCTGTTTTCCCGCACATGATCCAGAATACCCAAGGCTATCGGGTAAGCCACCTGCGTGGAGAACATCAACTGTAATTGCTGCATTGTCCCGTTTTGTGTACCCAAGTGAGGACCGAACAGAAAATTCATACATTCGAAAGTGGACGTGCATCCCTGTTCCCGGGCATATTCCGCGATCGGGGGCAACACCACCCTTTCCACGATACTCTTCACGATGTCATCTCCTGCCAAGTTAAACCCTTCCCAAAAAAGCGGATCGGGAGAAAGCACCACGATATGTGCGTCCGGGTCTCTGGAATACTCGCAAACCATCACGTCCGTAGTACCGCCACCAATATCAATACTGGCAATCCGTACCGCATTCTTCTCTTTCAGATAATCCTGCCAAACCTGTGAATACTTGAAGAAGAGGCCCGCGTCTCCCCGGAAACGGTGCATGATCTCGCCATACACGAAAGCCAGCTGATTACAAGTAGCCTCATCATATCCCCAATTTTTACGTTTGGTCTTATCCACGCCAATATCTTTTGCCGACGGGATAATTTCTACCTCGTCAACCAATGAAGACGGGAAGTAATCTTTTAACAGACGAACGGCATCTTCGGCATGTTCCCGCAATATTTTCTTCTCCTCCCCCAACATGGCCGTGGGACAAGTGAATACAACCCGTTTCAATTTCCGGGCAAAATCTTTGTACATCGGTTTCAAGCGGGAATTCCCTCGAAACTCATGACTATTTATATAAGAAAGTGTTTGCAATAATATCTCGAACATGGCGAAAGTCATTAACGAACTCTTCGAATAGTTCGCCTCCATCGCCGCGATAGGCAACAGCCCTTCTCCCTTTTTCTCCAAATCTTCTCTAGCGCGTTCCAACAACACGCCGTCAGCCGTCAAATGATGGGACACACCGAATAAGGCCGATGCCGAATCCGCCTCTTTATTGGCCGGAACGACCATCCAACTCACCGGACGTTTCCGGGAATCCCACAAGTAACGTTTCGGACTTGACATATAGGAATTAGATTTCTGCCCGAAGATCACGGAATAACGCAACGCTTCTTTGCCCACCCGAACCAAGCTGGGCCAATTAAATATATTCTGGTCCCCGGCCTCCATACGGGCTATCCGGTTACCGAACACTTGCTCGTGAAAAGCGACCCGCATTTCAAAGGGTTCCCGATACAACCGATTCGGTTGACCCAAATCCCGTATTGCCACAGGTACCGCATTCGTGAACTGGAAAGGAGTCTCGTGATCTGTTTCAAAGATCACCCCACAAGTTCGGGAATTTCCAATATCCAACACTAAATCTACATCTATATCCTGCGTTCCCTTTTGTCCGGGAATCTCTATTTCTTCAAATACATTTGACCCCAACAGTACTTTTAACAGTTGGAAATAATACCCCACATGCGTGAACACCTTTTCCCGCTCGGAACCGGACAAGGGGACAATTTGCCGTAGCCAATTGTCAATCCACTCATTTCCATACCAATACTGGTACAAATCACTTTCAGCCCTAGGGACTGCAAAAAACTGGTTTGTACGAGCATTCTGTGCTTTCAAGCTCATGAAGCGATGTTGCCTCTCCGCTTCCGTCGTGTCAAAAGCAAACACCACGTGATGCGTGGCCCCCGTCTTTCCATGATCCAGCGTTCCGATCTTCGTGAACCACATCCGGGCCCAAGCTGTCGGCCCGTCATGAAATTTATCCCCGGCAGCCGTCTTTAATAAATACGGAACAGGTAACCACTTATTCTCAAAGCATTCTAATGCCTTCCGGGCCGGGATAGAAATAATCTCTTCTTCCGGAATACGGTGAATCACCCGATCCAGAATCTTCTCCTCGTCCATGACCTCCCACGTCTCTACGTTGATAGCCTCGGCATTGATAACCGTATTTCCCGACTCGCTTGGAGCCTTCTCTATATAACTGGAAATTCTCGATAAATAGTAGGGAAGTTTGAACAGAAAAACATCTTCGTCCTCCTCCTCTTCATCTTTCTCCTCGTAATACTCAAAAGGTCTGAACTTATTCAATTTATCATCAGAAAGATTCACTTCCTTCGTGATAAACTGTACACCGGAATTTGGAATAAGTGTTATCATGAACTTTATATTTTATATCATTATTATCGCTTTTTACCGCAAAATGGACAATAAATGGCATTTTTCGGCACTTCTCGTCCACATTTTCCACAACGCTCCAAAGGAACGAATGACTCCCCGCAATGTTTACAATACTGATTCGTGATACGCTGTTTCGTCTGACAACGTTTGCATACCACCATATCTTTTTCTTCTGGTTTTACCTCCGGTTCCTTGGGCGGTTCGGGCTTTTCATCCTGCTCTTTTTTCGGCTCCTCCACAGGTGCCTTGGGAGGCTCCGGCTTATCATCTTTCACCGGGGGAACATCCTCATTCTTCGGAGGCACGGGTGGTACCGGGGGAACAGGAGGAACCTCCACGTTCAATTTCCTTGCCACAAAATAGCAAGGTTCACTACGCCACCCGTCTCCACTTAACCAAGGATCCGGTAAATTCAACGCCCGACAGATACAAAAACAATGATCTGTTATCTGGTCCGATTCGGTAAATTCATATCCTTCCGGAACTCCTTCCTCCACGGTCATATCAGTGAATTTCCCGACAAACACGTAAGGGTCCGTCTGTTCCTTCTGAACATACACTTGGAAGTCATAAATTTTCTTTCCTTCGGTCAAATAAGTCACCAACCGGGGATCAATATAAAATTCACTCTCCTGCCCCTCGTGACTTGCTGAAAATCGAATCACCTTATCCCTGTATTCCCACTTCAATCTAGCCATATATTCTAATTTTTTATTCAATACTTATCGTCCCAACTCCTTCAATTTGGTCTTCGCCCGTTCCATCCCCCGATTCGCCGCCCGACGATACCATTTGGCAGCTTCATCCAAATTCTTGGTCACCCCGTAACCAAATTCATATAGCAAGCCAATGTTAAACTCCCCGTACATATTACCTTGATCCGCCGCTTTCCGATACCACTCCATAGCTTTAGCGTAATCCTTGGTAACGCCCTCTCCATTATAATAGATCGTTCCCAAACTACTCTGTGCATCGCTACTATTCTGTGCCGCCGCTTTTTCATACCGAGACACCGCCTCATCCATTCGCTTTTGACTTTGCAGCAGTTTACCAAGAGCGTACTGTGAGAAGTCATGACCGGCTTCGGCTGCACGGCGGAACCACAGCTCCGCCTGTTCGTCATCCGGCAGCACACCCATACCATCCCGCCAGCATTTTCCTAACTGATGTGCTGCCACGGAAAAACCTGCGTCCCAGAGCTTCTTCAGTACTTGCACCTGTTCCGCTTTTTCTTCCTCTGTGTTTTCATAGACCGAAAGGATTTCTTTTGCGCTCTGGTAGGCTTCCGCGATCTCCCACTGTGAGGACCAGGCGTAGTATATCTCCTCCTGGTCCTCATCAACCTCATCCCTCATGGTTGTATCTTCGAAGGTGATTGTACCAAGGCGCAACTCTTCCGCCTCCCGTATGACCATATTCTTGATGGCCTTGAATTCTGGTTGCTGGGACAATGGTTTGTGTTCTCGTAGCGTGTCTTTGTAGTACCGCTCCAGCTCATCCCGCAGCCGGTTCCATTGTTCATAGCACTCCGCCACCTCCGGGACCTTGGCCAGTTCATCCACGATGGCATCCACCTGCGCCTTTGCCGGCTTTTTCAGGTAGCCATAGACCTTCTTGCCTTTGACCTCCGCCAGCATTCCGGCCAGCGTTTCCATCTGACCAGCGATGATAGGACTGTCGCAGAGTCCGGACTTCATCTCCCGGATGAGACGGCCCATGGCTTCCATTGCCGCGTCCCGCACCTGCTGATAGGACAGATCCTTTTCTTGATAGAGGGACAACAGCTCGTCCTGGAAGATGTCGTTGGACAGCTGGGAGCGCATCTGCTCGATGCCTTTCTCAGTCAGATAGCCCTGCTTTGGATCATTGGACCATGCCATCATATGAATGTGCGGATGATGCTTCTCATCGTGGAAGGCAGCGCACCACCGAAAGCTGCTGGGTGAAATTTTCATCGCCGCCGCCAGTTCTGTCTGATGGGCCAGCAGCAATCTGCGCCAACTCTCGCCGTTTTCGTAGCCCAGCCGTGCGGCATCCTCCCGTTTCAGCGAGTAGATGAAGGTCCACACCGGACCGGCGTGTGCGTTGATCTCCTCCATGGTTTGCTCCAGATCAGCAGCACCGTCTGCGGAGAACAGCCCGTGAGATCGGGGCCGCTCCGCAATGTACTCCAGGTAACCACCGCCTGGCGTGGGTTCCATCAGTTCCACACCATCTCGGGTGGCGATGTACTCAGCGTAGTGTCCACCGCTGCTTCCCGGCTTGATGTAGCCGGACTTTTGAATGAGACCCTTCATTCCTCAATCCTCTTCTGAAACCGAAACGCATCCTGGAAGTCAATTTCCCCGTTGGTCTCTTTCACATTTTTCACGCAGCGCACCCGAAGTTTTTGCAGCGTATCCAGGCCGACATTGATATCGCTGGCAAGCAGATTCGCCATCAGATCCTGGTCTACTGCCTGCTTGAAGAGCAGATGCCCCATGCGTTTTCCGAAGGCGCCCAGTTTTCCCTCCAGCACATCCGAGAGGATACGAGGCAGGTAGGCCTCCGCGTGTTTCGTGTCCAGATAGCCGGAATAGAATCGGACAGCCTTCTCAATGTACTCGCTCTGGCTTTTGCAGTTGTCCTGTTTGTAGTGAGCTTCCACTTCTTTTTTAGCCTCTGGCGTGATCCAGAGGGCAAATTTCTCTTTCCCGATAACCATGCTTTGAAACCTCCTTTTTTCGTAGGAACGCCCTGAATCTTCTTGTGATTCGTGGGTTTTGTTCCGGGAGAACCCCCTAATGAGGAAATTTTCGTTTTTGGAACGCCCTCGTCCATCCCCCGAAACTGCCCGCACTGCGGGCAGTTGTGCCTCTGCCGAGGGGCACATGACCCCGGCAGTTTCTCCTGCTCTTCGTCCCCCCGTGGCCCCGTCCCGAAGCCTCGCCCGAAATCGGGCCAAATCCGCCTTGAAAGCCCCACGTGTGGCAGGGACTCTGCCCTGCCCCGAAGGAGGGCACACAGCGCCTCACAGGCCGCTGCAAAGGGGGATTCCCCTGCCGCAGGGGACGGCGTACTGCGGCAGGAAAATCCGGAAGTATTCCGCCGGGCCGGACACCAGATGCTGGCGCATCATCTCACCGCATTGAAACAACCGGAATGTGGTGACTTGATTGCAGTATTCAAATTCCGCACAGCGCTCTTTCGCAAATGCTCTCTGCTCATCCGTGAGGTTGCCGCGGTTCTCATCACAGAGAAACAGTGCCACGGCGTCTTCGTCGATGGGCTCACTATGACTGGCGTTCCACTTGTTGATGATATACTTTCGCTTGTCCACCATAGCCATGGCGCACAGGTTGGGATCTTCTTGAATGATGCGGCCCAGTTCCTGCATCAGCATCCGGATACACACTCCTTTCTCTCCAGCGCGGCCAGGCGTTGCTTTGCCTTCTGCTGTTCCAGTGCCAGGTCGGCCATGTCCATCTGCCGCTCATAGTACTGATCGATGGCCAACTGGATAGGCAGGATATGATAGAGCAGACGGCCGTTGCGCTTGCGGCCGTCTTTGGTGGTAACAGTCGTGCGCTCGGTGCGAATGAGTGACCGCTCCTCCAGCTCCGCCACATACTTGCGTACCGTGGTCACGCACATGCCCACGCCCTCGCCGATCTCCCGGTAGCTGAGCAGACACTGATAGGTCTTGCGGTCCTCCCGGCGAAGCAGGAAACTGTACACCGAGATCGCGCCGCGGGACAGCCCCAGATCGTAGATCTCGTTGGGCAGTGGGAAATAGTTTTTGATGGGATCCCGCTTGGGCCAGTTCTGTTTTCTCATTTGGCACCTCCGGACTGCTCCTCTGCCCACTGAATGAACTTTTCTTTCGATACCACCATGCGGCTGCCCACACGGAGCGTTGGGAAGCTGGGTTCGTGCATCACCTCGTAGGCAGTGGAGATAGACACGCCCAGCACCTGTGCCACCAGTTTTGCGTTGAGGAACAGCGGCAGGTCGCCGTAGCTTTTACAGACTGACATCTTCATTTCAATACCTCCGATCATTTTCAAGTACAGAGAAAAATTGTTCTTGCGTTTCGGAGGTCTCTCTGATAAACTGAACACATATTGGGCTGTGTTTTCCAAAACGCAGCAGGCCGTTGAACTGTTGCAGCAGTTCAGCGGTCTTTTTTTACGGTGACTGTCTTTTGCCTGTGTCTGGCCATCACCATACCCGTTCCTGCCCTGCGGCCTTGTTTGACACACACGGCGTTTGCTTCCCCTTGGTATGCTCGGCCGCTTCGCCCACAACAGCGTCATGGCAGTACTTCTCCGGGGAGTATCCTCTCTGGTGATGGGTATTCTGTTTTCAAGGTGCAGTACCGGGAGGACAACGAAAGTTTCCATTGACAAATTGTCTTCCTGATGTTAGACTGATATTAACTTTAATTAGACAGTCATCGCTGCGAGTGTATCTTAACACACCAAAATACGTTTGTCAAGTCTATTGAAACTTTAATTTAGCATTAGTCTATTTTCGAGGAGCCGACTATGTGGTACGTGAAAATGTATTTCTCCGAAAAGCGGGAGTTTTTTCAGTGTGACGCCTCTGGCATACAGGGAGTACCGTCCGTTGATCGGGAGTTTCCATTCCTGGAGAGCCTGCTCACCTTTCTGGAGATGGATTGTGGGGAACTGACACCCATTCTCCAGCGGATCGCAGATCGTTGGAGTCGGTTGATTGCAGAGTTTGACCGGGATGCCGGCACAGATGCCATGGTGGAACTGGGCCAGCTGAAAAGTCGACATATCTATCTGGAGCTTCTGTATGTGCGTTGGTATGACCGTTTCTCCAGAATTGGGATCTATGGTGACCGGGGCAGCGCGGAGGATGAGTAGATGTTGGGGGAACTGCGGGATCTCCCGGAGCAGCTTCTCCTCTATCAGAAGCAGGTACAGCGATTCTTTGATTTGGTTCTGGATGTGGACAGCGCAGGGCGCGACCCACAGCAGCAGGCGGCTAAGAATTATCTTCACGATAGTCCGAGGGATCCCAGCCTGTTTCGCTTCCGCCCCATTCCGCTCAGCTTTGAGCCGGTGGAGCCGGGGCGGTGTTCGCCGGTTTTGTACTCCGCCAGCATTCCGGACATGCTCGACTATTCTCTGC
>ERZ838577.4012-NODE-4012-length-13002-cov-6.848923_pt1 | contig 13002 bp, 10 predicted proteins | sample MGYA00519682_ERZ838577 | MGnify/ENA primary metagenome ERZ838577 (study PRJEB31850, sample SAMEA3708838) | human gut metagenome | biome: human gut; feature: human-associated habitat; material: faeces | place: China | collected 2014 ...
CTGTCAAGGAGAAGGCTTCCAAGGCTGAGGCTGAGGACATCAAGAAGAAGCTGGAGGATGCCGGCGCTAAGGTTGAGGTTAAGTAATTTAACCCCCTTAAAGCTAGCTTCTTGAATTTCGATTCTTGAACAAAGAGGCGCTCTCGCTGCAAAGCGGGGGCGTCTTTTTTGTGCTTGACAAACCTTGTGCTGATGTGCTATTTTATAGATGTTAGCTGACCCTTCTGCTGACGGATCTTGTGGAGCACCACAGTGCAGAAGGGGAGAGAAGCTTTAATGCCGACCGTCTGGGCAGCCTTGCGTCGTGGTGCGCAAAGCTGCCCTTTTTGTTTAAGGAGGATGCTGAATATGAAGTCTGACATCGAGATCGCACAGGAAGCCAAAATGAAGCCCATCGCCGACATCGCCGCCAGTTTGGGCCTCGCCGACGAGGACGTGATTCCCTATGGCCGCTATAAGGCCAAGGTAAACCACCGCCTCATCCATAAGGCATCGAAGCAGGGCAAGCTTATCCTCGTCACGGCCATCAGCCCCACCCCTGCCGGTGAGGGCAAGACGACCACCAGCGTGGGTCTGGCCGACGCCATGAACGCCATAGGCAAAAAGACCATGCTCTGCCTCCGTGAACCCTCCCTCGGCCCTGTCTTCGGCATGAAGGGCGGCGCAGCCGGCGGCGGCTACGCACAGGTGGTGCCGATGGAGGACATCAACCTCCACTTCACCGGCGACATCCACGCCATCGGTACCGCCAACAACCTGCTGGCGGCCATGATCGACAACAGCATCCAGCAGGGCAACCCCCTGAACATCGACCCCCGCCGCATCACCTGGAAGCGCTGCATGGACATGAACGACCGTCAGCTCCGCTTCATCGTGGACGGCCTGGGCGGCAAGGTCAACGGCACCCCCCGCGAGGACGGCTTCGACATCACCGTCGCCAGCGAGATCATGGCCATCTTCTGCCTTGCTACCAGCATCTCCGATTTGAAAGAGCGCCTCTCTAAGATCGTCTGCGCCTACACCTACGACGGCAAGCCCGTCACGGCTGGGGACATCGGCGCAGCGGGTGCCATGACTGCCCTGCTGAAGGATGCCCTCGACCCGAACCTGGTCCAGACCCTCGAGAACAACCCCGCCATCATCCACGGCGGTCCCTTCGCCAACATCGCCCACGGCTGCAACAGCGTCATGGCCACCAAGCTCAGCCTCTCGCTGGCCGATTATGTCATCACCGAGGCCGGTTTCGGTGCCGACCTGGGCGCAGAAAAGTTCCTGGACATCAAGTGCCGCTATGCGGGCATCGCACCCAGCGCCTGTGTGCTGGTGGCGACCGTCCGCGCCCTCAAGAGCCACGGCGGCGTTGCCAAGGCCGACCTGAACCAGCCCAACCTCGAAGCTGTCAAGGCCGGTGCGGCCAACCTCGTCCGCCACATCGACAACCTGAAGAACGGCTTCGGCCTGCCGGTGGTGGTCGCCATCAATGCGTTCCCGACCGACACCCCCGAAGAGCAGGCGTATGTGGAGCAGGTCTGCGCTGAGCAGGGCGTGCCCTGCGTGCTGAGCGAGGTCTTCGCCAAGGGCGGCGAGGGCGGCAAGGCGCTGGCCGAGAAGGTGCTGGAGATCCTGGAAGACCGCTCCATCCAGTATGTCTACCCGCTGGACATGCCCCTCAAGGACAAGGTGAAGGCCATCGCCAGAAAGATCTACCGCGCCGACGACGTGAATTTCAGCGCCGCCGCCAGCAAAACGCTGGCCGAGCTGACCGAGCTGGGCTATGGCAACCTGCCCGTCTGCATCGCCAAGACCCAGTACAGCTTCAGCGATAACGCCAAGCTCCTGGCTGCGCCCACCGGCTTCACGATGGAGGTGCGCGAGGTCCGCCTTGCTGCCGGTGCCGGATTCGTGGTGGTCATCTGCGGCAGCATCATGACCATGCCCGGCCTGCCCAAGAAGCCTGCCGCCGTCAACATCGACGTCGATGCCGATGGCAAGATCACAGGGCTGTTCTGATTTTGCACAAAAAGGAAGGCTCCCTCGACAACCGCCGGGGGAGCCTTCCTTTTTTGTAACCGTATCATGCCGCAGCGGAGGTCACGCCGGGGTTGATGGTGTGGGTACGGAGGTAATCGACCCAGGCGGTGTAGCCTTCGGGCTTGACGTGGTAACCATCGTTCTGGGCATATTCGGCCTTCAGGTCGCCGTTCTCGTCGGCCAGGGTCTCCCACAGGTTGAGGAAGGCGCAGCCTTTTTCGAGCGCGATGGCGGAAAGCTCGTCGTTGATCTCGCACAGGCGCTCTTTGTAGAGGCCGGGGTGAGAGGCCCGGACTTCCGGCCGCACCGGCGTGATGGACTGGACGTAGATCTGCGTGTTGGGCAGAGCCTGTGCGATCATGTCCAGCATGAGGCGGTAGTAGGTGAGGAAGCTGGAATAATCGCCGTCCCGGTTGAGCACGTTGGTGCCAAGCAGGATGTAGAGCACCTTCGGCTGCTGGGCCGTCAGCACTTCCATCGGAATCTCCTGGACGCCGTCCCGGCGGGTGCAGGTGGTGCTGTTGACCACGGCGTTGGGGCCGATGCCTTTATAGGCGCAGAAGGAGGCTTCCGGCAGGCCGGTGCTGTAGATCTGCATCCCCTGCGTCAGGCTGTCGCCCAGAAAGCAGGCGTCGTTGAAATAGCTGCGGTCCACGGCCGGGCTTTCGGCCAGCGCGGCCAGACGGAAATCCATGGCGGTGGTGCCGTCGGCGCTGAGCTGTACCGCCAGCCGCCGGGCGGGCGTGTAGTTGACGGTGTTCCACTCGCTGCCCTGCAGCTCCTGCTGGAAGATAGTCGGCCCCTGCACGGCGGCGGGGGAGTGCTCCCGGTGGAGCCGTTTCCACAGTATACCCACGACGCTCACCAACACCAGCAGGAAGAGCAGCCCTGCAACGGAGAAGATCCGGAACCAGCGCTTGCGGAGGATACGGCGGCGGTATTCCTGATAATCGGCCATAAAACACCCTGCTTTCTGTAGCTCATTTTCTTCATTATACAGCATGGCAGGCCCCGGCGCAAGCCATGCCGCAAATCCTTTGCGTTAGGACAGGGTTTGTGCTATAATTATTCTGGTTTATTATGAGAAAACGTCGGTTCAGGGCGAAACGCTCTGCCGACGGCAAGCAAAGAAAGCAGGAATCGAATCTTATGCTGCAAAATCCTGAATTGCATTATCTGGACAACGCCGCCACAACCATCGTGGCCCCGGACGTGGCGGATGTCATCGACAGGGCCATGCGGGAGCACTGGGCGAATCCGTCGTCCCTGTACGCCCCCGGTGCCCGGAGCGAAGAAGCCCTGAACGCGGCCCGCGCCGTGGTGGCCCGGAGCCTGGGCTGCAAATCGCGGGAGCTGTACTTCACCTCCTGCGGCAGCGAGGGCAACAACATGGCCCTGCTGGGCGCGGCGCTGACCCGGAAGTTCGGCAAGGGCATCGTGGTGTCCGGTTTTGAACACCCCAGTGTGCAAAAGCCGCTGGAACGTCTGGCCGCGATGGGCTATGACGTTACGGTCGTGGCCCCCCGCCCGGACGGTACGCTGGACATTGACGAGATGCTGTCGCATGTGGACCGGAACACCATCCTCGTGGCCTGCATGATGGTCAACAACGAGATCGGCACCCGGAACGAGGTCGAGCGCCTGGCCGCCGAGGTCAAGCGGAAGAACAGCCGCACCCTCGTCCATGTGGACGCGGTGCAGGCGTGGATGCGGGTCCCCATCAAGCTGGCCAACATCGACACGCTGGCGGTGAGCGGCCACAAGATCCACGCGCCCAAGGGCGTGGGGGCGCTCTACCTCAGCGACAGTCTGGCACAGGCGTTCCAGCCGCCCTACCTTGGCGGCGAGCAGGAGCGTGAGAAGCGCCCCGGCACCGAAAACCTGCCCTACGCGGTGGGGCTGGCCGCTGCGGTCAGCCGCCTCTCGAAGAACATGAAGAGCCGGGACGCCGCCGTCCGCGCCCTGAACCAGCAGCTGCGCGAGGGGCTGAACGCCTTCCCCGAAGTGGAGATCAACAGCCCGGACAGCGCCGTGCCGGAGGTGCTGAACTTCAGCGAGAACTGCATCAAGAGCGAGACGATGCTGGCGTTTCTGGCGGAGGAGCAGATCTATGTCTCGTCGGCCAGTGCCTGCGGGCGGGGCCAGCCCAGCCACACGCTGGCGGCCATGGGCCGCAGCCCGCTGGCCATCGACACGGCCATCCGGGTGTCCTTCTGTGCAGACAACACCCCCGAAGATGTGGATGCCTTCCTGAACCGCTTTGAGGACGGCATGAAGCATTTGCAGAGAATAAGGAGATAATATATGAGAGAGATCATTATGGGCTATCAGGGCGAGATGTCCCTGAAGGGCCTCAACCGCAACCAGTTCGAGTCGGCCATGATGAAGATCCTGCGCTACCGGCTCAAGACCGTGGGCAGATTCAAGGTCTATTGCACCCAGTCTACCTTTTATATGGAGCCGGAGGAAGAGGACATCGACATGGACCTCGCTTTCGACCGGGTGCGCACCGTCTTTGGTCTGGCCGCACTGAGCCGCGCGGTGGTCTGTGAGAAGGATTTTGACACCATCTGCCAGACCGCTGAGGACTATCTCGGCGGCAGCCTGCACGGCATCAGGACCTTCAAGGTGGAGGCCCGCCGCTCGGATAAGACCTACCCCATGACCAGCCCCGAACTGATGCGGGAGTTGGGCGCGTATCTGCTGGGCAAACACAACTACCTCAAGGTGGATGTCCGCAACCCGCAGTTCAAGGTCATCGTGGAGATCCGCGATTACGGTGCCTACATCCACGGCCCGAAGATCCCCGGCGAGGGCGGTCTGCCCGTGGGAACTTCCGGCCGCGCCCTGAACATGCTCTCCGGCGGCATCGACAGCCCGGTGGCTGCGTACCGGATGGCAAAGCGCGGTCTGGCGCTGGACCACATCCATTTTGCATCCCCTCCGTATACTTCGGAACGCGCAAAACTCAAAGTTAAGGCACTGGCCCAGAAGATCACGCCCTACACCGGCAGCACCAACCTCTTCGTGGTGCCCTACACCCGGCCGCAGGAGTACATCCGGGACAACGCCCCCGATGTGCTGTTCACGGTGCTGATGCGCCGCAGCATGATGCGCATCGCCAACAGCATCGCCCAAAAGCAGGGCAGCGAGGCCCTCATCACCGGCGAGAGCCTGGCGCAGGTGGCCAGCCAGACCGTCAAGGCGCTGCAGTGCACCGATGCTGCCCAGGACCTGCCCATCCTCCGCCCCCTCATCGGCATGGACAAGACCGAGATCATCGAGACCTCCCGCCACATCGGCACGTTTGAGACCAGCATCCTGCCCTACGAGGACTGCTGCACCATCTTCACTCCGCCGCACCCGAAGATCCGCCCGGAGCTGGACGAGATCCTGACCGCCGAAGCCGCCATGCCGGGTCTGGCTGCACTGGAAGCCGAAGCGGCAGAGAACACCGAGCGCATCCGCATCCGGATCACCGACGAGATCGAGTTTGAGGGGTGATGCCGCATGACCGCAGAGATCATCAGTGTGGGCACCGAGCTGCTGCTCGGCAACATCCTGAATACCAACGCCCAGTATCTGAGCCGGGAACTGGCCGACCTGGGCATCACCGTGCAGCGAGAGAGCACCATCGGCGACAACCAGGGCCGTCTGGCGGACTTTGTCAACGAGGCCAAGGCCCGGTGTGACCTGCTGGTCTTCACCGGAGGCTTAGGCCCCACGGCAGACGACCTGACCAAGGAGACCGTGGCGGCCTGCTACGGCGATACGCTGGCCTTTGACGAAGAAGAGTGGGCGAAGATCACAGGCTACTTTGCCCGCTCCGGCCGCGAGACGACCCCCAACAACCGCAAGCAGGCCATGGTGCCCGTGCACGGGCGGAAGATCGTCAACCACCACGGCACCGCCCCCGGCGCCTGGTTCGAGCAGGACGGCCGCTGCGCCGTTCTGATGCCGGGCGTCCCCAGCGAGATGAAGGCGATGTGGACGGAGAGCATCCGCCCGCTGCTGCTGAAACGCCAGAACTGCACCCTGCACTCCATCACCCTGCGGGTGCTGGGCGGAGAGAGCAATCTGGAATATCAGGTGCGGGACCTGCTGGATCATGCCAACCCCACCGCCGCCATCTACTGCAAGACCGGCGAATGCGAGATCCGCATCACGGCCCGTGCCGCCTCCGACGAGGACGGCGAAAAAATGTGCCGCGCATACGCCAGGAAGTTCTACGATCTGCTGGGCGATGCGGTGTATGATGAGGATGTGGCCGGGCTGGAAGAGACGGTGGTGCGCACCCTGAAGGAAAAGGGGCTCACCGTTTCCACTGCTGAGAGCTGTACTGGCGGCATGATCGCAGAGCGCATCACCGCAGTGTCAGGCTCCAGCGAGGTGTTCGGCTACGGCTTTGTGACCTATTGGGAGCAGGCGAAGGCGAAGCTCGTCGGCGTGGACCCGGACGTCATCGCACGATACAATGTGGTGTCGGCCCCGGTGGCCGCGCAGATGGCGCTGGGCGCGGCGAAGGCGTCCGGCTCGGACATCGCCGTCAGCGTGACCGGCGTAGCAGGCCCCACCGGCGGCGATGCCGTCCGCCCGGTGGGCACCGTCTATCTGGGGGCGGCCCGCGGCGGGACCGTGTATGTGAAGAAGCTCTTCGTCTCCCGCCCGGACCGTGCACTGGTCCGCGCCCGCGCTGCGCAGGCTGCACTGGAACTGGTGCTGCGTCTGGCGCAGGGCAGGACCCCCGCAGGCACAAAGCCCCTGACCGCAGCCCAGCAGCACGACACGGCCGTGCTCGATGCGCTGGACGCGGCATTCTTGGGCGAATAACACGCAGGGGTGAGCAGCATTGACAGAAGAGAAGAAGGCTGAATGTGTGCTGCGGCTGTTCGGAGTGCCGGACGCCGCTGTGAAAGAGGCAGCGGGCGGGTTTTCGCCCCAGTGGAAGGCGGAGGCCCGCTGGAAGAGCCGGGGCGCGGAGACTCTGGTGGCGCTTTCGGCCCAGAACCCGGCGGGCCTGAAAAAGGCCGCGCAGGCGCTGCGGGAGAAGTTTTCCGCCGACCTGTACGGGGCCGGGGAGATCACGCTGGCCGAGGCCGCCGTGCAGGAACTGGAACGGCACGACCGACTCCTCATCTGTTCGGATGCTGCCGCCGGGACCCTTCTGGAGGCCCGACTGGAGACCATCGCCGGGGCGGAACGGGTCTTTGACTTTGGGGCGCTGAGTTATGCCCACCCCAAGACCGGTGCAAAGATCGAGCAGCAGGCGGCAGCGCATCTGCCCGCCGACACCACCGACCCGGTGCGCCGTGCGCTGGCAAAAGCGCAGGCGGCCCGCCGGGTGGTGGGCTGTGACCTTGCCGCCGGGTGCGCCGAGCGGGAAGGGGACTGCGTACTGGTGCTCAGCTGCAAAAAAGGCTGCTGGCTGCGCACGGTCCCGCTGGCGGACAGGCCTGCCCTCTGGCTGCTGGATATGATCCGCCGCGCAGCCTGCGACCTGCCGCAGGCCGCAGGCACCGGCTTTCTGCCCGCCCGCAAGGCCGCCCGAACGGCCCAGCCGGAGGCGGCCCCGCCTGCCCGCAGGCCCCGCCGTGCCCGGCGGGTGCTGGTGGTTCTGCTGGTGCTGGTCGTGCTGGCCGCGCTCTGCACCGTCGGGGCATGGGTGTACACGGGCGGCAACTTCTACGCGCTGCCCCAGCGCCTGCGCTCCCTCTGGGCCGACGGCCTGCCGCATTCGGGGGCTGTGCTGTTGTAATAAAAGGCTGCTGGATACTCCTTCAGTCACGGCTTCGCCGTGCCAGCTCCCTCCAAGAGGGAGCCTTGACGTGCCGGAACGCTGTGAAAGCCTCCCTCGTTGAGGGAGGTGGCATCGCGCCAGCGATGACGAAGGGAGTTTTCAGCGGCCTTTTTGTTGATTTTACAGAAAATTCATTGGAAAATGGCCCAAAACGGAGCCTGTGGGTTTGACGGGTTTTCTGCTTTGGTGTATCATATAACTGTATGATGAACTCCCCCTGCCGGGCGGTCTCCGCCCAGATTTTAATAGATGAGGTGTAAGAATGTCCCTAGCTGAAAAGATCTTCGGTACCTTCTCGGACCGGGAGCTGAAAAAGATCAACCCGATCACCAAAAAGGTGCTGGCCCTGGAACCCAAATACCAGACACTGTCCGATGCCGACCTGCAGGCCCAGACCCCCGCACTGAAGGCGCGTCTGGCCGGCGGCGAGACGCTGGACGATATCCTGCCCGATGCCTTTGCCGTCTGCCGCGAGGCTGCCTGGCGTGTGCTGGGCATGAAGCACTTCCCGGTGCAGGTCACCGGCGGCATCGCCCTGCATCGCGGTGCCATCGCTGAGATGCAGACCGGTGAAGGCAAGACCCTTGTGGCCACTCTGCCCGCCTACCTGAACGCCCTGACCGGCGAAGGCGTCCACATTGTCACCGTCAACGACTATCTGGCCAAGCGCGACAGCGAGTGGATGGGCAAGCTCTACCGCTGGCTGGGCCTGTCCGTCGGCCTCATCGTGCAGGGGATCGACGGCGACAGCCGCCGCCGTGCCTACAATGCCGATATCACCTACGGCACCAACAACGAGTTCGGCTTCGACTACCTGCGCGACAACATGGTGACCTATAAGGACAACATGGTCCAGCGCGGCCACACCTACGCCATCGTCGATGAGGTGGACTCCATCCTCATCGACGAAGCCCGCACCCCGCTCATCATCTCCGGCCGCGGCGAGGATTCGTCCAGCCTGTACACGCAGGTGGACCGCTTCGTCCGCACCCTGCGCAAGAGCGTGGTGGTCGAGCTGGAAGACAAGGTGGAGACCGACGAGCAGACCGACGGCGATTACGTTGTGGACGAAAAGCACAAGACCTGCACCCTGACCGCCAAAGGCATCAAAAAGGCCGAGGAATACTTCAAGATCGAGAACCTGGCCGCTGCCGAGAACATGACGCTGGCCCACCACATCGACCAGGCCATCAAGGCCTACGGTGTCATGAAAAAGGACATCGACTATGTGGTCAAGAACGGCGAGGTCATCATCGTCGATGAGTTCACGGGCCGCCTGATGATCGGCCGCCGCTACAACGAGGGCCTGCATCAGGCCATCGAGGCCAAGGAGGGCGTGAAGATCGCAGCCGAGAGCAAGACGCTGGCGACCATCACCTTCCAGAACTATTTCCGCATGTACAAGAAGCTGGCCGGTATGACCGGTACGGCCAAGACCGAGGCCACCGAGTTCACTGAGATCTACGGCCTGAACATCGTCACCGTGCCCACCAACCGCCCCAACATCCGCAAGGACTATCCCGATGCGGTCTACAAGACCGTCAACGGCAAATACCGCGCCGTCATCGAGCAGGTGATGGAGTGCCACAAAAACGGCCAGCCCGTTCTGGTGGGCACCGTCAGTGTGGAAAAGAGCGAGACGCTGGCGAAGATGCTGCAAAAACACACCCGCGATTTCAACGTGCTGAACGCGAAGAACCACGAGCGCGAGGCCGAGATCGTGGCGCAGGCCGGTAAAAAGGGTGCCATCACTATCGCCACCAACATGGCAGGCCGCGGCACCGATATCATGCTGGGCGGCAACGCAGAGTTCATGGCCAAGGCCCAGATGCGCAAGGAGCACTTCTGCGAGAACCTGCTCAACCCCGAAAAGCCAGAAGATGCCGACCCGAACGCCGTGGAACTGCTGCTGACCGAGGCCGACGGCCACGGAGACACCACCGATGAGAACATCCTCGCGGCCCGCAGACGGTTCGAGGAGCTGTACGCCCAGTACAAGCCCGCCATCGAAGCCGAAGCGGACGAGGTGCGCAAGGCGGGCGGCCTGTTCATCATCGGCACCGAGCGCCACGAGAGCCGCCGCATCGACAACCAGCTGCGCGGCCGTGCCGGCCGTCAGGGCGACCCCGGCGCATCCCGCTTCTACCTGAGCCTGGAAGATGACCTGATGCGTCTGTTCGGCGGCGACCGCGTTTCCAGTCTGATGGATACCCTCAAGCTGGACGAGAACACCCCCATCGAGAACCGCATGATCACCAGCACCCTCGAAAGCGCCCAGAAGAAGCTGGAAGGCCGGAACTTTGAGATCCGCAAGAACGTGCTGAAGTACGACGATGTCATGAACCAGCAGCGCGAGATCATCTACGGCCAGCGCCGCAAGGTGCTCGACGGTGAGGACATCAGCACCGAGATGCACAACATGCTGCGGGAGAACATTGACTCCAGCTGCAAGCAGTTCCTGGCCGGTGACGTCAAGGACGAGTGGGACTTTGGTGCGCTCCGCCGCCACTATCAGGGCTGGCTGACGACCGACGCCGACTTCCACTATACTGTGGCAGATTACGACAGCCTCTCGGTCCAGGGCATCGCCGATCTGCTGTACGACCGCGGGATGGACATCCTGAACGACAAGGAACAGCGCTACGGCCCGCAGCTGATGCGGGAGCTGGAACGCATCTGCCTGCTCAAGTGTGTAGACCGCCAGTGGATGGACCATATTGACAACATGGACCAGCTGCGTCAGGGCATCGCGCTGCGCGGCTACGGCCAGAAAGACCCCGTCGTTGAGTACCGCATCGAGGGCTTTGACATGTTCGACCAGATGGTCGATTCCATCCGCGAGTCCAGCATCAAGATGCTGCTGACCATCGAGGTGCGCGGTGCGGGCACTGCGGCCCCCAAGCGGGAGCAGGTGGCCAAGCCCACCGGCGAAGGCTTTGTGCCCGGCAACGGCGCACCCGGTGCCAAGGGTGCCCCCAAGGGCCAGCCCGTCCGCGTCATCAAGATCGGCCGCAACGACCCCTGCCCCTGCGGCAGCGGCCTTAAATGGAAGAAGTGCACCTGCGCTCAGTACCACCCCAATGGTTCCGACGGCGGGGAGCAGTGATCTGTAAAAGAGGAATGCAACTGCTTTTAGTTGCATTTCTCTCCGATCGTGGTATACTATAAGAAGGGAGTGAGTGCACGATGGGTCAGAAGGAAAAGCTGATCGAACGCCTGAAATCGAAACCGAAGACCTTCACATTTGATGATGCGGAAAGCCTGCTGCGGTATTTCGCCTATGAGCGCTCCAACAAAGGCCGGACCAGCGGGTCCCGGATCATGTTCGTATCTGAGGAACATCCGCCCATCATGATGCACCGACCCCACCCCAGAAAAGAGCTGCTGGAATATCAGGTGAAGCAGCTCATCCAGATTTTGGAACAGGAGGGACTTCTATGAATAACACGATGGAATACAAAGGCTATGTGGGAAGCGTGGAATTCTCGGAAGAAGACGGCCTCTTTTACGGAAAAGTCATGGGCATCCGTGCGCTGCTCTCCTATGAGGGGACCACGGCGGCGGAGCTGGTCTGCGATTTCCACAATGCCGTCGATGATTACCTGACTCTGTGCGAAGAGACCCACAAGGAACCGGAGCGGGCGTATAAGGGCAGCTTCAATGTCCGCATCTCGCCGGAGCTGCACAAGCAGGCCGTGATCTTTGCTGCGGCACACAACATGAGCCTGAACAGCTTTGTGGAAAATTCCATTCAACAGGCTGTGCACACAAGATAAAAAAGGGAGCTGATTTGAAATGATGGACCCGAAGGAACTGATGGCAGAAGCCGCCGTGCTGGAACCCCAGCTGCAAAACTGGCGGCGCACCCTGCACCGGCACCCGGAGGTAGGCTTTGACCTGCCCCAGACCAGAGCGCTGGTCAAGCAGGCACTCACCGAGATGGGTTACACCCCGCAGGACTGCGGCAAGGCGGGCATCCTTGTGCTGGCGGGCGGCAAAAAGCCGGGCAAGACCATTCTGCTGCGCGGCGACATGGACGCTCTGCCCATTCAGGAGGAGTCCGGCGTGGACTTCGCCTCTGAGGTGCCCGGCCGGATGCACGGCTGCGGCCACGACATGCACACGGCCATGATGCTGGGTGCGGCCAAGCTGCTCAAAGCCCACGAAGAGGAGCTGGAAGGTACCGTCAAGCTGGAGTTCCAGCCTGCGGAGGAGATCTTTCAGGGCTCCCCGGATATGATCGCCAACGGCCTGCTGGAAAACCCGAAGGTGGATGCGGCGGTCATGTTCCATGTGTTGGCTGGTATGCCTCTGCCCTCCGGCATGGTGCTGGTGCCGGGCGGCGGCATCACGATGGCCAGCTGCGAGCAGTACCACATCACCGTCCATGGCAAGGGCGGCCACGGCTCCATGCCCGAAGCCTGCATCGACCCCGTCACGGCGGCGGCGCACATCCACATCGCGCTGCAGGAGATCAACAGCCGGGAGATGGACCCGCACAGCTTTGGCGTCTTCACGACCGGCCGCTTCCAGGCAGGTGCTGCCTCCAACGTCATCCCCGACACGGCAGAGATGTGGGGCACCATCCGCACCATCGACCCCGAAAATAAGGTCGGTGAGCTGATCCACAAGCGGATGACCGAGATCGCACAGGGCGTGGCGGCGGCCTACCGCTGCACCGCCGAGGTCGGCTTCAGCGACTACTGCCCCTGCATGGTGGTGGACCGTGCCCTCGCCGGAAATGCAATGACCTATATGACCGAGCTTGTGGGTCAGGGCGCAATGGATATGTCCAAGCTCACGGGCGGCAAGCCGGGCGGCGGCAGCGAGGACTTCGCCTTCGTCAGCCACGAGGTGCCCACCGTCAGCATGTTCCTGTCCGCGGGCAACGCCAAGGAGGGTTACGCCTACGGTCAGCACCACCCGAAGGTCAAGTTCGATGACAGCATCCTCTATGAGGGCAGCGCGGCTTACAGCTGGTTTGCTCTGCGCTGGCTGAGCGAGAACAAATAACTCATTATCTCACAAAAAAACGAAAACCAGAGTTGCAAGGCAGACCTGCCAAACAACTCTGGTTTTCTTATTGGAGCATGTTGCGCTAAATTCTTTTTGTGAGCGAGTGCGGCAAACTGGAATTTTCAAATTAGTCTTTGCAAATAACCTTTGAACCTTCAC